>JAAUYM010022688.1_pt1 | contig 23182 bp, 22 predicted proteins | sample 7278001 | NCBI WGS metagenome assembly JAAUYM01 (sample SAMN14350224, study PRJNA611818) | marine sediment metagenome | isolation source: surface marine sediment (1.8m) | place: French Polynesia: Moorea | collected 2018-08
GTTTTCTTTTCCACAAACTTCTGTCGCTTTTCTTCTGTCCAATCGGGTGGCGGTGGCGGGGCACGGGGGTGCGGCGCCGGCGGAGGAGGACGACGAGGAGAAGGAGGAGGATGGGGCAGGAGGAGGAAGAGGGTGAGGCAGGAGGCTAGCCATTTCTTCTGAATCAAGCAATGCCGCTTCCCCCATTCCGTTTCTCAAAGTTTTTCCCAACACATCGTTCTCCCTTCGTTCTCCCTTTTAGGAAGAAGAGGGCCCATCCATAATTTTCCACGTACAGTACTGCCCACCATAGGTAGACTAGTAGATTGTGCTACTTGTCACAGAAGATCTTCGCCATTTGATACCTAGTACAGTACATTACTACGTACAAGTACTATTCTATCCGGTATGAGAACTTCACTAACTATGGTAACGATGCTACGATCACAAAATTCGCATTTTTTTGCCCCGTAGCCTTGCTAAAAATTCTTTATCTGCGGACTCCTAACTTTACCAACTTGGAGTTCTGCTGTACTGCTATGTAGAGCACAATAAAGCTCTTAGGAGGCATTGAATGTTTCTACATCATCGATAAGAGCAAAAAAAGTAAAGAAAATCGTTTTCTTCCTCTTCCTCGTCCCGTGGGTAATTCCTCTCCCGGACAGTGACAGGGCAAAAGCCTTCCTCCTCCTCCTCCTCCTCCTCCTCCTCCTCCTCCTCCTCGCAGGTTCTTCTTGAAAGGTGCTGCTTCAAAGAGGAGAGCAAAAAAGATGGTGAGGGGGAGGAAGCAACCTTTTCTTTTGCCCATTGTGTGGTACATTGTGCAAAGGCTCTTCTTTTTTACCATACACACACACAGCACAAAAAGGAGAGCAAATCATAGACAAACTGGATGCGAAAACATTAATGCTCGTATTTGCTTTGCATCGCAACATTGACATTCCCCCAAAAGTATGACTCTTTTAAACTGTTTTATTACTCTTTTTCCTTTCTCCTCCGCTTTGTCAGGAGGAGAGAATTGGTGGTGATCCTGCACCGAAGAAGGGAAACATCAAATCGATCACACCGAAGAAATTGCGTTGGGGGGGGGAGGAAACGGGGGAGAGAAATGGGGTTGGGTGTGTGTAAAGAAGGGGAGGAACCTTCACGTTTTTGACACCAGAGGCTTTTGTTGGGATTGGGAAGCAAAAGAGAGAGAGAGAGAGGGAAGAAAGCAAAAAAAAAATTCCCCCTGGAGGATATTTTCGCGTGACGTTGCTTTCCCTTATTTTGTTTCCTCTGTGAAGCTGTCGATAATTTGGCACGTCTGGATTTGTTGATGCAATTTCTGTTTTACTTCTAATCTGTGTGAGTGCTTCTGCTGTCTGTTTTTCTTTCTTGTTGTACATGTACGTACATAGTATTTTTAACTGCGATAATTTTTTTTGCTCAGTGACGCATTTGCTCATGCATCCTTTTCTTTCTTTTCTTTCTGCAACCTCCAAAGAAACTTAGTGGGTTCAGAGAAAGAGAAAGAAAGAGCCGAAAGCTCGTCCTCGTCCTTCTCCTCCGCTCTAAAAAAAAGTGAAAAAGGTCCCTTTAGGCCCAGGGAGGCTATCTTGTAAAAGTGGTCGCGCTGTATCTCCCTCCCTTTCTCCTTAGGCGCCGACCCCCTCCCCCTAAAAAAAGCTGCCATAAACCATTTAGTTTGATTAATGTTCCTAGATATGTCTTGCCCGCTCTCCTCCTCCTCCTCTCTTCCCCTTTTCCATCTCCTCTTCCTCCTCCTCTTCTTTCTCCTCATCGTGTATCTCTCCAGGACCCTCCGAAGTCTAACGCCCGGAGGGCCGCACTGGGTCAAAGACTTGTGGGTTTGTTTGCGTCCTGTCTTCTACTTATTAGTATTACATTATTCTTGGCTTGGCTGGCAGCGAAGGGCTATAAATGGCCCTGGATTCGGAGGAGAAGGCCCATCCACGCATCCTCCTTCGCCGTCATGCTTCAATGGGCTTCCATGCGTAATAGTACTATGGTTGTTACTACAAGAACCCACTTGCTCCTCTTCCTCCTTGTTTGTTCTCTCCCTCAGATGCCATACTAACCTTGGCTAGAAGGAGCAGCAAAGTAAATTTGAAGAATTATGCAATAACAGTCAATTATTTACATATTGTTTGATCAAAGCACTTAATAACTATGTTTTGTGATTGCCCAAACATAACATGTATACAATGTGTCAATAATAATCCACGCCTAGCGCGAAGTGGCAACACCTTTGGGCAGAAAAAAAAGAAAGGAGGAAGAAGAATGAACGGTAGTGGGGGGAGAGCAGGATATCCGCGCAATAAAACTGCGAGAGGAGGAGCAACAAAAAAGTTTGTATTGCATGTAGTAGCACATAACGTGTGTGCACTTAAAAACAGGGAAGGGGGCCTGGCTGGTTACTTGATGGAGGGGATCCCATAAAAAACGCCGATACCTCCTCCTCCTCCTCCTTCTTCATGGGCGCCCTTGGGAACATTAAAATGGAAAAAGAGCCTCTCGACAAGAGGGGGAGAAGGAAGAAGAAAGAAAAGAATAAAAACTTAGCATTTGTTTCCACAAAGATACTTTAAATTGCGAGCAAAAATGCCTCGTTGCAAACCTTTGCTCGTTGTACCTATTTATTTGCCAGCCGCTGATTCTGGAAAGCAATTTCGCGTTTTCCTGCCGACTGGGCTAAAAAAAACAACTAGGGAGGCAGTGAGAGCAAGGGCAAACACACACATGCACGCAAGGGCAAAATCCCCCCATCCCACCCACCCAATTCCAGCAAGTGAAAACAAATGAGTTCCCATATTTCTCCATGACCCGCCAGTTAGGGAAATACACAGCAGGAGAGAGAGGGAGAGAGTGAGAGAGAGAGGCCTTCTCTCTCTCTCTTTAGAGGGAGACAAAGAGGGATGTGAAAGGACGGGAAGGAGACGGATTAATGCCTCCCTCTTTCCTCTCCTACATCAGGAAGAAAGAGTGCATTAAAGTGGTGAAAAAGAAAAAAAAATCATTGTTCTCTTCTTGAGCAAGTGCCGTCTTCTCTCTCCTTTTTCCACGTGTGATTTTTGACGGTATGCCCGTCATTTTGCTCCTCTTCCTCCTCTTCCTTCTTTCTTCTTCTCCTCCCCGTCTTTCCCCGTCTTCCTCCTCTACCGCGTATGGATTACATGGCTGTTTGTCGCTGTCACCTTTTTACCTGCGACGAAACCAACAGAAGGCAATGAGTTGATGTTGTTGTTCTTGAGACAAAGTTTTCATTTTTAGGCGCCCACCTCGAACAGACTTATTCAGCTACCGAAGTGCAATTTCGGAATGTGTAACAGTGCAAGTTGTATTGCCAAAAATTATACGTCTAACAAATACATATTAGCAAAAGGGCACCATGAAATTTAAGGTGCAAAGATGCTTCCTTCACCCACAATTCAACGAGAAAAAAAAGCAACTTGTTTTATCTTTTTTTTATCAGTAATCGTTGCCTCTCCGCAGGTCTTTGAGCAGCGTCTGTTCTTGTTCTTATTTGCCTTTGAGGGAGGAAGGTAGGGAAGGAAAGAGAAGAAGAAGAGCCCCGCGGGGCATTAGGTAGTAGTAGTATAATGTACGGAGTGATGAGAGGGCATAAAATACTCTCAGGAGAGGGAGAAAAAAAAAACAATTTTCGGAAAAGAAGAGGAAGGGAGGGCGGGGAGGAAAAAAGTTAGGAGGGCAGGTCATGCAAAATCTTCGTGCACGCTTTTATTGCCCTCCTTTCTCCTCTCCTCTCAGCAACACAAAATCAAGCACTGCGCGTAGCATTCCAAACTGCTCACAAACATGAAACACACCTGGCGACACCTGGTAGCACCTGCCAACACCTGGTGACATCGGCAACACCAGGTAATACCTGGGACCTAGTGGTAATATCTAGCAACACCATAGTAATACCTAGTGACACCTGGTAACACCTTTCAACACCTGGTGATTAATCGCATAATAAGATGATCTATTAAGATAATCTATAGAGTTTTTAGTAAGTAAGTAATTAACAATAACATCCTTTTTTTTGTCTTCCTTGGATGGTGAGGCTAGCAGCACACGAGGCAAATAATCGCAACGCGTGCTCTCTCTCTCTCTCTCCCTCTACGTAAATCGCCGTTCGTGTTTGCGGGAAGTTTGTTTCCTCTTCCTCCTCCTCCTCTCTCCCTCGTCCTTTTCTCTTTTAACCCCTTTTATTCGCTGCTGACAGCTTGAAAGCAAAAAAAAAGGAAAAGAAAAGAAAAAGAGAAAAAAGAAAGAAAAAAGATTCGTCCTTGGGAGACTCGCAGATTCAATTAACTCGCACTCGCTTTGCTCGCGTGACCAGACACGGTTTTCATTTTCCTTTTTCGTTTCGCAAAAAAACACATACCGTACTTGTACCGTATGTAGATATGGGAAAACACAACATGCGTGTGGCATGTTGCTGTACTACATTGTCCCTTAATTTAACGTCTTTTTTTCTGCCCTCTTTTCTCTATCTCTGCCCTATTATCCTCAATTTCCCTGTTCTTGTTTTTCTTCTTCTTCCGTTCCCGCCGCCGCCGCTGTCTCCGCTGCCATCTCCCTAACGACCGTGAAAGTTTTAACAAGCCCCTCTCTCAGTTGGGCCTGAAGATGGGAGAAAGAAAAAAGAGGCCAAACCCGACATGTTCATGCTTTCCATCTCTCCGTTGGGGGGCCGGACAAAGGTCAAGGAAAGGCTTTGCGGTTGCCGTTGTTGCTATTTTTGTTTATGTGTTAGTTTTTTTTTACCCCCCACCAGTCCCCGGCGCCAGATTGGAGAAATCTCGTGAGTGACAACATTTCATTTCCCGGAAACAAGAGATGTTGGAGAAAAATACTGTATATAGCAGAAGTCATTGTTGAAAAACAACCACCTTACGTAGACCACAAATATTGACACTACATTTTCGCACATAGTGCTGTTCCATGTTGTACTGTACCTACCCACCATAAACGTGAAATTAGCAACCCGACCAGACATAGCCTTGCTCACGTCAGCTTATCCCAGACTTATAGCAGACTCGACATTCGCTATGAGAGACTTATATTGAACTCATAACTTTCATGTGGGGTGAAAAAAATATACAAACATCAAGTCCTGATTTTGTTCTGGACTTGCCAGAGACTCATGACGGACTCATGAGTCTTGCACAGTAAACTATTGTTAGTGATTTTTAGTGTGACGCCTTATGTGATTTAAAGTCTCTGAAAAAGTACTCACCACAGACTCACACCAGAAATGACTGTCTGGTCGGAAACGCGTAATTACGACAAAACGTCGATCTTGTATTTGTTTTTGACTTGCTAGCTGTTCCTCCTCTCCTCTCCGTCTTCTCGTTAAAGTCCTGTGGGCGTCCAACCCGCGCTGCAGCACCAGATTAACTAGGTTGACTTGTTGGGTGTGGCATGCACATCAATGCTTAATAGATCCTCTACTTTTGTTCTAGACTTATGTTATTTTTTCTTCTCCCTCCTTTTTTCTTTGCAAATGACCTGATTACATCAAACACTTTTTTCTTCAAAAAAAAAGAGAAGAAAAATTTCTGCTCTGTCGAAAAAGAGAAGACATGAGGACGGGGATGAAAAATGAGAAGAATCTGCAGCAACTTTCTCTCTCTCTTCGGAGTTTGTCAACTTTTTAATCAAGCTCCTGCCACCCTCCTCCTCTCCCCCAAAATTTGTTTACCTTCTTCTCCTGCTCCGGAACCCAAAAAAAGGAGAAATCCTTCCTCCTACCCCACTTCCCCTTAAACTTGCCAAACAACAGCAGCGGCAGCGGCAGCATCGGCGTCACATCCTTCATCATATTCTTCTACTACGTGGTTGGTTGGTGTCTCCTTCTCCCTTACCCACCTCAACCCAAAAAAAAGCCGCCGTGAAAGCAGGAAGAAAGGAAAAGGGGGAGATTTTTGGGATGAAGGCGGAAGGAGCAAGAAGAAGGGAAAAGCGGTTGAAAATTTTTTGACGTCGTTTGCCAAACTTTGCCATAAACTTTCCTTCTCCCCTCTCCTCTCCTTCATTCTCCGACCTCTGAAGGATGGGTCGGGGAGAAGGGAGAGAAAGCAGAGGGTGCAGAGCACACCTCCTTTTTCCTTTTCTTCCTCCTCTTCCTCCTCCTCCTCCTCCTCCTCCTCCTTCTCCTCCTCCTTTCTTTCACCAGGACGGTCCATAGTGACGAGTCGTATTTTTTTTAGCACCACTCTAGCTCGAGGTTGGTTTTTCTTTTTCTTCATTCTTCCCCTTCCTCCTCCTGAGGTTACACCAGCTTAGCAGGGGCCTTTTTTTCTACCAACACACTTTTATAAGGCATAAAAGATGCGTAGTAGTAAAAGAAGCATTTCTCCCTTGCGTACGTTCCTACCTTTTCTTTTTCATGTCTTATTCCTTCTCTCCCCTCCCCTACTCTTTCTCTCTCTCTTCATCCATCGTTTAGTTTTTGACAGGGAAAGGAAAAGGTTGGTAGGACTCAGACGATCTAGGCGGAGAGGAGCCTCCAAGGTGCACGCACAACCTTTGCGTGATGCTCTAAGAAAAGAAAGAGAAAGCCTCGTCTGCTAAAGATGTACTAGGTGCTAAGTAGAATGTACGTACAGTGAAGTCACTGGTCAGCAACCAAAAGTTTACATAGCAGTGTTTTTACTACATAGGAGGCGCAATAATTGTAGTTTTTTGGCAACCAGACCAACTTTTACTAAGGTTTTATTGTACTACTAGTTACGTTTACGTATGATGTCTAAATAGAGCAGCAAATTTTGCACAAAAAGGAGTTGTTTTTCTCCTGTAGACATGCGAGCTGCGATAAAGATTAAGCTTCATCTGAAAGCCAGGAAGCCAAATACACACAGACAAAAATATATACCGTACAGTGTATACTAAAAAAATCCGGGCATTCTAGTACACGCACAGTTTGTAGTCGGAAAAATTTTATTTATGCCAAAGACAAAAGCGTCTAAAAACTGCGTAGAGCACTAAATAGTTTTTTACGTCAGTAGTGCAAATTGACATGGTAAAATTAGACAGTATTTTGTATTTCTACGTAGCATTTTGACACAAAAAGCTTTCATTTTTTTTCGGCTCAGCCTGTCACCGCTGATTTTCATGGCATATATTAGTTCATACTTCTCCATCAGATCAATTTCTCCGTCTCCTCATTCTCACGACCGCAATCCAGCTGGTACAAAAATGGGGAGGAGGAGAGAGAAAAATTGGGTCACTGCTCAAACCAAAAAGGGGTGGGGTGCTTTCGCTAAGCATGTGCATAGAGCAACCTTTCTCCTCCTTCTCCACGGTGGTGAGAACTTTTTATCCTCCCCTCGTCCTCCTCGTCCTCCGCCCTTCTCGTTTTTTGCAAAAGCATTTGGCCCGCTGAACCTTGGCACAATTTCCTTGCACCCCCCACCCCACCCCACCCCCCCGCTGTACGCAGCGGCCTCTCCCGTTGCAGTTGGTTGCCACCCCGGCAAACTTTGCGGCCCGAAGGCCTCAGAACAAAGTGTCAAGAGCTCTACAGTGTTCTAGGTACATGTGGGTCTTGCACTCCTCGGGCCGCACTTGTTGATCAATCGGCGACAAAATTTCGGCCCCGGGGACGTCAAAATTGTGAGGTCTTGCTGCACACATATACATACAGTAGTAGGTATGTTTGCACGCACACACACTGCAACAACACAGCGGGTGGGGGGAGGGGAGTAGAGGGGGTAAACGAAGATTGAGAGAAGGGTGCGGAGGAGGGCAATGCTGCAATTTTCCTGATACCCCCTCCTTCCTTCCTTCCCTCTCCCTGCACTTTTTTCGCACGCTTCAGTGAACGCAGCAGCAGCAACAGCAGCAGCAACAGCAGCAGCAACAGCAACTGTGTTTCTTTCCTCCCCTTTTCCGTTTGCGATTTCCTTTCCTCCCCAGGCTCCCCCTCCTCCTTCTCCTCATTCCGGACTATTTGTCCGAGATGCATTGGTTCATCGGTGATCCGAGAAGAGAAACTGTTTGCCGAGCAATCATGGAAAGCAGGAGACGTAATCGTCGCTGCACGCTTCTGTGTCAACATGCCTAATATTCAATTTTAGGTTGCTTTTTTTCAGTCCCCCTACGTTCAGTTACGGCAAGATGTTTGTCATGAGAAAAATGACACTTGCTTCAATCGAATTAAATTTATTTTATAGCACAGTTTATACGAGCAGTGTCAAAACTTTGCCTTGACTGAACTTGCCAAATCTGCTAGCTGTATAGTTTACTGTACTAGTAGTGCGCACACCTGCTCCGGCAGCCACCAGGAATTTTTCGCAAGGAAAGGACGACGCGACCTGTCAGCTCCAGGAACCCGTCGTCAAGTCAAGGGCACCCGACGGACGCGAAAAGTTCTCTACCACCCAACCAGACATACCCTTTATCTCATCGGCACATGTCTGCCATATCTTGGAGATAATAACTTGCTTAATACTTCATAACAACGTCACCTTTATTTCTCTCGCATGTACGTATGAGACTTTAATTAAACATGCGACTGCAAGGAATTTATCTTGATGGCTGTCTGTCTGGTTGGGCAGTCTGTTGTAGAGAGAGAGAGAGAAAAGATGGGAAGGACTCCAAATATGCAGGAGAGAGAGACAGAGAGAAAGAGACAAACTCGGAACTAAGTGCTGTAGTATGTACTACTACTGTACAGTAGCTCCCGCCAGTAATGCGAAGAGAAAGCGAGGGAGGGAAGGGGTGGAAAGACATGCCTGACAGCTCCGGGAACAAAGAAGAGGGAGAAAGTATTTTTGGCCGACGATATTTAACACGGACTTTTGGGGCGACGCTCCCGGGTGACAGGAGATCGGCATTTTTTGGTCTCGGGAGAAGCCAAGAAGGAATTCCAATCTGTCCTTCCTCACTCTTCTTCTTCTTCCTCTTTCGGGGAGAGTAGCAATTTCAAAAACTTAAATTGAAAGTGACAAAGTCAGCGACGTGAAGGAGGGAAGAAGGAAGGCGATACCTCCTCCTCCCCCTTTTCTTGTCAGAACTTTTTCTTCACAAAATTTGGAAGATAGTTGTCGCGATTTTTTCCCTTTTTTTTACTAGACTAGACCTGCTAAGCCACACAGTACGTACGCACTTAAAAACAGAAGGCCTTAACTTAAAAACAAGGCCTTTCTGAGTCGGTAGTGAGAGGACCATGGCAAAGCACTCTACAGTTCTAGTACAGTGGGAAAGAATGTCTCTTTTCTTCCTTAGTCTACGGTAGAGGGATACCCTGGGGATCTTCAATTAGATCGTGGTCATAAAAGGTTGAGCACCTCCGCCTTAAGACAAAAACTGTAGAGAAAAGGAGAAGGTGGCGAACTAACCGTCTCAAAACGACATTTCCGCTCTCAATTGCAGGGTGGCTTCAACCCTCCTCCGTACCAGCCTCCGGACAGTCTCCCGACACCGGTGCCAAGCAGTGCCAGACAGCAGCAACAGCAGCAGCAGCAGCAGCAGCAGCAGCCACAGCCACAGCCGCGACCGCCGACGTCTCCGCCCTCCGTCTGCAGCAGCGGCTACCAGAGCGAGCAAGACCTCGAGGAAGTCCAGTCCCTGGGAGAGGCATCGGGGGCCAACGGCGGCGGCGGCAGCATCGGCGGCGCCAGGCCCAAGCTTGGAGGCAGGTTCAGGCCCGCCCTCGGGCTCACGGAGGAGGAGGAGGAGGAGGAGGAGGAGGAGGGGAACAGGGAGGAGGAGGACAACGGAATGCGGAGTTGGGGGAGGAGGACGAGCGACAAGTTAAGGTAAGCTTCTCGGAGAGAAATGGGGACGCAAGGGCACACAGTACACACACACACGTACGGGACTTTTCTACGGTAAAATTTCTACATCCTGGACTTGTCGGTCGCATCATTTCTCAGTCAGTCAACTTTCGATTTTTGTTGTTTTGGATCGCACAAGAAAACTTGACTTTAAAAAAATGAAACATGACTGCTCCTGGTTTTTTAAAATATATTTTTCCTTGTCACATAAAAATCACAATTTAAAATAACTTATTTATCGAATATTATCGACATTTCTTACTGAATTTTCTCTGTTCCTCCTTTTCTTCTATTCGGCGTCGTCATCGTCCTCTTCCTTGTTGAAGTAGTCGTAGTTCTCCGGCACCCCCTCCACCACCAGCGCTCCCTCGTGTTCGTCGCCCCTGCCCTCGTCTCCCTCGCCGTCGTTGCACAGGTCGGCGGAGTCGCACCTGAGTGGGAGGAGGAGGAAGGGGGCAAAATTTCCTAAAACTCGCATTTGATTCGACAGGCGTAATTAATTGCGAGTGTAAAAACAACATCTCACGAAAACTATTTGGTAAGTCTGTTTTGCTAGAGTAAAACATAATTCTTAAAGTATGTTTTTCTGAAGAGATCCGTAATTTAAGTGTTTTTATAGCGTTTTTTTTCGCACCTGGTCAGTAGCGTGGTGTATCCGTCCTGCTCCAACTCCTGAAAATTTTGCGAAAAAAATTGTAAGGTGTCAGCCATGAAGAAACTTGTTCCACTTGTGCCCCAAGTTCTTTCATATTAGTTGACGGGTTTTTTTTAATTTTCAAGAGCAATTTCGCGACTTTCCAATAATGGGCTTAGGCACAAGGTCCGTTTTGGTACTCCGTTTTTCCGACAATGTGGCCGAATTAAAAAAAAAACGGATATTCGGCTAGCCGGATGACACACTCCCTACCTTACCTGCAATTCGATCGTTCTCCCTGGCAGAAACTCTCTTATCCTTGACAACATGGCCAAATTTTTCCCCCAAATGTGATATCCCTCCCTGCCTGGAATTCGTCCCCGGGCGGGCAGACCGTGGATCCCTCCTCCACCCTGCAGCATCCGCGCGACACCGACACCTCCACGTACTCCGAGTCGCCCCCCTCCTCCTCCTCCAGTCGGAAGGTGTAGCAGAACTCGTCGTTGGGGCTGTAGCACTCGGTGGTGCCGCCCTGCACCAAGGCCGGGTCGGTCAGGCAGGCCTCCCCGGAGCCGTCGCTGCTGCAGCTGTAGCAGCTCAGGCCTGGCGCGCGGAAGGGAAGAAAAATGCCTAGTACAGTCAAACTCGGATGAGAGCGGCAGGTTATTTTAGTTTTTAGAGGTGGCAAAAAATGTTCAAATTATTTGAGTTTCCCATTTAACCGATCGCGACTTTATTTAGTACGTTACTGTTCCCTAGAAAATATCTCAATTTGCTGCTAACCGGGTCTCGAATAACCCAGTTCGTCTGTAGTAGTATAGAACATGAAATTCTATAGTAGACACTACCGGTTGATATAGAATTCGTTGAAGCAAAACGCGGACAAACTCGATTATAAGAAACCTCGGTTATTTTTTTTCTAGGAAGCAGAGTTTCTAGTACAGTTTGTAATACACAGAGAAGGAAAACTGGGACATCATTGAAAAATTGGTCTTCCCGACCAATGTCCGATTATCTAGTTACCTAAGTTAGACTGTATTATAAAGTTTTCAAAAACTGACAGATTTTGTTGTTTCTGACCTTGACTTTGTCCAAACTGCAGGAGGAAGAAGAGAAGTAGCCGATAAACAACAATTGGAGGAAGAGGAGATGCAATTTTCATGATGCCTTTCTCTCTCTCTCTCTCTTTCCTAGATAGCTGATGCTGTTGCTCTGTTTGTTGCTCCTGTCACGCACCAAACAAAAATACAGAAAAAAAAAACTTTTTTCTTGTTAGTTATTAGTCCTCTCGGACATTTTTTGCAGACAGATAGCAGGGCGCTGCTTCGAAGGCGAAAAAAGATAAAGGAAGAATCGCAAGAGTTGATGCGTGCAAAAAAAATTATCTTGGCCACTTTCTTCTTCTTCTCGTATCGCACGCAGGTGACTTTTTCACTTCCTTATCTCCTTCGCAGCTTTTAGTGTCAGCTTCACTGGGCACAATGAGAGAAGCTCGCTCTTCCTGACAACGGAATCTCCTCTGTGATGTTTCCGATCAAATAATCTTCCTTCCTCTCAAAAAGAATTCAAGTTGTTCCTCCTTCTGCTCCGACCGCTCTTGGCCAAAATAGTCCTGGGAAAGAACAGCTTAGCTTTTCTCGGAACCAAACCGATGAAAAGAGCAGCTCCTGGATCATCACTTTTTCCATCTTCTCTGTACTGCGCGGTGGTATCTTTACGAGAAAGGAGGAGGTTTCTTTGTGCTAGTACATATATTAACTGTTCTAATTTGTATATGTTTTGAACATCCATGCAGAGAATAGATAAAGAGACAAAGAAAGGAAATGACTGATATTTTGATGGGCAGTCCGTCCCCTCCTCTATTCAAACATGACCCAGTTCTCTACAAAGTCTTAATAACCCCTCTCCCCTCCTCCTCCACTCAAAGTAGATTATGGGCTCTCCCTCTCCTTCCTTCCTTCCTTCCTTCCTTCCTTCCTTCCTTCCACCCGATCTCACTTTCTGCCCTCTTTTCCAACCGACACACATATCTGAAAGTGTGTGACCTGCCACTATCTCCCTCCTCCTCCCTTCCCAGATCTCCTGTTTCAATATTGTTCTTATCCGTCTCTCTCTTCCTCCCCCTCTTCGGAGTAAGTCCATTTCATGACCTCTCTCTCCCTCAACCCCTTTTTTCCTGTGGCCAAAAGGGTGGGTGGCGGGAACGTCCTCTTCCTCCTCCTTTTCCGGGTTTGCACTGGCTGTGTGTGCCTAAGGGAGTCGGAGTCTACTAGTACTATAAGCCACCTTGGGGATGGTGGAGCAGAGATGGGAAGACATGGAAAATATAAGAGAGAGAAAGAGACGCCTTTTCAAGTCATAGTACTGTACATACTACTAAGAGTCAGGTTGAAAAGTCACTCGTATGCTCAGCTATGAAACTTCTAAAGTTTCATGTAGAGTACGGTTGAGAAACTCTACTGTTACATGGTAGTAGAGGATAGAGCCGTCAAGGTTCAAAGTGTGTATATTGTACGCTTTTGGGGGAGGGGGCTCTCCATGGTTGGAGTGGTGGGAAAGCCCCTTTCTCCCTCCTTTCTCTCTTCCTCGAATACCTTTTCTGGGCCACCGGTCGTGAAATTGGGAGAGGGGAAGAAGGATTGGGGGGAGGGGGAGGAAGGGAGGAAAGGGATTCAAATAAAGGTCAGTTCAATTGAGTTTTCTCCTGGGGGGGGGAGAGAAGAGGGAGAGGAAGAAGGAGAAGCACCCGCATGGGAATGAAGATTGGAAGAAGAAAAGTGGTTGAGATGAAGAGAAAAAGCCACGATAAAACACGGGCACTACATACATGTACACACACACACACACACTAAAGACCTCACATACATCACGGCTGCCGACACTTTTTCCCCGCTTTCTAGTAAACTGAGAGTTTCACAATAGCGATCAATCCCCGACAAAAGAGAGAGAGGGGGAGAGAAGGAGGGAGAGAGACGAGTGACGGGAGAGGACAGACATAAATAATATCGTCCCGTGTCTCTTTCTTCTGTGCTGTGCAAGACAGCGATCTTGATATTGCAACGAAGGAGGACAGGTAGTAGAAAAAGGGGAAGAGTCAGCAAGAAGTAGAGTGGTGGTTTTTTTTTGCAATTTGTCAAAAGTTGGAGATCCACTCTCTCCTTTTTTTGGTGGACTCTGCGAAACGATCAATAATCCTTGGACACCAATTCGGAGAAAGAACGACTAACAGGATATTTTTATTCTCGTGTATATTATGTAGTGTACAGTAGAGTACATGCACACGACCATTTCCCGCATCTCTCGAGCAACCCAACTTTTTTTTCTTTCTCCGGAACTGTGCGCGCGTGTGTGTGTAGGTCACCCTCACACTCGCGTGGGGGGAGAGAGAGAGAGCAGACTGATAAATTACTGACATTTGTTGTGAGCGACTCCCACAGGAGGAGGAGAAGGAAGGGGAAGGAAAGGAGGTTAAAGCACACAAGAGAGGGAGGGGGAGGGGAGAAATGTTCTCTCTTTTTTCCGTGAGACTGCCACGACGCATAAAGTGGATTGCCCCGAAAGGAGAAGAAGAGAAGGAGGAGCCTAAAAATGTTTCGTTGGGCCTCCTGCATTCCTGAGAGAGGGGAGAGAATGTGTATCCCTTGGGATGAGGAGCAGCCCTTTTCTCGGAGGGAGTGAAGATGCAACAGGGACCTTTTAGTCGGGGGAGGGAGGAGGAGGAGGAGGATAAAGGAAAATAAGGCCTTCTTCTCCTTCCTACCTCATGTTTTAAGGCCTACTTTTTAAATAAAAAATTTGCCGCCTTCACGGCCTGAGAGAAAATGCATTTGGAAAGACTTCCAGAAGGGAGCTCCTCCTTTTCTTCGAGTAACTTACCTCTAGTGGTGGAATGAAGTGTTATAAATGACCTTTTTTTGGAGGAAAAGAAAACTAGTAAAAAAAAGCTGGAAGAACACGATGCCAGAAATAGTGTTCGCATTTTTCCCTGGATGTTGCTGCTGCCACTATCTTCCTAGGATTTGTGCAAGCAAGGACGATGGCAGAAAGAGATAGGAAGATTGGCAAATGAGAGAGAGAGAGAAAAAGATACGGGAAGGAGGAGGAGGAGAGCAGAGTCATCTTCTTCTTCCTCATCCTAAGGGGGGAAGAAAGGGGGAAGGGTAGGGGGGAAATTAGCTGTTTGTATTCATCAGCACTGATTAGGACAGAGGAAGAAAACGAGGAGAAGGGGGAGAGAAGGAAACTGAAAAGCAGAGAGTGTGAATGCAGCAAGGGGGATAAAGAACAAAAGGCCAGGAGAGGAAGACCAGAAACAATGGGAAAGAGGGAGACGGAGGGGAAAAAAGGGGGTGGAACTGGAAGAAGGAGGAGGAGAGAGGGGGCAGTGACGGAACCTAATGAAAAGAACCTTCTTTTTTTAAAAAAAAGAAGAAGAAGAAGACGCCCACTACAAAATTGGGTCGTTCTCCCTCTCTCTTTCCTCAGCCTCATCTTTTCAACGTTCTTTTAGTGTACAGTTAGAGTGTGAAATAGTGAGTTTCTTTAATTCGCGCTTAAATCAGTACCGATACAGCAAGGTTTACCGTATGACTTGTGAGTCCTTCAGGAGTCTCTGGCAAGTCCCAAAAAATATCTGGACTCGTACATTTTTCCACCATACACATGAAAGTCATGAGTTCCATATGAGTCTCTTACAAGTGCAGAGCAAATGTTGAGTCTGCTATGAGTCTGGGATGAGCTGACGTGAGCCTGCTGTGAGACGTATGTCTGGTCGGGTAGTCAGTTTACCCCCTGACCAATAATTGTAAACCCAAACTGGTGCCTCCCTCCATATAAAGTGAATTATTCATATGGTGAACTTTCTTTGCTGCTGCCCAACTTGGTTCACTACTGTATCGAAGTTCTCTTGTACCTCCTTCCTCCCTCCACTTCTTCCTCCTTCTGGCGGCCGAGCAATAATGGGCTTCTGTGTAGCTCTGAAGCCAAGGGAAAGAGGAAGGGGAGGGAGAAACAATGGCGAAATGTGCTGGAAGAAACCTGAGAGAGGAAGAAGCCTCCAAAGGAACAGTGGCTGTGAAGGAGGAGGTAAGATTATCCATTCTGTTGTCGTCTCTTCTCCCATTGTTTTGTTGCTCTCCTTCTTTCTCACCTCGATTCGTTGGTTGGTATCCCTTCTCCAGGAGCAAAAGGAGTAGTATACTAGCACTTGGTACTAGTATACCATACTTGGAGTAGTAGCCAAGGCCACGTCAATATTCCTGGCCGCTCCGGCTAGATAGAAGAGGAGGAGGAGAAAATGGGCTTGAATAATGACGGCGGCTGCGGCGACGGGGGCGGCGACGGGGGCGGCGAGGGCGCTTTGTGTTTGCTTTGCCATTGTCTCTGGCTGATATCGGAGGCGGCGAGGAGGAGGAGGAGTAGGAGGAGGGAAAGGGAGGGAGGCCTGTCACACATCGATAAAATCGAGGCCTCCTTCTTCCCCTCGTCGACGTCGTTGTCCACGGTAATAAATTACATGGGTCTGTCGGGAGAAAAAAAAAGAAAAGAATGGCCATACGTGGGAATGGAGAGACTCTTGTGGCCACTCTTGTGGATGTGAAGCACATTATGGACAAGAATGCTTGTTTCAACACGTCGAAGAAGTGTCAGTTTTTTAGGGTCTCTTTTTTAATCTACTTTTTCAACGGAAGGAACACTTGCCCATGTATCTATTAGGCCTGAGGATGAGGAAAGAGAGGAAGGGGAGAAGGGAGAGGCGAGAATTAGTTACTACATGGGGGGAGGAGGAGACGCTACTACGTACGGTACAGTCGAACTCGGATAATCGGGATAGGTTTGGGAGTTCATCATCACTTTTTTCCATTATCCGAGTTTAACCGAGTGGCTTTGAGCAGCACACACAAATCTTTGTTTTCTAACAAAAAAAATTAAATTAACTCGGTATTTCCCGATTAAGAGTTCGACTGTGTACGTTTTTTTTAGTAGTATGTGCGCATCTATGATGGTGGAGGGAGGGGGAAGGGCGCCTTCTCAATGTATACTATGTATGCTGATGCGCCTCATCCATTGTCTCTCACCACTCAATCGCAGAGGAGGAGGAGGAAAAAGCTTTCCTGTCATGTTGTCATGTGAGAAGGGGCTCAGGACACAAACACTTTTTTTGATTGCTCAGCAATGAGTGGAGTAGCAGAGAGAGAGAGAGTCATTATGTTTGGGTCGTTATCACGTCCTCCTTTTCTTTAGCGGCAATTATGGGGGTGTGCCTCTTATATGCTGCGCGAGGAGTCTCAATCGGTCGCAATTATCAAGATTGCTCACTTCTTTAAGTTTCCTTGAAGCACAACTACGTAATACAGTGGCATCTCGATATGACAAACTTCGATACGGCGATGTTGACTATGTCTTCAGTCTTCACTGCTTGGAAATGAGTGCTCATCAGTATTGTGACTTGCATCAACATAGTGAACTGTTTTTCCGCTGACCGACCAACTCATTGCCTATTTCGAGGTTCTACTGTGGACTGTAGTGCACTACTACATAGTACACTGGCTTAGAAGCACATTTTGTCAGGGTGAGAGAGAAAGAGAGAGCAACACCTGCCTGCAGGCAGGGGGCACTGCGTGGGATTAATTTGGATAATTTCGCAAAAGAAAATCGCAAATCTTCTATCCCAGCACATCCCACAAACTGCCGTGTGTTGATGATTGGAATAACGCGTGTAGTAAAGTCATCATCACAAACAAATGAGCATGTGTGCAACTATTTTCCGTTCTTTCTCCTCTTTTGTCAATGCCTCCTTCTTGATCGCATCTTATTTGGAATCTCTCGCAGCGGGAGAGGGAGGGAGAAGTCTCTTTCTTCTCCTCTAGGTTGGCGAGGGAGAGAGAGGTCAGATTATGACAGTTGACAACAACGGACGGGTGCCTTAAAAAAAAAAAGGAGGAGGAGGGAGGAAGGAAGGAAAGAACAACAACAGAATGAGGGGAGGTCTGTTTTTGCGGACCTCACATCGAGAAGTCTGAAAACAGGCAGTCCACTGCTGGAAGGCAAAGGAAAAAGAGCAATCTCCAAAAAAAAAGAGTAAGAGTTTCGTCCCCGCTTAAATCATCATCATCATCATCATCCGTGATGATGTCGAGACTAATAAAGTTTTTCAAGAAACTGAAAGAGGCCGCTGAGCGTCGGCTTCTGCGGAGGCGTCTGCGGCGACATCCGCGGAGGCGACAGTTTGGGTGAGTTGCGTACGTTCACGTGGAGAAATCGTGCGGTGTCATAGAAATGCGGCAACAATTAAGGCATTGACGCAACATTCTACGTACTAGGCATGCTATACAACAGTATACCGTATACGGTACAACACAAGCAGAAATAACGCAAGACATATTTTGACCTCCTCCTCTTGCTATCTTGCGGCTTTTTTTTACTTCTTTTTTAGTGTGCAAACAGGGATTTTTTTGGAGCAGCGCTTAATATTCGCCTCGTGTCTTTCCGACCAGTGTTGCAGAGAAGGAGAGAGAGCAGTGTTGCCAGATTATTTGACAGTTGGATACTAAATCGACTTTGAGAGCTACCAGCAGTGCGAACAATTTGCGAGAAAAATATATTTGTGCACTTTTTTGCATTAACGAATGTTTTTCCTCAATTGTAAAAATTTGGTATCAAACGTCATCTGGCAATACTGTGAGAAAAAGAAAGTGCAGTGACCCCGGAAAAGAGAGAGATCAACAGGCGAGAGGAGAGAGAGAGAGAGAGAGAGAGCGCAGGAAGCATCTTCTTCTTGTTTCCGTGATGGCTCGTCATATGCTGTGGATACGGTGAGGACGACTAAGGAGGAAGAGGAGGCGTTGCCAGTCTGGAGAATTGTGTTTTTATGAGCATGCTTCCCTCATTGACTTGGGTGTGAGCGAAGGGGGCCTATAGCCTCTCCTCCTTTTGTACGTAGGTACGTGGGTTGTCCTAAAGCTGGAGTTTACAGGTCCTAAGATCAAAGCTGCGAGTACGAATCTACCAGAGAGCCAGTTCCAGAGAACTTTAATGCCTGTGGTATTTAAATTTTAAGTTTACTTTATAAAAAAAATTGACCTAACAAGCTTTCCTCCCAAAAAACTAATAAGCGTTTAAAAAAAAAGCTCAGTATTACGCGTACATGTACCTAAAAGGAAAAGAAAAAGATCCAGAAGGGTAAGTCTGAAAGCCTCTCTCTCTTTCTCTCTCTCTCCCGCAATATCCGTATTATTGTGAGCTGGCCCGATGGGAGAAGGAAAGAAGGAAGGGAGGAAGAGAGTTCCTCCTACTTCCTTCTCATATTGTTCCGACGTCACTAGAGGTTTTACTAGATTTCCCGAACCCGGTCTACCGGGTAACCGACTATTCCTTCAAGGACCTTTTTTCCCAGGTTTTTTTCGGGTATAAAATGCGCAAAATCCGGAAAAATCCCGGATATACAGCTAGGTACCTATACCTCTCCGGTGGTACAGATCGATCTTTCGATGCTCGAATACCCGAGTAGGGACTTTCGAGAGACTCTAGCCCGTCACACACTTCCTTATTCCGTCTTGGTGGTGGCGGAAAGGGAGAAGAAATGTACTACAGTACATGGCGTAGGCACAACTGCCAACTTTTTCTTATGGTACCACCACCGCCTCTGGGTGGGAAGACCTCTGTGGTAGTGCCTACAGCATAGTAGTACTGTTCGACTTAGACAAGTCGCCGCGCGGTCAAGAAAAAAGTTGCTTACAAATCTATTTTTTTTTTTTTTTGCTTAAAAGTAAATTATTACATTTTTCTTACTACAGTTCTACAGTTCAAAAAACTGGCTAAAAAAAGCAGAACAAATTTCCTAAATCGAGAGTCTACTGTGCTCCTACGTACCTACATCTCTCGCCCTCTCCTCCTCCTTTATGATAAGGTCTCCACCACACACACCCCTCCCACACCTCTCCACACTTTTCTCACAGAAAATGTATGGCAAAAAAAAAACAGGAAATAGACCTTTTCCCTTCTTTCGTCCTATTTTCTTTGTTGACATTTCGTTACGGGAGGGTTCGTCCACCTCCTTTTCTCCGCCTTCTTCAATATCTTTTCCGAAAATTAACTTTCGACAGTCGTAACGAGAGAGAGAGAGAAGAAGAAACTTTTTCTTCCTCCTCCCTCCTAGCTCCTTCCTGTCTGTCTCCATCGAGTAACTTCGATGTCTTTAATCCTACCTCGGAGACTTCCTGTTGTGGATGAGATGGATTCAACTTATAAAAAGTGTGCTGCTGTACGATAGTCTTAGGTGTTAATATCGTCATGTCTCTTTTTCTTCCTTGCAGTGACGTGGTACTGACAGCCTCCCCTTCCGTGGTGGACCCGAACAAGCCGAGCACGGAGAGCGAGTTCGGCTGCGACGTCGTCTTCCTCGTCGGGTCGGAGCCGGACGTGCAGAGGATCCCGGCGGCCTCTGCGGTGTTGGCGGGAAACTCGCCCGTTTTCAGGGCCATGTTCGCGCACGCGCAGAGGGTGGCTCCCGGCGGCGGGGGCGGCGGCGGCGGCGGCGGCGGGTCTCCGTCCGCCGCGCGCCTGGCCGCCGCGACGGGCGGCTCGGCCGGCGCGGCCGAGTCGCCGCACTCGCCGCTGGTGTCGAAGGCCCCGATCGTCGTCAGCGACGTGGACGGAAGGGCATTCGACATACTTCTGAGGTGAGACCGTCAAATTAAAAGAGAATTGTTTATTGAGACACTACTGGACTGCGCATTTACCATTTTGGTAAACATCATTAAAATTAGTTTTGTTACCAAATTAAAATTTGCTGTGTCGAGATATCACTGTACGTACAATGTACTCAAACATGTGGTTCATACATACCTACGGTGGGATTGAGCAGCAGAGGACAACATCAACTTGAACACTTTTCAACCTTAAATCTTGTAATGACACTTTAAGCGACGACTTATCACCCTCCTCCCCTTCTGCAATTAGGATGGCCATTATCGGGTTCTCCAACTACTAAAAACTTTCCAGGGAAAACGGAATGGGAACGCGAGCTAAAAAAAAATCTTTCTTTTCGAATCTTTTTTGGCTACTACGCCATCGTAAAGAGGAAAAACTCCAGGAATTCGAAGAGGATAGAAGAGCATCGGAAGCAGGGGTGGGGGAGGGAGGGGGACCAAAGAACGGCAATTTGGGAAAGAAAAGTGGGAGCTGCATGTCTGGGAATTTCATGAACGCCGGTTGGAGAGGCGATATGTCCTCCATCCCTCGCCTTTTTATTGCTCAGTGCTTAAGGCAAGAAGGGAGGAGGAGGAGGAGGAGGAGGAGGAGGAGCAGGAGGAGAGACTCTGCACGATTGAAAGAAAAAGCGAACGAGGAAAAAGAAAGGAAAAGAAAGGGCTTAATTACTTCTTTTTCGCATTCCACTAAGGGCTTTCCCCAGTTTGCATTTTTTAAAAGTCCCTTCCAATTTAATCAAGTAGGCCACTAATTAAAACAGAGTGTTAGCAGAAGCAGCAAAAAAGATCCTTTTTTTGTTCTTTTCTCCCGAAAAACACAGATACTTGTACAACGAGACGGTGACGATCCAGTCGGTGATGACGGCGCTGACGACGCTGTACGCGGCGCACAAGTACATGTGCCCGGGGCTGGCCAAGATCGTCGTCAACTACCTAAGGGAGAACCTAACCGAGAAGAACGTGTTGCTGGTGCTGCAGCACATCTGCCTCTACTGCAACGCCGCCGCAGTCGCCGGCGGTGGCGGAGGAGGAGGTAGAGGTGGAGGCGGATCGGGAGTCAAGGCCTCTCCTCCCAGGACCATCAAGCCTCCGCCGGAGTACTGGGACGCACCCATCACCGTCGGACCTTCACCGTCGTCCGCGTCCGCCACCGCGGCCGCAGGCCCCACCTCCTCCAGGCACCTGGTCAGGCTGAGGAGCAGCAACAGCAAGATCGAGGAGATTGAGGAGGATGAGGAGGATGTGGAGCCGTCGGCCCCTCCGCTGATGACGGAGGAAGGCCACGAGAACCACCCTCTCTTGCCAGTTGGAGCCTCCGCCTCCGCCGCCGTAGAGCATTACGGGCATCACGGGCATCACGGGCATCACGGGCACGAAGTGGAAGAAGAGGTGACAGAGGACGACCTGCGCGACTTCGAGGCCGGAATGTCTGTGGGGAGCAACGGCGGCAAGATCAACTGCTGCGCCGCCCTCCTCAAGGACTGCCTCGAACTCATAGACGCCAAGTAAGGCAATAACGTTGATAAATTGTTATGCAATGTAGCACAGAATGTCGCAGAAAAAACTGACTAATTAATGTCTGGCGATCTTTTGGTACTCTACTTTGCCGCTTAAGATAATACAAATTCAAGTGGGTGGTCAGGTTTACTGAGATATCTTGTATTTTTATTTTGGTCTTCTTCCAACATCTATGAAGTTACAGTACGACGTACAGGATGTTTCAGAATCAATTCCAAAAATTTTGTTCGGACATCCTGTTATACTATGAATTTATTTTGGCGCAGTGACATTATATTTTTTGTGTCATTTTTTCAACGTTTTTCAATGGATGATTCAAAAGTGGGTTATCTTACCAGTTTTTTTACATCCTGCTTGTACAATATGACAATGTGAAGTGTTTGATGTTATGACGTCCTTTAATTTTTAATCTTTCCTTCCAGAGCGTCGGTGGTGCTCCGGTCTGAGGACCTGGAGGACGTGGACGTCTCCGCGCTGAAGCTGGTCGTCTGCAGGGAGACGCTTGCCGTGCGATCGGAGCTGGAGGTGTTCGACGCGCTCTGGCGATGGTCCGGGCGGGAGTGCAAACGGCAGCGGGCCGAGCTCAACCCGGCCAACCGGAGGGCCGTGCTGGAGGGGGCGCAGTTCCTGGTGCGCTATCTCACGCTCTCCCCCGGCGAGCTGGCACGGGCCTCGGGGCTGCTGGAACGGGAGGAGGCGGACGCGCTGACGGCCATGGTGTCGGGCGCAGAGGAAGGTTTCGAGATGCCCGACCACCTGGCGGAGATGCAGTCGGTCATGCGCACCCCGAGGTGCAAGGTCAGGGGCGGCGGCGACAAGAACGGGGGCGGACCCAACGGAATGAAGAAGCGTCTGAGCCGGGCCGGGTCGGCCCTGAGGCTGACCCCGGCCAAGCGGAGGCAGTCGCTGGCGGTGGCCACCAAGCTTGCCATGGCGGAGGAGGCGGCCGAGTACGACCGGCGGATGACGGCCCTGGCGACGGCCGAGCGCGACCGGCGGAAGGTGGACGAGCTCAAGGAGAGGACCAGGAGGAAGTTCAACATCGTCGAGGAGTTCTTCGTCTGCCTCGCATGCATATTCGACTGAGAGAAGCGAGATAAAAAACAAAAATTGGAGGGAAAAAAACAGGTCCTAAATGTAGTTCGGACTGCAAGATAGGAGAAGCCGTGGTGAAGATTTGAAGAACCTAAAAGATATCAGCTATTAACGTGCATATCAAACCTTGATGCTCTTTCTCTCTCTCTCTCTTTTTCTTCGAAGAAAGGAAGAAAAACAAGTGCTAAAACACATTTCGCTTCGCCCGCATCATTGATGGATTTTTTTTTTTGACTGGGGGAGAAAAAAAAGATGGCTAGACGATGAAAAAAAGGGAAGAAATCAAAAGTTGGAGGAAAATAAAAAGAACTGAAATGTTGTGTTCATGTCCGTTCGTTGTACTACTACTACTAATTGCTGCCCGACATCGCCACCTTGCCTGAAGAACAAAGAAAAGAAAGAAATAGTTAGTGCTGACGAGAGAGAAACGGAAGGAGGAAGGAAGATTCTTGTGA
>JAAUYM010060896.1_pt1 | contig 23165 bp, 21 predicted proteins | sample 7278001 | NCBI WGS metagenome assembly JAAUYM01 (sample SAMN14350224, study PRJNA611818) | marine sediment metagenome | isolation source: surface marine sediment (1.8m) | place: French Polynesia: Moorea | collected 2018-08
AATAGGTTTGCTGCTGACGGATATTATCGTTATATTGAGACTTGACTGTAATTGCTTGGAGATCAATCGCAAATTGTTGCTTAAGAAATTGCAGAAAGTCGCAATTATTAAGTCGGTGCATTTATTCTATTACAGTTTTAAGCGTTTTTTACGTAAAGACCTCAAGGCAAAGAAATTTTGGCTATTTTTTGCACTTTTTATATCACTTTTGACTATTTCTCGCAGTAGGCATAGTTTGCCTACTTTAAAAATCGCAAAAAAGTCGCAAGCACAAAACCAAATTTTTGGTTCTCAATTCCGGTCCTAAATGTGAAGTAATTGAGGTTTTTATCACAATTTGGTCACACTAAATGTGATTTTGTTCAGTGAGAAACTGTTGTGTTGCAAAGTGCTGCGTACGTACGAGTGTGTACTTTACTTCGCAACTGGTCGAACATTGGTCGAAGCAACCTTCTCCAGCATTTTCCTTCTTTTAACGTTGGTGAACAGCTGAGCAGCGCTCAGTCAGAGGACGTAAAAGAAAGAGAGATAATGCCAATCCTAAAATCAGCTGATGACCCATATTACCTTACAACGCCATCTATGAGCCTCTAACTTGCATTTTATTATTTTATTTTAATGGACTGGAGAGGCACAACGCTGTAGCCTCGTTGACACACCAGTTTCTGTATTAAGTTAAGGAACATTGGGACTGGTTAGTGCTTGGATGGGTGACCGCCATAGGACAAAAGGAAAGGAATGAGAATTTTTCCATCCCTTCCCTTCTCTCTTGTGGGGTTGCTCTGAAGAGTGCTAACCAGTTGGTGTTGTGCTAGGCTGAGTATCCAGATCTGAAAGAGGTGACAGGGCCGCCGAAATGCAATTGAGTTTACAGTGATGCATGGAAATGCCGTAGAGCACATAGCACATTTCTCCTACTTTTCGGATAGCTTTAATCCAAAGGCGACGTAAATAAAGGTTCACCGATTTAGCATCTTATTAAGCACAACTTTAAAAGTGGTTCAAAGGAAAGCTTATACCATCCCCATCAATGTTTACTAACATAATTGTTAAATGTTTAATAAGATAGAGGGAAATAATGTAAGAAAATGTACCTATTTTTGCAGTCCTGCGTTCTGCGTTTATTCAGTGACGGCTCTTGTTATGAGCATCACTTGTTTTATCTGACCAGCTGGGGATTTTACCTCCCAGGGTCACGAGCCCCAACCATCTTTGTGACAGTATCTTGGGACCGAGTGAGTCACCCCTCCCCGCCAGGAGGTCACAAGGAGCAACAAGCATGCTAGAGCTTAACTCAATTGCATTTCGGCGGCCCTGCATGGCGGTGATGCATGGCAGTTGGACGCACCTAGATGTCGCTGCATTCTAAGGATTGTTCGCAGCCTCTCTATTTCTCTTTCCTCTCTGCAGCCTTACTGGGTGTGCGGGCGACGGGGGCTGTCGGCTGTAGCTGTAGCTGTAGGCTGTGGCAGGGTAGGGCAGGGCACGGCAGGGCACGGCAAGGCAGGGCAGGGCAGGGCAGGGCAGGGCAGGGCAGGGCAGGCTTCTCTTTTACGGGCTAATCCTCTCTTCTTTGCTCCAGCTCCAGCTCCAGTCCCCATCCCATTGGAGACAGAAACCCAGCCGCAGCCGGAGTCTTCCCTTCTCTTCTCTCGTAACTATTTTTTTCCTCCTAGTGTTGCAGACGAGTCGAATTCGGGCCAAGTTGAGTCGGTCTCGAGTCGAGCGCGAGGTATAAAGGCACTGCGAGCAGTGCTTAGGAAGGGCAAAAAATTGGAACGCCAAAAAAAGGTACAATTTAACAATCTACTAAGTTAAAAAAAGACGTAGCAAACACTGGGTATACATTATATATTTTTTGCCAGTTATGTTAAAATGTAGAGAATTTTGGTTGAGCCTGACTTGTTGAATTGAGTGGGGAGCCTGACTCGAGACGAATTAAATCCCGACTTGACTTGACCATCTCGGAGCCAAGTCCGACTCGCGTGCAACACTAATTCTCGGCCACTGTCCCTTTTCCAGCCCACCCAGGCTCCCAGCCAGCCTCCAGTCTTGTCTCGCCTCACCCCCGGTCCCGTCCCGATCATTTTTTTTCGTCTCCGGGCTCGGGCTTGGAATCTGCGCAGCCCACGATGGCCTCCTCGTCCACCCCTCCCAAGGGGGACGAGTGCCCCCCGACGCCCATCATGCTGGACGGGAAGGCCACTCCGCCTCCCGCGGCCGCGGGGGAGGTGGACGACGGCGGCAGCAGAGACAGAGTGAAGGATGACCCGGACGACGAAGCCCGAAGTCGCCCCAAGGAGGAAGAGGAGGAGCAGGAGCAGGAGCAGGAGACGAGGGGCGCCGGGAGGAGCTCCTCCCCGGAGCCCCACTGCTCCATCTGTCTGGGGGAGCTGCAGAACATGTCCTACACGGACTCCTGCTTCCACAAGTTCTGCTTCACCTGCCTCCTGGAGTGGTCCCGCGTCCGTCCCGTCTGCCCGCTGTGCAAGGCCAGGTTCCAGGCCATTATCCACACCATCAAGAGCGACGACAACTACGAGAGCTACGAGCTGCCCCCTCCCCCGCCCCCGTCAAGGGCGCAGCAGGGCTCCCTCCAGCTGGCCTCCTTCGAGGCCTTCATGGACAGGGAGGCCAGGTTCCACTACAGGACCACCATGACCAGGGAGAGGCTGCAGCAGAGGCATCGGGAGCTCATGGAGCGCACTGGGTGAGGGAGAGAGGGAGAGAGAGAGGGTTAGCCTGAAATTAACTAATTTTTCCCCCTCTCTCTCGTGTCATCGTCATCAATTCATGAGGATACGATGCTAACGATGATTTCCTGTTTCAGCTTTGTGCTCCCTTCCCTTCCCCCTCCGAATCCGGCCGTCGTTGACTCCACCTCCCGCCAGGGCGTCTCTCCGGGCGTCCTCTGGCGCAGGCGCCGCGGGGTGGCCACCTCGGAGTTTCGCCGGGACGTCTACAGGAGGGGACTCTGGGTCATCCCCGACAGCCTCAACGACGTCACCGGGCGCGTCCGGGACTGCAGCCCCGAGTGGTACCGGGCCAACCTGGCCCAGACTCACAGGCTCGTCCCTTGGCTCAACAGGGAGGCCAATGCCCTCCTGGAGAACGCCAGGCTGGTCACCTCAAACGTCGTGATCGACCAGGTAAGAAGAAAGTCAATTTTGGGGCTCATTTTTGGGTTCTCTCTCTCTCTCTCTGAACAAGACTGGCGACACCTCGTCCGGTTTCTCTTTGCAGATCATTGACCTGGTCCAGCGCCACGAGATTCGCAGTCCCGAGTTTCATGACCGCCTGCTGCCTTACTTTGGCGCCAACACGGAGCACTTCCAACACGAGTTCTACCACTTTGCCAGGAGCGTCTACGACATGGTCGGCTTTGACATGAATGCCAGATACACCGAGAGGGTACGAACTCATTAAAGAAAAAAAAATATTCACCTGGTATGAAAAAACTACAATCTTTGCTCTTTCTCCCACCGTTCAGGTTCCGGTCCCGCCAAGATCTCCTCCCCCTCCGCTGGAACCCGGGACCGTCGTCATCAGCTCCGACGACGATGACGACGACGACAGCGACGACGACGAAATAGAGGTGGTTGCCGAGGTTCCCGCGCCCGCCAGTACCGTCAACGAGCCCTCCTCGGTCCCCCTCGACCTGAGCAGGGAGGAAGAGGGGAGAGCGCGAGAGCGCCGGCCGGACGTAGACGCCGGCGCCGGCGCTGGCGCCGAGGCTGACGCCAACTTCTCTACCTCGGTCCACAGCGATCTCACGGCCAGAATTCGGGAAAGACTACAGCGGAACGGATCTCTGACACCGGCGATATCTTCTCTCATGTCCCCCTTTATCATGTCTTCGTGGAGCGACCTAACGAAGATTGATCAACTGCAGCAACAGCAGCAGCAGCAGCAGTCTACAGTTGTATCTTCCGACCAGCCTTCAACCAGCAATGGGGCTCCTTCCGCAAACTTCTGTCACCTGGTGATTCCGGACTCCAGTAGCAGCCTGAGCAGCGACGGGGACGGCGACAACACGGTGGAGGTGGTGGACGTAATTCCTCCGAAGCATCTCCGCCCACCCCTGGCGGTCATTGATATCTTGTCCAGTGACGGTGCCGCCGTCGATTCCAGTCTGGACGCATCTCGCGTTATGGAAACTGGATCTGATAACAGGGACAAGGGCGAAAAGAAGTCCTCCTCGCCTGCCAGGAGGAGCAGGAAATCTACCTCGAGAAGACTGGTGGAGGAGCGAATTAGGAGGGAGAGGAAAACTTCGTCCTCCTCCTCCAGGAGTCGAAGCAGAGACGGAAGGAAGAAGCAGAAGGAAGAAGAAGCAAGAGGCACGGACAAGGGCAAGGGCAAAGGCAAGGGAAAGGGCAAAAGCAGCCAACACGGTCGCAGTGGCCAAGATGTGGCCGGTGGTGCTAGACGGTCGTCCCAGGAGTGCCAACACAAACGAAAACCAGATGAACGCGCGCGAGAGTCGGTGCGTAGGAGGAGGGATAAAAGTGCCCGGAGGAGGCATGAGCGGAAGAGGAGATCTCACAGAGACCACGACGGCGGAGAGAGCAGTGAGAGGGCCAGGAGCACCTCCTCCTACAGGGGATCTGCCGAACGAGAAAGTGGTGACAAGAAGAGGAGGAGGAGGGGGAGGAAGAGAAGTCCTTTTTCTTCCCCCTTTGGCACCGCCTCCAACGGCTCCGAAGCTGGCAGGAGATCTAGGAGAAAGAGATCTCGGTCTCCTTTGCCCACCCGGTCCAATCGAGATGGGCCGGTTGCGGCAAAGGAAAGGAGCCTTCCACCTGGCTTCGCCGACTCGCCCGGGCAGCCACCCCTTCAAGTGGCGTCGCCGAGATCGGTTTTCTACGCTTCGCTCCCTGTTTCCGATGGGTCGCCCCTGAACTTGGGGGAAGAGGAGGAGGTCCCCATTCCACCTCCTCCTGGCGTTGACGTGGCAGTTTCCCACAACGGCATGGGCCGCCTCCAGGGGTACTTGGTCAGGTCCGAGCGTGGAGATTCCGAGGGCGATGGCAACACCTCTGAAGAAGACGGCATGCCGTTGGCCTCCAGGTTCGGGAACTTAAGCGACAGCAACAGAAGAGTCGTCCTCGCGTATGGCGACGACGCCGACGGCGCGGTTGAAGAGGAGCGCCACCGTCAGTCGAGGACGACCGGGAGCAGGGGCGAGGCCAAGTTGGAGAAGTTGCATGCGGCGGCCATGGACCGGACTCCCTGGGAGGAACACGACCTCTCCAACAGGAGCAGCACTGACCTCCGTCACAAATTGATGAAGGGAAAAGGGGCTAAAACGTCTTGAAGCGGGGGGAAATCTGTCAAATAGTGATGCTCAAATTGTGATCACTAGCATTATCTGTGTTGATGATTGTATTTTGACTATTTACGTCATCTTAAAAAAAATAGAACGATGCTATGTTCCTTTCAAGATTGCTGACGGCTGTTTCTTTGCGACTTGGTCGTTGAGGATTGGTAAGACGGCCGGGGTGAACATTGAACAACCAACTAAACCTACTTTTTCCATGTTTCTGTGGTTTGCATATCGTCGAAAATGGATATCCTTCCACGTCGAAAATGACTATCTCTGCACATCGATAGCACATGTTATCTTGGCGTTGTACTGTCTTAAAAAATCGTATGAATGTCCCACCTTTTTCTCCAGTCCGGATCAGACAAATCCCTGGTTTCGTCTGTACAGTCGATTTTAGTCAAGTTCTCTGTCAACGACAAAAAGTTGGCTAAATCGGAGGTGATGACTAAATCATAGTTGAGTTATTAGCTCTCTAATTTGACAAACCTACCAATAATGTGCAGGGTTAACCTTGCTTGGTCAGCCCTGCTGGCAATCGGAGCCTTGACCAAGCCAAGGATGAGCTTGGACATTCTTGGTTTGAAAACCAAATTATTTCAATAGAAAAGAGACTTTTATTACAAGCTGCAATGTTTTTTTCTTTGCACTCACTTTTAATCTTAAAGAGGTCACAATACACATCTTCAGAAAAGCCTTCAGATCCCCTTTAGTTTAGACACCATGATGCAGAGACACCATGAGCTGTTGGAACCTTGATCTGGCTGAACCCATGCTTGTTTAACTCTTCAATTATCTGTGCCTTTTCTATCAATAGAGGGGAGGAGGGAATAGTCTCCATAAAAAATTGACTAAATCAGAGGTGACATGTCAACTTGACTAAATCAAAGTTTTTTATGGAGTAAAAATTTGGTTATCAGAAGAAAGTTTACTAAATCAAAGTTATTGACTAAATCGAAGGTCGACTGTACATACGTGTGCTTCAAGTATTTACTTTTTTATACTTTATGATCATTAAACACAGCTGCCATTTATGTGGGCGAAAAGTCAAAATTGATATACCATGGTAGCCAAAATAGGCATTTTGGACAACATGCTAAGCCTAGAATTTTGGACAGTACGCAAGGACTAGAAATTTGGACAGTATGCAAAGATCAAGATATGACAGGTGACAAAAAAAATTGGACAGTACGCAAGGTATGCACATTTTCTTCGCAGATTGTTACTATTTTTATTGCGATCATTCTGGGCAGTGGAGGTTAGCACGTTGTTTGTACTCCAGCCATATGGGAACAGTCTGCAGCCTGCAGCAAGACTGACATACGTAGAAGACAAAAATACGTATACTAGTACAACATACATGGCTTCTGTTCTGTTTATACTGATTTCATAATCATTAAGCGGAAAGCCCAAGAGGCCATGTTCGCTCTTCAGTCTGGGATTCTTTTTTCTTTCTTTTTTTCTTTTTTTTTTTTGAAGGCGGGAAATGGGAAAGCGAGAAATGGACCCACCTCTGTCGGTTTAGAAAAGAATAGACGGGAATAAAAAACATTTCATTTGCATAGAAACATTTCTCTTCTACCTACTCCTTCCTCCCCTTTCTTCCCAAGGTGGTTCTTCTTGACGAGGAGGAAAAGGCCGCTGTCTCCTCCTTTGGGTCACCTTTTCCTACCTCTCCAAAAGCCGTAGGAAGACAAGACGTCAATGAATGATCCCTCTCCTCTGTCCCATGTTCAGGGAGGGACCAGAGCCACCAAGCAAGAGCCAGCACAGGCACCTCCTTCCTGCCTCGCCTCCTCTCGCTCTCGGACCATTTCCTTCTATGTACCTACACCAACCGCCCTCTTATCTCCTAATGATGAGCAAACAGGCTCCAGCCAGCCAGCCAGCCAGCCGGCCGCCTTCAACCACCCTCGGGAAAAGCACAGCTCAAGAAATCAATTAGATTCTTCAGAGAGAAAGAGAGGAAAGTCCTGCTCGATCTAAATAAAGCACAGGATTCCGCATGGGAAAAAAGTTCAGCAAAGCCGGCAGCTGTTTCATTATCGGTTTCTACTGTAGTACTATGTACCTACGTACGTATGTGCTAGTGCTGCGTAGCAAGAGGAAATGGGGGTATTCAGCCAGCCCGTCTTCACGACAAAAGTCAATTTGTGGTCCTTGACGCTCTCTCTCTCTCCTGCACTCTCTCTCTCTTTCCACATATGAGGCATAGGAGGAAGGGAAAAACCAAGGTGCAATCGAGTCCCGTCGGAGCGATGAGTATGCAGATGTCATTATGACAAAAAAGGGGGGAGAACAAAAGAGATGACGCTCTCTCTCTCTCTCTCTCTCATTCGCTCTCCCCCTTTTCCTTCCCCTGTTTCTCCCCAGAGTGTCATGTCAGAAAGAACAAGAACGAATAAAGTAAATTGAGACTCATCCGAGGCATTTGCAAAAAGCGCCACGTGCGCTATGAGTTGTGAGAGGCTTGGCGACAATGGCATATGCTATGCTATGAAAAAAAATAGGGCAACTGCCTTTGACTTCAAGGTAAAGACATCAACTACGATGCACATCAGGCAAACTCAGCCAAGATTCGAAGCCCTTCACCCTCCCCACCCCTCTCTTCCTCTTCCATCTTCAACAGGCGCATGCCGCCGTCGCCGCCTTCGTCGCTGTTTCTTCCTCATCCCTCTTCCCTCCTCCTTTTCTCCCATTTGTCCTCCCCCCTCTTCCTATAAATAGAGGACGTGAGACTCCTCAGTCTCTTTCAGTTGCAAGCAAACCACCGCTGTGGTCACCACTACCACCAACCTCAACGTCCGGGGGAGAAATAATTATGGGGAAATTCTTTCCATCGCCGCTGGCCTTCACCCTTCTCTTTTTCCTCCTCTTTCTGACCTCCGGAAGCAACGCTGACTATTCACAAGGTGGGTCTTCCTTGTTTCATAGGTGTGTGCGCGGGGGAGGGGGGGGAAGTATAATCTAGTGCTTTCACTCTCACAAGCAAGCCATCTTTCATTCTTATTGAAGACGCTTCAGAAATGGAAGTATTCACATCAGATGCATCCATCCATCTTTCCATCAAACATCTTTCTGAATATCCAAGAAGATCACAGCAATGTTTACTTTTAAAAGGTTCAGTAGCTTCAAGTGTCTTCCAAACACTTTCTTTTACTACTATATAGTAATTTTCCTAAACACTGTTAAAAGTAGCCAGTTACGCGTATGACATATTCTCGTGCGTAAAACCAAGTTAACTTTGGCGAAGTACTAAGAAGTCATTAAAAAAGGACCTTCACTTTTTTCTGAACTTTTTTATGGGAGTGGAGGCGGATGAATAGGCGATTTGCGATTCCTTCCAGAAGTTGTCATCAAACTTTGAATGCCTCAGACTCTCTTTAGAAAGCATTACAGTGTCTTTTAAACCGCTCGCATGTGAGTAACTTGAGCATTAATAGGCTACAAGACTAAGACACATCTTTTTTCCTATAAGATGAAGGTGCAAATATAATTTACAGTACACGCCCTCAACAACGATAAGGCCAATTGTACGTAGACCTCGATGCTTGCAGCAAAAACGCTTCTCTTCCCTCTCTCCTACAGTGGGCTAACTTGTTCCCCCCCCCCTCCTTCCTTCTTATGCTTTCCCAGAAACGAGTGAGAAGAGCGTACGAGGGGAAGAGCTGCCATCCTTTCTTTTTGTTTGCCTTTGTCCTGATGAAAAAAAATATTGAAGCGCATCGGTTTTCGAAGATGAGCGAAATGTTTAATCCCTTTTTCCCCTCCACGTGTCTCCCTCCCCCTCCCTCAACGTTCATCTCTCCACCTCCACCACCTCCTCCTCCTCCTCCTCCTCCTCGAACAGAGAATGAGTTTCTTCAGTGGCTGGAGTCTCTCGGGGAGCAGGGCGCCGCCGTCAACCCCATGAGGCCGGCCGGAGGGAACTTCGATCCGCAGTCGCTGTCCAGGTAATACCTACTACTGCTGGGAGGGGCGCAGGAGGTGCCGCCATTAATAATCAAAGTAGCCGTGATGAATGGAAAGTTGCGATCTATGCTCGTGCTGCGGATTAGAGATCCATCTCATATTCAAAGGCATGCTGAAGAGAAACACTGCTCACTGTGTAGACGGCTGATTTTTTTCTTCTTCTTAAAGAGAAGAGCAAGAAGACCACGCGAAAGAGTTGCAGAGGATGCATTTTTTAAAAGCAGTTCCTTGCGAAGGGAAGGAGCTAGGCGTGACACACAACCTGGCAACCTGGAACACTTTTCTTTCCAGACTTCTCCGCCGCCGTTCTGATCCTTCCCTCCACCCCTTGGACGGAGTGGAGGACGACGAAGACGAGAGGGAGCTGCACAAGCGAGGAGGGATGGTGGGTCAGACCATTCCTTTCCCTCTCCCTCTCTCTGTTTACTACATGTACAGTAAGTGTTTCTCTCTGACAAGGTTCGTCTGGTGAGGAGTGACGCTGAGAACGCTGGTCCTCGCAGCCGCAGGGGCGGGGGCAGGATGGTCAGGCTGCTCAGGAGCGGGATGGTCAGGCTCATGAAGAAGAAAAGGGGAGGACTGGTCAGGCTGCTCTAAAAGAGAAAGGAAGGAAGGAAGGACAAGAAGGATGATGATCAATTTACAAAAGTCTTATTAATTAAGGCCAACTTTTTTCCCATTGTGATTTCGGCACTTCGGGGCGTAACAATTTTATTCTTTGGTGACGACGAATTCGATTACGATTGTGTAGTGAACCAACGGTTCGGAGCTCTCCAGATGCTGCAGTCGGTGTCTTGAGTTTGTGACTATTCTAATTTCCATCCCACCTTGTTTCTGACGATGGCGTCTGCGATTCTGCTGCATCCATGACAGGATGATGACGCATTATACTACTCTTTCCAGAGCAAAAATATACTCAGTATCCACGGCTACGTCACAATACAGTACTTTTTTTTGCAGTACATTATATGGACCGAATCTTCCTTTAGCCGGACCAGAAATGTTACATGGACATAATTTATTTCAGTTCATTTCCTTTTCCCCTTTGGAGTAGTATATGTTAATTTCATTAGTCTAAAGTAGCGTTTAGTGCAAACAGAAATCACTTTTCTTCTACCCAATTTGAGGAAGTGAGTGTGCCCTAGAGGAGATGAGAAGGGGAGAGAGGAGGCGGAATACGTAAACGCTTTACGTGTTTTATTTACCTAACTACATAGGTAATATAGGGCAAAAAGCGATTCCTCTTCACAACAGATTCAGGTATCATTAGCTCAGGAGATTGTATGGATTGCAGTCATTTTTGGCGAGTAGGTATAAAATTTCTTTTGACAGGATTCCTCTTCCTGCCCCGGATTTTCTTATCAACACTCAGGGAGGAAGGAGGAAGGAGGAAGCAGGAGAATTTTGCTCAAGTTTTAACCGCACTACTGACCTACTTGAATGCAGTTTATCGGAGAGAACAATCTGGCACACACTACTACCTGTTACTTTTTGGTTGCACCTCTTGTGAGCTAATAAGCTGAAAGATAAAAAAAAAACACCACCTGGTACGACAGTGCCAACTCCTACAGGGCGATAAAAAAGAGACTGGAAGAAGGGAAGAAGTTCCCTCTGGACAGCGCTGGTCATTACGATGCCTTCTTTTTGCCGCTCCGTCCTCCTCTCCCTGCTTCTCCTCCTCCAACTCGCTCTCCTGCTCCCGCCGGGGCCCGGCGGGCGCTGCGCCATCGCCGCTCCGAGCTGCCAGAGAAAGGCATCCAGACTCAACGACGACGACGACAAACTCTGCCACACGTGAGTTTCCCATATCTCTGTGTGAACAAGCACGTACCGTAGTAAAGCAATTCTGAATCGCTCGCAAGCTGATGTTATAAACTTTTACTCTTGCCAGTTCCTGAATGCAATCCAACACTGTAATTTTTTGAGCGAAGTAAGCCAATTAACGAAGGGATAAGGAGAATCAAAACGTTTTTCCTAGGCGGGACAAAAAAAAAGTATAGGCGCACGATCAATCAACAAGCAAATTGAAAAAGGGGGAGAAGGAAACGAGCGAGCAAGGAAACCAGCCTGTGCATTGCAAATTTCTGCTAAGAAGAAAACTGTCTCTTTTCCTTCTTCAGGTACTTCAGATGCGATGAATATGGAGACGTGGAAGAAGTGGAGTGCCCGAGAGGTCTCTATTGGAACAGAGGTGGGATTTGAACAGAGCATCATCCGTACCTTTTGCGCTACGTACAAATGTGATGCCCGACAGGACTTTCAAGTTACGAGTGTAACAAGTTCAGCTTGGAAACATGTAATGGAACATGTCATTAGGATACGACATAAATGTCATATTTTTTCCTAAATGTTTTACGTTCGTAACTTTCAAAGTCCCGTCGGGTGATGACAGGTGAAGAATATTGCGACTTTCCGGACAACGCTACGTGCGAGGTCGACGAGGACGACCTATACCTGCTGGTACCCCATCAGAGGAAGTACGTCTATCTCACCTTCGACGACGGACCCTGGGTTGGGACCACGGAGGTACTGGACGCACTCGAGGAGGAAGACATCAAGGTGTGTTCGCGCCAGCAAGACGTGGTGGTTGATTTTTTTTCCTGATATTTTTATGTCTTCCAATTTGCATTCCACAAACTCCAGGCCACGTTCTTCCTGAACACGGACAAGATGCAGGCTCGCGATCTGGAAAGGTCCGAGTCCGGGCACTGGAGCCGCCGGGAAGGGGAGCAGAACCTGGTCCGCCAGGTGGAGTCCGGGCACACCATCGGGGACCACTCCTTCGACCACATGTTCCACAACAACGACGAGGGCAGGGACGGAAACAGGAACGTGTACAGGGACATCTCGGAGGACCTCGAGTACTTTGGGGAGATGAACTTCAAGAAGGTCAGAGAGCTAATGGATGAAGCGGACATATCGTCCAGGGAGCAGAGGAGGGTGAGCAAATGCCAGAGTGGTGGCCGGTTCAATGAACTTTGAAATAGCCAGCAGTCTGTTCACATCTTCCGCAGGTGGAAGGCACCTTCTTCCGTTACATCAGGATGCCTTACACGGACAACTGGCGGATACGAGACAAGGTTAAAAAACATCCTACATATATCTATGTGCACTGTGCCGTAAGGTTACCTTACTCGGTTAATCGGGAAACTCGGATAATTGGGAAGTATCGACCTGTGTCGACTATCCGAGTTCCACGGTACGCCAACGTGACTTGCGCGTTTCCCGCGTCTCGGTGCCAGGTTCGCCTGGACTGCCTGGACTGCACGGCGCCCGCCTACTCAGTCCTGAACGGGATTAAGGTGGCCGACACCTTGGCGGAGAAGTACGACGTGGAGGTCGTCGGGTGAGAGACAAACTTGGGGAAAGACGAAGCAAGGATTGCCACGGTGCTACTAGTAGTACGTGCAGGTGGGACTTGCAGTGGGCCACGGACTGGGACAACTTTAGCTTCGAGAGCTGCGCGCACGAGTACGGTGCCATCGGGATGCTCATGCGGCTCATGGAGTTGCCTACTAAGCAGAAGAACAAGGTCAGGATGACGTACTACTACATGTAGTAACAGCAATGACAAGGGCCACAAACAGGACAGTCTGGCCTTGCAGATCGTAATCCTGACCCACGACTTCAGCTACTACAGTCGTCGCCCCTGCGGCCGGTGGAACCTGGAGCAGCTGCACCTGTTCCTGCGCCTGGCCAAGCGACTGGGCTACGTGTTCCGCACCATCGACACCTACGCCGAGGACGTCGTGCCCAAGCACAAGAGCTTCGCCAGAAGCTACGACTCCAACAACGAGGAGAAGTAAGGGCAGCAAAGGAAATGGGGGGGGGGACGCAAGAATGCTTAGTGGAATACAACGTAGTAAAGACAAGGGAAGGAAAAAAAAACAATAAATGGAAGATTACAACAATGGCACAAATATTTTTGGACACTACCCTTAACACGTGGACATTCTTATACCCGTAGTGTATAGTCATATACGTCTACGCAGAGCTTAATTTTATGTACATAGTCGTGATTTTCGCACGCTACTAAAGAGTGGCAAGTTAAGCGTGTCTGTCCTCTCTCTTCTCTTCGCCCTCCGGAAGCAGAGATCTCCCTCCCTTCCTACTCCCTACCCATCCTCTGCCATGTTGACTCGTTCCTCTTTCCTCCTCCTTCCAATTGATTGTCCATAAGCTGCGACCATTAATTTTTCTCCCCCCCCCCACTTCCACCCTCTCTCTCTCTCTCTCTCTCTCTCTCTCTCACTCCAACAACTCCAACTCCCATTTGCCAAAAAAGGCGACTTAGTAAAAGAAAAGTTGTCTTCACCTCTCATCTCTCTCTCTCTCTCTTTCCACCCCAAGTGGAGTGGGAAGGAAGGGACTGCCCTTGCGTAGATTAATTTCGGATTAGGGAGCCATAATGAGGTGCTGAAGGGAAGAGGAGAAGATCACCACTGAGATATTCGTCGCTGTCTGGACTCTTCTTCTCTCCTTAACGATAACGGCCGGGAAGGGAAGGGAAGGGGGAGGAAGGCGACTCCCGAATGAAGACGGAGGGGACGAAGGAGAGAGAGAGAGAGAGATGGAGCGGAGGGCGTTCGTCCCACTCTCCTCCCTCCCTCCTCCGTCTCTCCAGTCTCCGCCGCCACCCGATGAGTTACAATGAGAAAGGAGGAGGGAGTTTGAGTGCGTGGGAGAGAGAGAGGAGGAGAAGAGCGAGGAGGAGGGAGTGGCCGAGATTGGAGGAGAAGCGGCGCATGAAGAAAGAAGGCAGTTTGTCGACCTCTTTCTCTCTCCCCACGTCGTCGCGATGTCGCCGCCGCGGTCGTGGTCGTTGTCGTCGTTGTCGTTGTCGTCGTCGCTGCTGCCGACATTGCTGTTGGTGCTGTGTCCGCTGCCGCCGCGAGCTTCCTGCTACTTCGCCGACTGGTCCTCACTCGACCCGAGGGACGGGGAGCCGCTCTGCGTCAGGATCCCCAGGAACCTGACGCTCTGCCACGACATCGGGTATACCAAGATGAGGCTCCCCAACCTCCTGGACCACGACACCATGCAGGAGGTCAGAAAAGCAGGGAAAATGCGCATGCATGTGTGTACCAATAGATAGGTTTTTGCAATTGGAGACTGCAATCGCAGTAGGAGAAACAAAAGACTTTTTTCTTTTTTGATTACTGCTACAGTACTGTCTTCGCCTTTGTTTCTCGTGTCCTTGTATGTAGTATGGCATGTAATGTACTAGTATGTACTAGTCGTGGCTATTGTTTCCCCCCACTTAACGTGGAGCAACTCCTCTGCAGGTGAGCCAGCAGGCCTCCTCTTGGGTGCCACTTCTCAACATCAAATGCCACGCTGACTCCAAGCTCTTCCTCTGCTCTCTCTTCGCCCCGGTGTGCCTGGAAAGACCCATATATCCATGCAGGTGTGGCTTCTACTAGTGCAACATTTTATCACGGAATTAATGTTGCGTCACAACCCCGTTTTCTCCCAGATCCCTCTGCGAGAAGGTGAAGGCGGGCTGCGAGGGCACCATGTCTACCTACGGCTTCCCGTGGCCTGCTATGCTCGAGTGCGACAAGTTCCCGGTGGACAACGACATGTGCATCGCGGCACAGTCGGAAAACAAAAACGACAGGGCACGGCTAGGACAGCAGCAGCAGCAAGGGCAGCGACAGGTGCCCTCCGGTCGCGGAGGAGGTGTCCGCAACCGGTGGGGCGATGGGGGCGGCGGTGATGGCGACGGCGACGGCGGACACAGACAGGAAGGAGGTGAGTCAGTCATCAGGATACAAGGGCAATTGAAATGTAGGTACGTGTTATGTACTACAACACACTGGTGCAAGAAAGATTGAACAAGTTGCAGTTTGTCGTTTGTCAGACATTCCTTTTCCCTCCTCCTGCGTGCAAGGATGTTTTCATTCCATATGCTATCCATCTTCTTGACCCAGCCCGCACTTCTTCTTCTGCACGATGTTTAAATGGAAACGTCAAAGCACTTCTTGCTTTTATCCCCCTGCCCTTCTCCCACGTCCCCACTTACAAAAAAAAAGAAAAAAGAAAAGAAAAGCTAAACAAATTGTCATCGTTGCCTGGAGTCTCTCTCTTACCCTCTTTCTTTCTCTTCCTCCGAACTAAGTGAATCGTGTGATAAATGGTCATTGAACGCGAAAGCAGACATAAAACGGAAAATCCCATGGGGATGGCAAAAAGCCAAATTTTTTCGATAACTACGTATGTAGCAGCATGGAGGCGAGTGAGGGCGGGTGTCAGTTTTCATTTCAACTACGTATAATCTACCACTGTATGCACTTGATTTGCAGGAAATCTTTGTGACTCACGGCCCTGCAACCAGGTCAGCACCTATGAAAACATACTGGACAACTTCTGTCAGGCCGACTTTGGTGAGAATGTAAATACCGTAGTAGTTACAAGTACATGCACTACTTACAGTAACATACTAGTAACATACTGTTGTACTAGTAACTGCGACTGTTGCTGCTGTTGTTGACGATGATGCTCTTTCTTCAATTGCTTCTAAGGAGATCACTTATTAATGCGTTCCAGTGGTGAAGATGAAATTTCGTCGCGCCAAGGGCCGAACGCTGCAAGGTCGCAAGGCCAACTCGGTCTTCAAGGCTTGGCCGGGGACATCGCATGAGCTGCGCAAGCTCAGGAAGCCCAGGATCAAGCTGTCCCAGGCAGACGAGTGCTGCGCGGAGATGATAAAAAAACAGGCCAAGCAACAGAGGTCAGTGTTCTCCCTGGCACTAACACGAACGCACTTTTTTTTTGAACTCTTTTTCTCTCCTAAGATACCTGGTCATGGGCAAAAAGGGCACCGAAGGAAGTGCGGAAGCTGGAGAACTGTTTGCCACATTCCTTTTGCCCTGGTCAAAGGACAAGGTACAGTACATGCGAACTGAGGATGTGGTTGCTACCGTTCAGACAAACTTTTTTTTTTTTCAACTTGGGGATTGTGGCCTTATCTTCATGCTAAGATACTGGAAACCATCCTTATTTTCTGCTAAAGTAGCAACACCTAATTTTCCCAATGTCAATTTTCTCCACGGGCGTGGAAGATAAATCTGAGCACGTGTGTTCCTGCTGCTGTCTTCTGCAGGCCCTCCGCCGCGCTCGCCGCATGTTCAAGCGCATCGACTGCTCCGACCTGCCCCGGTCGAGCCAGCGCCTGATGCGCCACGCCTTCGCCCCGCGGTCCCCGTTCGCCGCGGACCCGAGCGAGGTCCACAGGCAGAGGAGGCGAAGGCAGCACCAGGGAGGACTCTTCTTCCAGCAGAACAGGAGGAGGAGGAAGAAGGGGAGGGGGGACAGGCGCAAGAACAGGCGCAACAGGGGCAAAAAGGAGGAGGAGGAGGAGGATCAGTTTTAGACGTCCTCGACCGTATTGTCAGTATACGTAGCACGCATCATCAATGTGTAACTGTTGAAAGTATCCGAAAACCGAGGCACATGAATGTGCATTGCGCAGGCGAAAAAAAAAGCTTACACTGTTAAATTTTAAAATAAGTTTTTTCTTTGTGACGAAGCGTTAGTGTCGGATAATTTATGCTTCCAAAAATGATATTACATCTGAGAAATAAAGTCGGCTTCTGTCTCTTATTAAAGCATTCCAAGTTAATACATGTTTACATGCTAATTACAAAGCAGTCCAAGAGTAATCAGCAGACAACAGATAATTCTGTTAGATACCCCTCTTGATTGCCTTGGGCAGCACAAAGACCTTTGTTGGCTCAGATATCTGGATGGTGGATGTCTGCTCCATCGTGGACTGCCCGGAAGAGTCCCTCTTGCTCCCCACTCCATCTGACACATCCAGCACCACGCTGATCTCGACGTGGAGGGCTTCAGACCAGACTTGATGCGACATCAGCGCATCAGTCACCAGCCTGAAGACAAGAAACAGATCGTCCACACTGAGAAACAATTCTCACCTCCAGATGGTTTCTCTCTCTCACTCACCTATACCCGTTCTCCTCGTCCTCCTTGGGGAGGAACTGCGACGGCTTCGGGGTGACCAGCTGCACCTTCTGGTCTGCCGTCCGGATGGCCAAGCGGATGGAGGAGGGGTCATGCACGCTGGACAGCTCCGCGTCCACTGGCACTGCCAGCACCATTCCCGCTGTATATTTAAGCGGAGTCTCGTTCATCCCGGCTGGCTCATAAATGACGGCACTGGCCATGGACACATTGGGCAGGGAGGAAGGGGACGAGGGATCGGAGTCCAGGGTCAGGGACTCCAACGGGCATGCTAGCAGGAGGGGCTGCAGAATGCGAACCTGCAAACATGACAAATTAATTATAGGTAGTACGAATAAGTACATATTCTTTACTATGTATGTATACTGGACTGTGTACGTGTATGTGTGATTAGCACATTATTATGTAGAGACAAGTGTTTCATCCTAACCATGTTCCCCGGTTTGTAATCCTCCATGTCAGACAAGCGCTTGATCAAGGATGAGATAAATGGAGAAGCGAGGATTGTGGAGTTGTCCACAGACTCGGAAAAAGCTTCCACCTGAAAATCATAGAAGATCTGTTCAATCGCCTGCAATAAGCTGGGCTCTGTCTCACACTCACCTCTTTGAGGAAATGCTCAGTTGCCTGTAGCGCGCTCTTGTTTGACGCCCTGACGAGGAAGACGAGCGACAGTGCCTTGATGTTGATCTCCAGCAGCCTCACCTTGTTCTCCAGCGCCCGCCCCAGGCGGCAGAACCGGTGCGATAGCTGCAGGGAGAGGGACGAGAGGGAGCGCAGGTTGCCCTCCACAATGGCCAGCTGCTGCGAGGGCAGCGCGCGAGGGTTCAGCCAGAATCGCGTGGAGAGCGTCTTCAGGAAGAGGGTCTGGCACTGCAGGTAGAGGTCCGCAAAGTTTGCGAACCCAGCCAGTGCCGGCTCGATAGACGCCACCTTGGACAGATCTGCAGCTGCCTGCTGAAGCAGCCTTGTCCGCGCAGTCATCCCAAGGTGCTCGGAGTCCCGCACCCGGCGAAGAGTCTCTCGCAGAAAGTGGCTAGTGGCACCGTCGCTCCCGCCGCCGCCACTGACGCAACCCCCGTCCTTTGCCGCACTCTCCTCTTTCTTACTCCCGGCTCCCTCGGGCATCAGGTGCGGGTAGGTGTCCAACATAAAATAGTAGTGGCGCTTGGTGTGCTGGTCCAGCAGAGGCTCCAACGTGGGGCAGTACTGTGCCGCGTTAAAGATGAGGACAAGAATGCAGAGATACCCAGGATCATCAATGTCTGGCTCAGCCGTGTCCAGAAACGGGTGGATCTCCAACAGTTGTGTTGTCAGAGGCAGAGTCAGCTTGGAGTGCCTGGAGCCAAGACGCTTGAACGTGTGCAGGATGGAGCGGCGATCCTGAGGATACTTCTTGAGGTTCTCCAGGAGCTTGGCTACCACCGCCTGGAGACCGTCCTTGGTGGCAACCCTGCACGCCTGCAGCATCCCGTGGAGTCGCTCCCTCACCACCAGAGAGAAGTCGTCCAGTGCCGACAGCACAGTCTCCAGCTGGTGGACCTGCAGTGAGATGTGAGGGGCAATCCTGCGCAGGCTCTCAATTGCCTTGAGCCTGACTGCCTCGATCTCGTCATTGAACATATCCACTAGAAAGTCCAGGGCCAGGGAGGCCAGGCGGGAGTTGCGAATGGACAGGGTGGTCAGGGATTCAACTGCAGCGGTGCGCACGCAGGAGAGCTCATCCTGGAAGACGTATTAGTTGTAAAAATGTATGTAATCTTTTAAAATTTTAATCTCACCTCCAAGCCGTGTATAAAGGCACCACAAGCTCCAAACGAGAGAAGGTTGACAGAGTTGGCTTCCAACTCTTCCTTGGGAGCATCATCAGCCCACTTCTTTCCTATACAATACAGAAAAAAAAATAGAGAGCTTCTCAATTAAACAGCATGTCAGTCTTACCTGTGCTCCATTCGCCAGAGCTGACCATCTTGGCCTCCCTCTCATGAGCTGACCTTTTCACCCTCATATTTGACATGAGCTTCTTATCTAATGTCTGCTCGAGGAACTCCTGCGAGACGCCTTCCATCTTGCCCATCAGGGTGGCTGCCAACTCTCGCACCTACCACATGATCAGAGAAAGAAAAAAAATCTAAAAGGGTGTGTCTATAACGACTTCATAACTGTCTGCCACCTTGACGGAGAGATCGTTGATGGCGTTGCAGATGCGTCCAAAGGCATCATCCACCAGTCGGACGCTGTCTGCGCCGCCTCCTGCGCTGCCACCTCCCTTTTCTCCTTGTCTTGCGCTGACCTTCTCCTCCGGGTAGTCCTGCGCCAGCATGAACGCCAGTTCCAACGCCACCGACCTGACTCCTTCAAAGTCGTCATCCATGGCCTTGCAGGCGCGCCCGTAGAAGGCCGGGTCCAGGAGTCGAGGGCGGCCCAGCTCGCAGGCCGACTTGAGCGTGAGGAAGGCAGAGTGGCGCACGCGCGGGTCGGAGCTCTGCGTGTACCTGCCCACCAGGACCATGGTCCTGGCAGCCTCCTTCTCGTCCTGCAGTGCGGTGGTGGCACACAGCCCGGCCAGCACCAGCGCGTTAGTGGACACGGAATGGTCCAAGTCCCCCAGTTTCTCCATGGCCATCCTGTGCACCTTCTCATGAGTCCTACGTGGCAGCCCCAAGCTGTGTCCACCCCTGTAGAGTGCCGTCAACATCCCGAGGGCTGCTGAAGTCAATCTGGGCGAGGACTTGTCCCCCTGGTGCTGCAGCTGCTCCAGCCACCTCTCCGCGCCGTCCTTCACCTTGGCTGCTGTCTCCTCCGCCCTCGACTCCACCATTGTCTTGAGAGCCAAGAAGGCCAGGGGACGAAGCTCGTCAGCGTCCTTGGATTGGAAGGAGGCAAAGCAGAGTCTCTCCGCAGCCACGGAGACCTGACCGGCCTCTAACTGCGGCAGCCTCGATTGAAACCTTGCCAGAGCTTCGGCGGCCTCCCTGGGGTCCCTGGCACCCTCCAGCGCGGCCAGAGGATCCCTCCCGGCCCTGTCGCCCTGGCCCCTGATCCCAGCGGCACCTCTGGCCGCCGCCAGCGCCAACCTCAGCCTCTTCTTCCCCGGCTGCCCTAATGACTCCACTTTCTCCTCCTCTTCCATGTCCATCGGCTCCTCCTTGATGGCGTAGTCGGCCATGGCCCGCTTCTTCAGCTTGGCAGCCATGGCTACGACACGTGTGCGTGGTTCTACTTCGTTCTAAGCAGGTGCCTCTGATATACCAGCCCACAACAACCGCCCCAACCGACTGCCTACTCCATTTCCGTCAACAAAACAGTGTCGTAGGGGTGGTAACGAGCTTGACTCGAGCTCGCAGGCTCGAAAGGGAAATTTGCTGGGTGGCATAAGTTACAACTCGCAGTTAGAAAAAGGTAAAAAAAGTTTGCAATGTTTTGCCATTTTTTTAACATATTTACGGAGTACAAAAAAAGAGTTCCAACTTTGGAAAAAAATATCGTTACAATCTTTCTCAACTATGAAGTGCCTATTGATTGTTGATACAATGATACCTTTATACTTTATGCAAGCCTGTTTTGGCTTGCAAATCAGCTCCAGCTTACATTGTAAAAGCTTGATTCGAGCACACAAATATCAGCTCGTTCCATCCCTACACTAGAATCCTCAATCAACTTAGCAATTTAGCATTCACGCAACCTCTGCAAAAAAAACCAATACCTACTTTTTTACAGAAGAAATCATAATTTAGACCTTGCGACTATTAAACAGTTAATTTTGACTTAACGTAAAAAGATGATATTGTTTTAGGCAAAAATGTACCTACCGCCTGGTGAAACTTTACAATTCTTCGCACAGAATAACTTCACATTTCTTTGAAAATTTTTGTATTTAGTTGTGTCTAGTATCGATTTTATGATCTGTGAACATGGGTGATTTCGTACATTTTTAATCCTTGTCGTTTCACACGCCCAAAAAAATTCACCACCAACCGCACTTAAGCGCCTCGAGAAGCGTGGATTCACATATTGAAGGTCTCTCTCTTTTCCTCGATTAAAGTCCAATTGGGCGACTGTTTGTCCGAGGCCAGCCAGTTGAAGTCCTGCACGGCACCCGCACGGTTGACGGAGCGGTTAAGTCCCGAGGCGGCGTAGTCGCCATCCAACCCGGAGTAGTCGAGCGCGTAGTGGGCGGCGAAGCGGACGCCCCGGCAGTCTTCCACGATCGCCCCGGAGGTCACGTGCAGGAGGAACTCAGAGTCGACGGTGCGGTGGGCACGAAGCTGCTGGCAGGCCACCACGAAGGTGCAGTTGCTGCAGTCGTCGACGAAGACGGACGTGGCGACCGGCCCGGAAAGGACGGTGCACCCCGACAGCCTGGCCAGGTGGAGGGTGTTGGCCGAGCCGCGCACGCGCACCTCGCACCCGACCAGGTCGCTGGCCAGGACGTCTCTGCCCGAAACCGTCTCCCCGTGCAGCTCGACCGTCTCGTCCCGTCTGTCCTTCACCAGGCAACCAATGTCGACGGAGGCTGATTTGTTGGTGTTCTGGCCGTTGCTGTCCGCTTCCTCCTGCTCCCGTTTTCTGGCGCCAACGTTCTCTTTCTTCTTGGTGCCCTTGAACCCGAACCGCTTCTTGGGCTGCAGGTCGTCCTGCACCTGTCTGAACCTCTCCCTGAGGGTGCCCAGGGCGTTCTGCCTGGCACGCAGGTCGTACTGTGGCAGGACGGACGCCTGCTCACTCAGCCTCTTCTCGGCCGCCTGCAACTTGCTGGCCAGGCCATCTAAGTAGTCGGTCAGACCCACCCCCCTCTCCATGCACTCAGTGGCCCCGTCCAATGCACCCCCCAGCTCCTCCTCTCCCTTTTCCAACTCCTCTAGAATCCTGGCCACAAGCAACGAGTTTTCCCGCCGGCTTTCGTAGTTCCTTTCCCGTGCTGACAGAACCTGTAAGATATTGGCAAGGTAAAAAAATATTAAAAAGTCAGCATTTAGCAAAATAAGTCTATCACCGTAGTTCCTCCTCACTTGTTCTCTCCTCTGCTGCAGGGTCTCTCTTAGGGCTTTTCTCTTTGCGGCCGCCTCGGACGTGTCCTTTGGCGCGTGGTCCTCTTCTTCATCCATTTTTTTAAAAAACTTATTTCGGCGTGGCGGGAATTGAGACGAGTTAGGAGTACACGCAGGCGATGACGGACCTTGGGACAACGCAATTTCAGAACTACGATTCGTGTGTGACATCTTGCACGACGACCTACTTGGCATAGTGCGGCAGGTAGGCGTAGGTGGCGTAGAAGGTGCACAGCGCCAGCCCCGCCATGACGGAGTTGACGATGCGCTTCTCCCACGGCTCCAGCAGGTAGACGGCCGTGACGAACTCGTACTCGCGATACCACCCGGACAGCGTGTCGGAGAGGCCCATCCTTGATGGCAATTTTTTGGGGGGAGGGCTGGGTTAATGCCTGCTTGCTTGCTGTTAGGAAGAGACGACTGCAGCTGAAAGGAGTGAGAAAAAACTGGTGTGTGTGTGTCACTCACTTGGGGGTGGGATGACTAATGGACGGCGCTGCTGAGCTGATCGAGTGAACTCGTTATCTCTGCCTCCCCCCCCCCCCCCAAAAAAGGAAACTGTTATGGCAGAACTCGTTCATCCTAGCTAAAAAACCGGTCGGGTTCTAATTTCCAAATACACGAAAAAAGTGCAGAAATAAGTCCATCAAAAGGCAATCTTTATCCCCCCCCCCTCCTTTTCGGTCAGGTTGAGAGCACACCTGCGGTAAACGTAACTACATAGAATACAGTGTGTTCATCTTAAATTGGGAAAAACTTTGAACGGCTGTAGCTAGAGAACCCTAGCAAGTGGAGCAACGTTGTTTATATCTTTGGAAAGCTGTGACAAAGGAGAA
>JAAUYM010048399.1_pt1 | contig 23163 bp, 22 predicted proteins | sample 7278001 | NCBI WGS metagenome assembly JAAUYM01 (sample SAMN14350224, study PRJNA611818) | marine sediment metagenome | isolation source: surface marine sediment (1.8m) | place: French Polynesia: Moorea | collected 2018-08
AAGGACCCCCCGCCCCACCCCGCCGCCCCTCACTCCCCACGGTTAAGCGCCCGGATTCAGTCCGTCGGCAGGTGAGTCTGGCAGAGAGAGAGAGAGCAACATGGCGTTCCTCAGGGTCGTCGCCGTCTTCGCCACCTTCCTCGTGGCGTCGTCAAACTCTCTCCCGAGGAACTACGCCTCTATCAAGAGGTTCCAGGTGTGTATACTGCATTTTGTGCCAAGTCCTGCATTAATAGTGTAAAAAATGTGTTATTTTTTGCTCATTTCCAGGATGATTGCATCTGCATGGAGGACAACAGCCACACGACCGACACCTTGGGCAACATCGTCAGCGGCACCTACTCCTACTTGGACCCACTGGGATCCCTCGTCACCGTCACCTACACGAACGGGATCGACGGCTACCAAGAGAAGAGGCGCATCCAAAAGAACTACGGGCAGGTCACGGTGACGGAGGTTGTGACCGACGTGCTGGAGGACCTACAGAGGGAGGTGCTCTCCTCCATCGAACTGGTGTTGACCGGACCGGTGTCGGAGACTACGCAGACGTCAACCATCGTCAGCAGGTCTGGCTATACTAGTTCTAGGTATTGGGACTGCCATGAGAAGTTGCAATTTGCTGCAGGATCGTGAGTCGCCTCCGCCCCACCATCGTCAGGGCCGCCCGCACCTCGTTGCAGAAGCACAGAGGCGTCGTGGACGAGACGGAGGTGCAGGAGGTTGTCGATCAGATCCTGCTGGAGCTCGTTCCATTTATCACCGCCAGGGTTGATCAGCACAGAGGGAGGCAGGTAAGAAAGGAGGAATAAGTGATAAATAAATAAGTGATAAATTGAATGATGCCCAAACGCGGCATCCCGAAGGTGACCACGATCGTATCCACCACCTCCACCAACCCGGATGAGCTTGTGGCCACCATCATCACCAGGTTGAAGGTCATTATCGAGCAGATAATCGAGGACACCTACAGGAACAAGCCCGTCACCACTGTCACCACAGTAGACACCGGCGACGACCTCGTGGCTAAGATCCTGGCCCAGCTCAAGCCCGTCATTGTCACCACCGTCAGGTCCGAATTAAACACCAAGCAGCCTACCGTCGTCGGAGGCGGGGAGGTGGTTACCATCACCACCACCAAGGAAGAGTTCTCGGTCGACCTCATCACTGACCTTGTCGGGCAGCTTCAGGACACCATCCAGGCCACGGTTCACGAGGTAAGTCTGGTAAATACATGGTATTTTTATTCCAGCGTTTCCCATAATTAGGATTCTTGCGATATACCTACCTGGTATACTAGACTGCATACCATATCGCTAAATTTTCCTTAACCAATAGGTTATCGTAAACTACAACGGCGTGATCGGCAACGGTGAGGTCCTGGTGAGCGAGATCGTCTCTAAGCTGCAGCCCAACATCCGCGCCGTCATCTCCTCCACCGTCGAGAGAAGGGGACTCAGCTACACCCCGCAGCAGATTAACAGGCTCAACAGGAGGGTTACGGACGGTCTCAGGCCCGTCATTAGGCAGACTATCGAGTAAGAAAGAACCGAAAAAAAAGAAGAGGTTGTTTTTTTTTCGTCATGTGTGACTCTTCATATAATTCATGCATATACGTACGCATAGGGCCTTCCGCCTGCAGCAGCAGCAGACCCAGGAGACCGTGGTGCTCTCGCAGCTGTTCGTGAACGAGGTGGCGAACGACGTTTCGGCGGAGGTCGACGGGGCGGTGCGCAGGCAGTCCGGGACCCATCTCCGCAGATCCTTCCAGCAGCAGGTCGAACGCGTGCTCCAGACCCTGAGGCCGTCCATCAGGAGGTCGGTCGCCAGGAGGCTCTCCAGGAGGAATGTCCATGTCAACGGGCAGGTGAGGCGACAAGCCAAGCAGACACTGGACATTAAGTCAACACGTTCTTTTGCAGACATTCTACTCGACCACTACCTACAACACCCTGTCCAGCCGCGTCCTCTCCTCCCTCCGTCCGGTGGTGGAGGCAGCCGTCCGCACTCAGCGACAGATCGAGCAGGAGAATCTTCTGGAGCAGCAGGTTCTGGAGGTCACCTTCCTCGACGGCGTTGCCAGGAACCTCGAATCCGAGATCAGGACCATCGTCACCGAGGTCATTAGCGTGTCGGGCATCGGCGTCAGCGATGCCAGTGTCGTCGATCAGGTCATGACCAGACTGGGACCGGTCATCAGGAGAGTGGTTGAGCAGCAGCTGAGAACCAGGAACGTGGCCGTGGACACCACTACCTTCTTCTCGTCCCCGACGTACCAGACCCTGGTGGACACCATCCTGAGGCGCATCCGGGTGGTCATCACCCAGGTGGTGGAGGAGTACAGGAGGGCGGACCTGGAGCGCGTGGTCCTCAGCCAGGACGTGGTCAACCAGGCGGTGGACGAGCTTCGCTGGGTGATCGAGAGCACGGTCGAGAACGAGGCGGCGGCCAACGACAACGACAACGCCGTAGTGAGGACCACCCTCTCCGCCGTAAGGCCAAGCGTGGAGACCGCCGTGAGGTCGGTGCTGGAGAGAAACCAGGGCATCGTCGTCTCCGAGTCCTTCTACACCACCGCCACTTACCGGACTCTCGTGGAGAGGATCCTGGACGACGTGAGGATCGTCATCGAGCAAGAGCTAAGCGTGGTCAGGTCCAGACAGGCCAACGCGGGCATCGTGGTGGACGAGGTTGTCACCGAGGTCACCCCGCAAGTTAGAGGCGTTGTCAGGAGCGTCTTGGTTTCCTCTGACTATGTGTAGGTGGACCGTGATTGTTGTCAACCTTCCTTCGAAGTTTTTTTTAGAACATTGTTTCTCCAACATTATTTTTTTCTCTCTCTCAGGTCTGACGCTCAGGTTGTAGATCTGGTCAACTCTGAGCTGAGTTCAATCGTCACCCGCCTTGTGACCTCTCGCCTAGATCACGGCACCTCTTCCATTACCGTGACCAGCCTCGTCAACCAAGTTTTGGCCAGGTATGGATAAACTTATGGAAACCGAAAGTAACATCGTCGTGGTAACAACAGCAGCAGTTTCATTAGCAACCACCACCACCTTATTTCATTACGTAGGCTTCGTCCCGTGATCCTGAACCACGTTCGCGTCCTGAGGACAGAGGTGATCCAAGACAGCAGGTCCGCCCTGGTCCAGTCCATCTCGGCTCGCATCTCGCCCACCGTCCGCGCCATCGCCAACACCGTGGTGTCCTCCTCCTACCCGTCCGGCGCCACCGTCGAGGTCATGGTGCAGGAGGTGATCGCGCTCCTACGCCCTGCCGTCTACGCACAGATCGAGGCCGCGGCCTCCTCCCACTCCTGGCTGTCCAGCCAGGCGGCGCAGGACGAGCTCTACGCGCTGGTGGTGGCCCAGCTGAGGACGCTCGTCGAGTCCGAGGTCCGGATCCTGGTCAGCTCCTACACCACCACCACCACCGTCGTCACCGAAAACAACGCCAACATCAAGAGCATCTTCGGCGTCGGTGGCGTCAACTCCGTCAAGGTGCACACCCCGGAGTATAACTACGCCTACATGACCGACAAATGATCGCAGGAAGGAACAACCCTCTCGACCTCAACCAAACCACAAAGAATCTCTCCGATCACACATTGGCACTAAGCATTAAAACAAAGGCAAAGCACAATAAATGGGCATTCCATTTGTTTGTCGTCTGTGTCACTTTTTAATTCCCGAGCATCTCGGTTCATAAGTTGGAAAGTTGTTGTTCATATTTGCGTGGTTGTTTCTCTAAGGACATTGCTAAAAAAGAATGCGTAGAAAACTGGCACCACAAAATCTCATACTACATTTGTAATTAATATTCTCGGTTACCTTTTACTTCAATTTCCATTTACATTTCCATTAGTCACGGAAGTCTCGATCCTTCCGATCCTTCCACGGTACAGTGTATATTCCCAACCTCTGAAAATGCAGAGGTTTTCTAGCTATGTATTATTTGAAGTTAGCAACAAGTGCTTTTCGAATCTCGCGCCCTGGAAGGAACACAGAGCGACAGGAAGTATGGCTTTTTTCTTTTTAAGTTCTTTTTTGTTAAAAACTTTGCTTACATTTTGTTAGAAAACTAAGCAACAAAAAAAGCCCAGAAATTAGGCCATTTGGCTTTTTTGACACTGACTTATTTATTGCGTGTTTTTGTTTTAAAAAAAACATGGTCAGGCTTTTTTTACTTTGCCGCCTTGGCAACCCTGCTGAGCGGCACAATGAAAACAAAACACTGCCTTCATGCAGTCGAGTTAGTGTAGGTACATCCCGTGACGACTCACTCACTTAATGCTAACGGACATTGACACGGAGAGAGGAAATTTTTAGCTCATTTTGCATCTAAATTAAGGTTGTCTGAGAGGCAAAGACAGTTTAATAGTACATTTCTTTCCTCACAATATGGCGAGGATGCATACCAGCATGTGTTAGTGCAGAATACTCTTCTCTCCACTGCCTCCATCTTCCACAATTTACGGATACGCTTCAGATAAAGGCCAAAGTGAAAAACCGAGTTTCGAGAATGCAGCCGGCCCTGATGTGGGAGTCCAGGCTGCTCCTGCTGGCCCCCAGGTTGTCGCTGCTGCTGTTCTCCCGCGGCCTCCGCGCCAGGGGCGCCAGGGGGAGGGGCAACAGCCACTCTGCGCAGATCATGCTCGACAAGATCGTCAAGAGGGTGAGCGTCGACGGGGGCATGAGCGTGGCCGCCCCGTTCCCAGTCAAGATCAGGGGGACCTTCTTCGACGAGGAGAAGAACGTGGACGGAAAGAGGAACAGGATGGCCAGGGAGGAGCTCTATCTGGCCAGGCAGTTCCCGGCGGCGGTGACGACCCCCAAGGAGGAGGGACAGGAAGGCGACGGTGGAGAAGAGGACACGGACGAGGAGATTGCGGAAGAAGAGGAGAGGAAGCAGTTGGAGGAGGCCATGCTGAGGATGGCCAGGCAGGACGAGACCGGGGGCGCCTCCAAGATGAGTGTGGAGGCGGAGGAGACGACCACGCTGGGAGGGGCCATCCTCCCGGCCTCTTCCGTCCTCCCCATGCACCTGTTGCTGTACGGCCGAACCTACCACCGCCTGGACTCCTACTCCGTGGTGCACCCGGAGTGCGACCGGCATTGCACCCACGTGCACGTGTCTGACGCCGTCAGCTTTGTCGGCCGCGGCGACGGCGATGGCGACGGCGACGGGGAGGAGGACGGCGCACTCTTCCTCCATCAGCACTACCGACCCGGCGGGTCCCTGCACGGGCTCCGGGCCTGCGGAGGGGCGGCGGTGTGGCTGCCACACAGGCTGAGGACGGTCTTCCCCGACCGCGGGGCGGAGATCAACAGGGACGGGGACAAGATGGTGGCAGAGGTCAAGTTCTACCTCCCGCTGCACATCCTGGAGGCGCAGGAGCACGGAATCAGGGCGGTCTTCCTGGTGCCAACGTCCCTAGCGCGGGTGTCCGTAAAGGTTAGGGTTATTATCTTGTACTATGTAGTAGTTAAAAAACAGAAGAAAACTTCACATGACTTTTTTTTTTTTCAGACTGAGCGCGATTCCTCCATCGAGATGGATGGGCAGCTCCAGAACCAACTGGCCTTCGTCCACTTGATGAGCGATGGAGGCGACATCAAGACAAGGGATCTGTACGCGTCGAAAGAAATCAGGCTGAACTCCCACTCGGGAGACATCATGTGCGAGGGCGTCACCAACGGCCACATGGTGGCGGAGACTCACGAGGACGGGGATTTCTTGGCAAGGTGCGGACAGAAGAAAAAAAACCACAACTTTGTACTAATCGTAAGTAGCAAACTTTTTGTATGTGTCTATCCAGAGATATTGAGGGCCCTCAGATCACGGTGACGACGGACACGGGAGACATCAACGTATGGGGGGACTGCAACAGCGACCTCTCCCAGTTCTTCACCCGTGTGGGCAATGTCCACGTCAGGTACCTCTACGGTGCTAGCTACATCCTCGTCAGGGAGGCCGGCACGGTGAACGCCAACTTGGTGGATGGCAGCCTCACCTGCGTCGTCAAGAGAGGAACCATCAATGCCAGCATAGAGAACATTATCACTGATTCTACCATACAGGTACACCCTTGGAGAGAAGTTAGAATGTACGTATGTTTGAAGATAAATTTATCGCCACGAGCATTTTTTTTTCAAGGTGTCCGAGGGAGAGATCACCGTGGCCCTCCCACCCAGGCCTCCCTTCCGCGTGACCATCTCCGCCACCACCACAAACATCGCTCCCAAACTGCTGAACAGCGGCGACTTCTACAAGCGCTTCGACGAAGGGTTCGGGCGCGGGGAGAACGGAGAGAGGGAGAACTTCAACACGGGTCCATACCTGTCTTCCTCATCGTCGTCAGCCAAGGCGGAGAAGGGAGGCAGAGAGGATGAACTGGTGAACGGTGGCACCGGCGAGGTGCGCGCTCCCGTGCTCAACATCGTGGCCAACCGGGGAAGCGTCACCGTCATCGTCAACGAGGAGAGCGGGAAGACTGACAGCGCGCACAACGGCACCCAACACTAGAAAAATCGGGGTTATTTTTTTTGTCCATAGTTGCTCGTGGGTGATAAAGACATTTCTCTGACTCCAGAAGAAAAGAAATACATGCTGACCTGACACCGAGAAGGTGTCGTCCCTCCCTCCGTCGTACCTACTATACAGAACGACCGATTGTTTCAGCCTTCTGTCGGGAGATGGGGGAGGCCTCTGACGTCACCTCCCCTCCGGTGGTCCCGGCGGTCTCGTTTGACGACATGATCTGGAGGCGGCTCCCCTGCCCTCGCGCGGAAGTCCGCCTGGACTTGGTCCTCCGCTGCGGACAGAGCTTCCGCTGGGCCCCCGCCGGCGACCCCGAAAAGGAGGGAGAATGGATCGGAGTGATGTCCGGGAGAGTCTGGAACCTCGCGCAGGACGACGATCACCTCCTCTTCAAGTGCTTCCCCTCCTCGGGCGAGGAAGACGAACAAGTCCTTCGAGACTACTTCCAATTGCATGTAGGTACTACTACCTATATGGTGGCGAACAGCTCTTGTTGGCTCATGACATTTTTTCTTGCATCCATTCAGGTTAGGCTGGCACCACTATATGAAAAGTGGGCAGAGGTGGACTCGACCTTCAAGGAGATCTCAAAGCACTTTCCTGGCGTACGCATTCTCAGGCAGGACCCGGTCGAAAATCTATTCTCCTTTATCTGCTCGTCCAACAACAACATAACACGGTAAGGATCCATCCGTGCTTTTGCTGGTATGGTTAAGTTTACAGAGTAATTGCCAAGTACATTTTTTATACAGAATATCTTCCATGGTGGAGAGCTTGTGCACGCACTACGGGAAGCCCATTTGCTCTGTGGAGAAGGTGGCCTCGCCGAGTTCGCTGTTCCGTACCTTCCCTTCCGTCGACAGCCTGGCCGCCGACAGCGGCTCCTTGGAGAAGAAGCTCAGGTCGCTGGGTTTTGGATACCGTGCCGCCTACATCGCCGGAGCGGCGACAGCGTTGGAGCGGAAAGGTGGAGAGAAGTACTTGGAGGCACTCAGGGATCTGGATTATGAGAAAGGAAGGGAAGAGCTGCTGCTTCTAACTGGAGTTGGTCCGAAGGTATATATGTATTTATTTTACTACTATTGTACGTAGTGGAGACCCTTTCCCCTTCTTGCAGGTGGCAGACTGTGTCCTGCTGATGTCCTTGGACAAGTCTTCCGCGATTCCTGTTGATACCCACATGTTTCAAATTGCTTCGAACAAATATCTTCCGCACTTGAAGCGACAGAAGACCGTCACCGAGAAAGCCTACAGGGAAGTGGCTCAACATTTCCGTAACCTGTACGGCGACTACGCTGGGTGGGCCCACTCGGTAGGCTTCTTGCGTCTCGATGCAGGCATAGCTCTACGGGTATGTGATCAGACTTTTTCGTTTTCCCAAGGTACTGTTCAGCTCCGATCTCAAACATCTCCAACAGCAGGAGAAGTCCTCCAACAAGCGGGTATCTAAAATCGGTGGCTTGGCGACACCTCCTGGCATACGAAAGCGCTTTCGAACGAAATGATGAATGACAATTTAAACCGTTTCCGCAGTTCTCATGTCGTTCTTAAGAAAGTAAAGTTTATGCTGCAGAGTGCATTATGTACAGTTAAAGCATTGAGGTGGACTACAGTTCGGACACGGCAAGCCATATCGAAATGGGGCTCTAGGATGAGAGTGGTGGTCTTGTGGCGGTACATGCACAGGATGCCGATGTTGAGGGCTCGGATACGAACGCTGTTGTCGACGGTGTAAAGGAGGCGATTGCGGTGGCAGCCGCTGACGATGCTGTTGGGAATAAACCATTTCAGGCTGATGATGTCCATGACGGAGTACGACCCTCGCTCCTCCCAAGTAATGACCACGTCTCCCTTGTTCATTGTGGTAGCGACAATTGCGATGGTCCACTGCTATCCAAGGTGGATGCTGGTCAGGCGCTCTGTAGTGCTTACCTGGTGCAGGTGGTCGAGGAGCTTTATTTTGTCCAGGTCTCCTTTTGACAGAAGAAGCTGCTTTTTCGTCATAACTAGAAGATGGAAGTGTCATGGCCTTCATGCCAGCAGGTTGCTGGGGAGGAGGAGGAGGAGTCGCAACTGGAGGGGGAGTTATGCCGGCAGCCGTTGGGGAGGTGCGGGCGTCTGTCACCACAATGTCCGAAAAGGCAGCGGATCGCTGAGAAGTCCTTGTCCTGTCCATCCCTGATCCTTGTTGAGCACGGCTGCCTTGAGCTGTGCCGGCTACGGTTCCAGCTTGAGCTCCCGGACCTTGCCCCATTCCAATGCACTCCATGACGTTTGAAAGCATGCCTCCTTCCTCTCCCGGCTGACTCGGACCTCCACCTCCTGTGCCGGTCCTTTGAGTCACTGCACCACCGGCGGGTCCTTCTCCACCAACACCGGTAGCGCCTCCATAAGCGCCTCCGCCAGCGCTACCACCGCCAGCGTCACCCCCAGCACTGCCACCAGCGCCCCAGTCAGCGCCAGCGCCAACCCCACCACCGGCACTACCACCGGCACCACCACCAGCGCTACCGCCGCCGCCAGCGCCAGCGCCACCGCCAGCGCTGCCACCAGTGCCACCGCCAACACTACCGCCACCGCCACCGCCACCGCCAGCGCCAGCTTCTCCTGCTGTTCCTCCTGCCACGCCGCCACCTCCTCCCGCAGTTCCCCCTGCCACCCCGCCAGCGCCTCCCGCTGTTCCTCCTGCCATGTTGCCAGCTCCAGACGGTGCCCCAATCCCACCTGCAGCTCCTCCAGTTGCACCGCCACTCCCTCCAGTTCCTGCAAAGCCAGTTATTGAATCTGATACTGCCTGGACAACGAGTGGAAAGAACGAGGAGTGTTGAGTGACGATTCCCTCACCTCCGAGGTCAGCAGGTCCGCCTCCCGCAGCCGAACTTTCGCCCTTTTTGGATCCTTGCGGAGCTCCACCAAAGTCGTGGACGGGAGCCCTGTCCAAGTAGACGTTCGCCGTTCCATCACCTGGCAGATTGACGCCGAAGACGCCTCCGCCCTGGGGCATGAGGGCCTTCCCTCGCAGCTGGCGGGACGGCCACAAGAACGACTTCCTCTTAATGTCTCCAGCCGCGGCTTGGGGACCGGACTGGTGGGCGTCGCCGGGCTTCAGGCTCATGTTGGTGGGAGATTTCATTATGGCGTTGGCATCGTCGTCGTAGCCACCGAACTGATAAACCTTGTCAGGATTCAAATCTTTCAAGGAAACCTTGCCGCCGCCACCAGACCCTTCCTTCTTTCCGAAACCACAGCAGTTACCCAGCTTGAGGCCTTATGAGTTGGGCGCGGACTTCACCCTGAATTTACAGGTTTTTTTCTTACAGATGGACTCCAGACGATTTCCCATATGTGTAGACCACCCTCAAACAAACAAACAGACAGACTAGAATTTCCCATAAAAAAATTGAATTTTATTGGGGCAGTTGAAAACGCATACTCAGGAACCAAAGCGTAACTAACCGACCTGTAGAGATGGCTTTGAGCCAAACTCGAACTCCGATCAGAAATTACCGCCTGCTCCTCTATTAAAATTGCTGTAGGCGGCGGCGACAGCAGCTTTGCTCTTCCTATATCTAATTTAAAGAGCAAGTTCGCCTCTAATTTTGGTTTTATTTTATTGCGCTGTCATTTTATTGTGCTTTTAATTACACAATGAATAAAATAATTGTAACATAAATTACAGGAGAAAGATGTTTTCTGGGTATACTGTCTGTTAGTAGCGCTATTTGCGCTAGCGTCCTTTTTCGACCGTCCTATTTTATTGGCTCACTTATTCGTGTGCAAGTCAATAATCAGAAAATGGGAAGTATGCGCACTGCTACTGCTTTTTTTTTTTTTTTTTTGCTGTGGTATTTGTATGTACTTTAACTTTCATAAAATTGTGATACGCGTGTACGCTACATAAAATATATTTTAGTGTACTGCACTGATACCGGAGTAGTAGTGTGTGTCCAAAAAAACTTAGCTTGTGTTAGAAAAACAATCCAATTAGTTGTCTAGTGTCTGAGTCAAACGCTCGGTTAATTTTTTCTTTTTTATAATGCAATCTTCACTTTCCGAATTACGGTTTGCGATTTTGAAACGATTTTCCTTTGCAGTTTTCAAGCCAAAATGGCAGAGATATTCTTAGCAGTTTTTTGCCCCTTAACTTCTAAGGACGCCTAGCTCTGGAAGTACTTTGCTCTTAAGATGACCTTCCAATATGTCGTAGTATATGTACGTATGTCTAGTACTCCTAGCCGTCATAAATGTTTCTAAACGCGTGACGGGCTGCGATCTGACAAATTCCGTGGTGGTTTTTCTCTTTCACCACTCTCCGACAACGATCGACTCCGGGTCAGGTCCATCCGGGGCACGAGCGTCTCTCTCCTTGTTCGCCATCGCCTCTCGGATCCACTTACTATAAATTAAAGGGGGGAGCAAAAAAATCATAGCGGGTGCGCGGGGTGAGGCGAGTTCTGCCGCCCTTACTCGATGTACTGCTGCTCTATCTTGCGGACTTTGGTGACGGAGGCCGGATCCCTGTAGTCCCTGCCGCGGAGGTCCAGGTGGTGCGCGCCCTCGGGGATGATGAGGGAGATGACGGACTTGGACACGCTGCGGAGGATGCCGCCAGAAGACCAGGGGTCCAGCAAGCCGTTGCTAACAAAAGTTAAGAAAGTGCAAATCGTTGTTCCTATTGTAAACTGAACACGGTACGATCACGTACTAGTACAGTACATTATAGCTACAATACAATACAAAAAGCCTCGCTATAGCTGACTAGTTCTTTTGTCCCAAATGTATTCAGCCCCTCATCTGAAGTGGGACGAAACTGACATTATTAGATGGGGGCCAGCAGTGGGGAAAGACTCTCTTTTTTGTGTGTGTACCGTACTGGGAGGGAGGCAAGAGGGAGGGGTGTGTGTGCTCTCTCCATACAAAGGAGAAAAGAGGTCATCATGGATGCCTCAACGGAAAGGTACTACTACGAACAAACATGTAAAAAAAAAAAATAAGTGCTCGTGCCTTTTTGACCACTGAGTAGGCCACTTCTTCAATTTTAGTAGTCGAACTGTCATGTACTGTAGATAAAATGTATTTATCCTCAGGCGCTATGTTGGGCACCCCTTTGTGCCCCACCTCCTCCTCTCGAATTCACCCGTCGTATTCATGCCAGCCAAGCTTTACCTTCTTTCCCCGACTTTCTTCTCATTATCACAAGAGAGGAGAGAGGGAAGACGGGACAGAAAGTGGGCAGGGCACGAGAAAAAGTTAGAAGCAGGCAGGGCAGGGAACGGAGGAAGACTATGGACAATCAGTCGCCTTAGGAAAGGGGGCGGGTCGGAGGGAGGGAGGGAGGGAGGGAGGGAGGAAGGGAGAGAGGGAGGAGCAGGGGGGGGGGAAGAAAGAAGGCGAGAAGAAAGTAAAATGCCAGATTTTGACAGGACGTAAACTGCCTCCGGCGGCTAAGCTGGGTCAAGCTCGTGTTCAAGGCAGACCCTGCCCAACCCTTCTATATCTTTTAAAAAAAAATAACTCACTCGGCACGTGCAACAATTACGCAATACAATGGACAGTTTTATATGTACCAGTAGATATCAGCAGCAAGCACTGCAAAGGCTTTTTTGGGCCACTCTTCAAATGCGTTAATCGTGACAATGGATAGTATCATCCAGTAAATTCACGAGAGATTTAGTAGAGCCGTTCCGTGTAGGCCGCTTTCATCCACCCATGATATTGCAGAAGAGGCCCAACTCGTCTCCCGGGGAGAGAGAGCGAAGAAGCAATTTAGGAGGAGAGGGAGGGGAATGGAGAGAGACCTCTGAGCCCCGACGGCCGCTGAACCGAAAGGCGAAAAGAGAGGGAGGGGAGAGGGAGGGGAGGGGAGGGGAGAAAGCAGAGTTTTGACAGCGAGCGTCAAAGTCGAAGAGAAACTTGGCGCCACTCCTCCTTAGTACGTGGAAACTTCCATAGGTAGCATAGGTAAGACGTAGGAAGTGGAGTAGAAGTCACTTCCAAGGCAAAACTTCCACAACGAAGAAAAAAAAATGGAAAGAAAGCAATTTACTCAATCTTCAAATTCTTCTAAGTTGTATTAATGACTCACTTAAAATATATCGAAAATAATACGTGTACACGGAAATTACACTTAATTGTCCTTTTAGATCCAACGGCGTTTTCATTTTCTGGGCACCTGAACTTTTTTCATCGGCCTTTCGCAGGCTTGTTTCCTTTGCCCGGGCGGACGACAGTCAATCAGTTCACGGGACATCATCGCGCAGAGGAGAGCAACAAGAGGAGCAAAGTGACGTCCAAGACGGAAAGGGGAAAGGGGCCAGGTTAATATAAACTGGAAGCTTGGGAAAAGGAACGTGTGTACTTTTTTTTTGTCCTGGACATTTGTAGTAGTATAGTACTACTACGGAAAGGAAATTGCCCTATCATCTTCTCGTAGGTGCAAGAAGAAGAGAAAGCCGACGCGGAAGCATAATCCTGCTGATTAAGTTACTCAACTGGATGTACATTGTACAGCATGCCCATTAAAAAACTGAATATCTCGTTTTAGTACCTCTGTGTGCTTAATATTTTTAATATTGCAAAATATTGCAACTTTCGAAAGTTACTGATAAATTTTAAAAAGGGTATTTTTGAAAACTTTTACAATCACAAAAAATATTCAAATAAATTTATGTTTGATTAAGAAAGCAAATAAATATTCAGCTTTTTAATGGACATTCTGCAGTAGTACGTAGTGGTGACTCACAAAAACTTGACACATCATCTTTGCCTTGCAACATCCGCCTTCCCCCGATCATAAAAATATTTAGAAGGCACTGGAAGAAGCGGAAGAAGACGACCAACCCCGGTGCGTGTGCGTGTGCGTCAGTAGCAGAAGATAGGTGAATGAGCGGGGGGAGAAAGATAAGTAGAGATAAACAGTATAGACAAGATAGGCGGAGGCGGGAGAGAAGGAGGAGGGGGGACAGGCGGAAGCGGGCAATATAATGCCCGATTATGCTTTGGGTCCTTCCTCCCTCCCCGTCGCCGAATCCCCCCCTCCCCCAGTGCTTCCCCGCCTCGGGCGACAGAGAAATTTTCTCCCCTCCTCGTCTCCGCTAAATGAGCGAGTTTGAGAGCCGAGACCAGGAGCGCGCACGGGTAATGTTTGTGTGAAGAAGAGCTGGAAGGAAAGAGAGAGAGAGAGGGAGAGGGAGAAAAAAAAAAGCTTGAACTCCTGTTCCCAAGGGCCGGTCGGAGATTTTGCCGGATATTGACTCCCAGGTAAGCAGAAGGACATTTTAAAAAAATCTTTTTTTTTTTTTAATCACTATCTCTGAAGAGTATCTCCACGTAGTATACGTAGGTACGGTACTACTACTACCAGCAGTGGTATGTTAATCTCGACATTTCTTCTTCATGTGTGTGCTCTATGCATTATAGCAGGATCCCGCTCTCGGGTCGTTGGAGCGTAAACAAGCCGTCATCCACAATGTACCCTGGCAGCAGCCTGCTGGGCCGGTGGGGCGCCTCCATGGCCGCCAGACGGCAGGCGGTGGAGGAGGAGGGGGAAGCGGAGGAGAGGAGGCTGGACGAGTACATCGCAAACATGACCGACACCATACACATAGCCTACACCGACGCCAGCTGGTGAGTCGGACGGATTGGATGTCACCGAGGAAGCAGGAGGAGATAGGAAGATTTCAAAAGCACACGTGCTAAAAATTTCCGTTTGCTTTCCTTCTCTCCTCTTGGTGACGATGCAGGACTGACGAAGTCGAGCACGTGGAGTTGAGCTACTCCCAGATTTGCGCGACGCCGACCAAGGAACTCACCAGTCTCGTTGGCTACAAGGTACGTTACTACGTACCGTATACACTATACACCCAACCACCAACGGTGGTATGGAAAATAAAGCTTAGTTGGAATATGTACACATTGCATACACTTTTTTGCACGTCTGGCACTGACTTGCATGCTCAATGGCCACTTCTTAACAAAATTTCTGCATGGGACCTCAGTCGGAAGTTTATTAAGGGTCCGTTGTTGGTTGGGCAGGGCTAATATTTCGAAAAGCAGACAGAAGACAATGATCCTGAAGCCCTTCCTTCCTCACCAGGTTCCAATGAGCAAAGAGGCGGACGAGATCAGATACGAGAAAATCGTTATCATCAAGGAGGACGACTTCGACAACCTCAGGACGAGGCTCAACGAGCTTCTCAAACACGAGGAGTGCAAGCTCGTCAACTTTGGCGTGTTTTCCAAGTAATGGAAAAAAACAAAGTTATAAATTTAGACGTACATGCTTGCTGTACTACATTTACTGGCGCACAGGCTCAAAAAGGATCAGGTCCTGGAGTGCTTCACCAAAGCAGCAAAGACTGTTCTTAAAAAGAGTTGCTACGCCAATGCCCTGGGCAGGTAAAAAAAAACACTAAGTTTATCATTTATACCCTCTTAAACATCCTGGCTTTGACTTTGGAAACTTAGGATCTGGAGTATGGAGTACAACGGCAGCGGCAAAGGTTGCGGCCTCATTGCGGCGGATGACAAAATACACGTCTGGAGGGACGTCTGATCCGGGTCGTTTTTGGATAAAGAGGAAGAGGGAGGAGGAGCGAAATCCGCATTTTGAGAATCCCGCATCAAATCAAACCATGAAGAAAATACAATACGTATATACATATATACATATATATAGTAAATAATCTTGAGTTTCTTCCCGCCTCGTCTCACCTGAAGATGATGTTGCTTGCGGCTCTGAGCTTCTTCTCGCCGTACATGAGCGCGGCCATGTTCCGCCTCGTGCCCACCTTCCACCTCTGCCCGCAGCCCGCCTCGAACGCCGTCTCGTTCCACTCGCTTTTCTCGAACATGTCGTCCACGTTGTTGAAGCACATGGGCATGACCATCTCCGTGCAGGCCTGGAAGTCCCACATGGAGCTGCCGATCTGGTCCGGATCGCCCAGCTGCAGGCACTTGGCCTCGCCAGTGTAATTGAAGTAGATGCTGACCCCGGTGAAGAGGGTGCTCAGGAGGCTCTTGTCGCTCCGGTACACGTCCGGTTTCATGCTCAGGAACATCTTCTTGCACACTTGCTGAAGTTTTAAGACGGCGAAGATTTTGAAAGACCTCTGAACATCTTTGTCACATGCAGCACTCCTACCTTAACGGGGTTTCCAGGCAACGGCATAAGAAAGGTAGTCGGATAAGGATAGTCCATCATGGCAACATTAGTCCACAGGTTGTTCAGGTAGTCCTTGAACGCCGGAACGTCGGTCTTGTTCAAGGGAGTGCACAGCTTGAAAGTGTCGCTGACCCATTTTAAACCAGCGTCTGCAACCGCACGTAGAATTACGATCCTTTACTCCTACGCGAAAAGCACGCGAGATCCTACGTACACATTTAGAATTGGCCTACCGTCCTTGGTGATGTTGTTGATCGCGTCCCACGACTTCCGGATGACCTTGGAGCAGTCCTTGCTCTGGGCGGTGTAATCGGCGGTGACGATCCGACCGAAGGCGTTGCACGGCGCAGAGAACTGCGCCACAGGCGCCGAAGCCGCGATGGCTCTGGAACAATTCACCAAAATTAATTTCACAGATGCGACAAAGAAATTGCAAATTGGAGATGTAGTAGAATGTACACGTGTATGCTTCTCACCCGTCACAGACGTGTGGGAACTTGATCCTGAACCAAGAGGCGAGCATTCCTCCGTAGGACCCTCCGAAGGCGATGACGGGAGAATTCTCCGCTCTTTTCGCCTGTTTGATGTACTTGAGCAGGTAGGCGTAGTCGGCCAGAGCCTGCTCGGAGCTCAGGTAACCGACCTTGGAAGGGTCAGGCTGCAATAAAAACAAACAAACAAACAAAAAAGAGAGAGGTGGCGATAGTAAATTCTCCCCTGCTTTTGGTCTAATTTCTAAGCATTTTCTTTCTGTACTACTGTACTGTGCCAACCTTAAGAGAATCCTGTCCGTAAGGCAGCGACTTTCCGTAATATCGGTGCTCTGCAAAGACCACCATGGCTCCGAAATCAGGAGCAATGTCCCACACAAATCCCTGCCGTTGAAAAAAAAACACCCCTGAGCTGTAATTATAGGCATAAATCTTTAAATGAAGCACTTTCATGCTCGGACCGTGTTCTGTGCGAACGCCTCCACGTCGCCCTCGTTCCCTGTGTAGATGAAGATGGGGCCGCCCGGCTGCCAGTAGGAGTCGTTGAGCAGGTAGCGCTGCTTGAACACGTCGTCGTTGGAGAAGGAGAAGTGGTCGACCTGCAGTGGCTCAGACAAAAAAAACCGATATCGATTATTAACCTTCCTCAGGACAAAACAAGCGGCGTCCTGCCTCACCCTCTGGCGGTCGAAGTACTGCGTCTCGTAGACGTACTTGGCCTCCTCTAGCTTGGGCGGCGAGACGTTCTCCAGGGCCGAGGTGAACCCCAAGAGGAAGAAGACAAAGAACGACATGTTGCTCATATTTGTGGTCGATTTCCAAGGTAAAAATATCAATAATATCTCCCCGAGTCCCGCTGCGCTGCGCTACAGCTCGCTGTCTGTTGTGCAGCAGGCAAGGAAGGATTCCCCTCCCCCTAACGAAGGAAGGAGAGACTGATGCACATTAAGGGGGAGAAAAGAAAACCGGATGGAGATCGGGGAGTGAGGGACAGACAGCGTCCTAAACAGATTGTGGAAGAACGCGAATCAACCCCAGATGTTTAAGAGAGAAACTCTCCTTCTGCTGTTGTTGTTTTTTCTCGCTCTCGCCATTGGCGCATACACTACTGAGTAATGTTACTACTGTACAGCAGGAAAATCGTCCCAGCTTTAGCGCGAGTCAGTGAGCTCGTGACTAACTAGCAATAGTCTACTACTGGAGGGCAAGAGAAGCAGAGTACAGTAGCCGTAGGTGTGAAGGTAGCTGATGTGCATCTCCCGTTAGGCCAAGACAGATAATTCTAACTGTACTCAGATAACTTATAAAGAATATCCGTTTTCGTCCACCTACATGAAAGCCTAACATTTCTACTACTACGTGGTACACAGTTTCAAAAGATTTAGTCCCCTCTCTCTCTCTCTCTCTCTAATGAAAAAAATTAACATCTCCGCGAAATCGAGAAGAGAAGAGCGTAAAGGCAAAGAATCTTGCTTGCATTGTCAGACAAAAGGATAGAGCGGGAAACAGCATAAAATAAACCCCCAGTGCTGATGGGGCGTTGCCCTTCCCCTGCAAATACTCGGAGCAATTACGCACTTCCTATTCTGTGTTGGTTCTTTTCACTTATCCCAACTGGTGGCTGGCGGTGCTTCGACGAACTGTATTTTGAATTTTTTTTTGCAACTTTTCTAATTATGCTACATATTACTGTATGTTGAGATACCGCCCCAGGTACGTTTTAAAACGCTCTCGAACTGGTATCTCAAAGCCCGCCTTTGAAGCATCGGTTAAAAAACGGTATTTAAATAGCTTACATGTATGTTCTATACATGTATGCCGTTATATTACCGTAGCGTGTTTTAAATTGCAGTACTTACTAGGACGGTATATCAGCGGTTATAATGAGTGGTTTTGATTTAAAAAATAATTAATAACATCGCGCCAATCAGTATCACTAAAATTTACGTAACACTCAACCTCTACTAGGTACAAATTCTTTGCAGTAATCTGCCATTTTTTTTAAATTTCGAAGAGACAAGGAACGGGGCAAGAAGAGACGAGAAAAAAGAAGCAGGAAGACTGCCTCGCTGCTGTTAAACGTGTGTGCGAAAGGCAAGCGATGATCAGTCGCAACCAAATTAGTAGATGAACATGGCGTGACCGCGCCTGGCATAAATTAACCGGGAGGCAAACATCACACACCCCAAACAAAACCTTGGTCGATGTGCCGAAATACCATGTAGGACAGTACCTACTACGTACCACTACTACTGTACGGTAGTAGTACGCACGTCGCTTCCAGAGTGCGAAACTGAACATCGTCAACCTGCCTTCCCCTCTCAGAGAAGGGAGGGAGGAAGGGGCGGTAGTCACGTAGTACTGGTGGTGGCGGTGGCGTAGCCTGAAGCAGGAAGCACCGCGCCCCCAAGTTAACCCAAAGCATGCCTGGAGGAGGGGGCGAGGGCGGAGGGGGGGAGTACCTAATGTCGACTGTGAAGAATAGCAAGCAGCAGAAGTAAGGGGGAGAAGGAAGGAAGAAGGCTTAGTAGTAGAAGGGGCGTCCCACACTAAGAAGCACTTTTGGGCAGGAGGAGGAGGAGGCGGAGAGAAAGGGAGAGAAGAAGGCACGCGATCAAGAAGCAACAGTTGCAACCAGGGGATGACGGAAGACAATGTGCGTGGGTGCAAGGCAGTGAAGTCAAAAGGAAATATCTCGAGTGTGGGTGGTAGATGGTGGGGGGGGGAGAGCGCGCACCGAAGATGGCAGATAGGTGGACGGTGGAGAAGACGGCGCATCCGTGGCAGCCGCCGCCGCGGTCGAGGACTGGGCGAGGAAGAACGCCCACGGACCAAGAGACAGAGCGCTTCCAGCAGCATTTTGGGTCGAAGCTCGAGGCGCAACAGCAGTCGGAGAGAAGCCCCGAGCCCGACACCCACCCAGTTCGAAGATCTGGAAGCCAAGAGGAGCTGGATCTGTTGCTGAATCGACTTGCGCAGCTCACAAAGAACCTCCCAGATCTTGGCAAGAAGAGCGAGAGGACAAGGACATTGCCATCAACGAGATTGGCCACCAAAGAAATTTCTTCTCCAGTACGCGATCTTCCAAGGTACCTACCTTCTTGTACCGGAGGGGAGCAGGAGGAAGTGGAGAGGAGGAGAGTTGGAGAGTTTTCGCACATTCTGGAAGAACCAGAGCCCTATGCAAATATCGACGTGGATAGATTCATGATGAACACCAGACACATCACTAGGTCTGGGTCCAGAGAGGCCATGGGTGCTTGTCAGGCGGGGCTGGAGAGCCCGGGGTTGCTCAGGAAGATCATGGGGGTGGGGGAAAACGAAGGGGTCACCATCGAGAGAAAAAGCAGTCCCTTTCTCCAAAATGCTGACGACCTCTTTGACGACAGGGAACGTAGGAAGATGTCACCCCTGTACAGCAGTACACCAAAGGTGTCGCGGGAAGAAAAAGCATCTGCCTACCTCTTTCCCAGGGTAACAGTGCCTGCGTCGTCGCCACTTATGGACGGCCATCATTTTGACGACCTGGAGGCCAGTCTGACTTGGCTGGAGAGGCAGCAGCGAAAGCTTCAGGAAAAAAGACACACAGAGATGAGGAACGGCAACAAGGACCGGTCAAAAGTCATGAATGGGTACCATCGGGCACAGAGTGAGACTGCCAGTAGAGATGGCTACTCTGGCGGAGTTCTGAGTTCTGGACTGTATCCTGGAGTCTCTGGCAGGGAAAGTACTAGTCCACACAAGACGTTGCCATACAACAAACCCGCTGTCAACATTCCAGTGAGGGTAGATCCAACTTACTATCAGTTGCAGCAACAGGCACAGACGTATCACACCCTCAACAACGCCTCCCTGGCAAGTGCCAACACACGTGACAGGTACTACTACGAGAGGCAGCAACAGGAGTACAGTCCTAGCTATGGTGGAAGCAGCATCGGGAGGAGACCTACGTCTCTGAGCAGGCAGAAGTCAGACACCTCCTTTGACCGGTCTCGCCCCTTCATCAACCGCCGCCTGGCCTACGACAGCGAGTCTGAGTCCGAACTCGTCACCGACCTCTTCGGTCGCAAGGGAGGGGGCAACGTCTACGGCTCCAACTCCAGCATCGACTCTACCACCCTGCAGTGGGGGCCCGCCGGCGTCGGCGGCTACTACAGCCACCCTGGCTCCAGGCCCATCACACCGGCCTTCCCCTCCGCGCCCTCCACCCCTGTCTTCGGGGGGAAGAGCGCCACGTTGCAGCACTGCGGCCGGGCCGCCTCCCCTGCCGGCTCCCTCTACAACCACCACTTCCTTCCCGGCGGCCGTCGCGGGAGCATCTCCTCCGCCGGCGGAGACCCGGCCGAGGTCCCCGCTGCCAGCGTCCGCCTGGTGAAGGACAGCTACCGCCTCTGGTACAAGCCGGACGTCTCCCGCGAGGCGGCCATCTCCGCCCTCCGCCACTGCCAACCGGGAACCTTCCTCGTCCGCGACTCCAACAGCTTCCCGGGTGCCTTCGGCCTGGCTCTGAAGGTCTCCGTCGCCCCGTCCAACTCATTCAACGGCAGGGACGCCAAGGACCCCGGCTCCGAGCTGATCAGGCACTTCCTCATCGAGCCCACGCCGAAGGGGGTGAGGCTGAAGGGGTACGCGAACGAGCCGGTGTTCGCCTCCCTCTCAGCGCTGGTCTATCAGCACACGGTGACGCAGCTGGCTCTGCCGGAGAGGCTGGTGCTCCCTCAGACCGACCTGCTGGACGACGGGCTGGGCACGCGCGGGGGACCGCGCGGTAGGCGGGGGTCGACGGACTCCGCGGCCAGCCAGATGCAGCAGCTGCTCTCTACGGGGGCTGCCTGCAACGTGACCTACCTGCTCACCATGGAGACGGACGCGCTGACGGGCCCCATCGCCGTAAGGAAGGCGACAAACCAGCTCCTCAGAGGGTCCAGGCAGCCAACACCTTTGCTGGTCCATTTTAAGGTGAGCGTTGATCAAGGACATTCTACTGATGAGTAAAGTCTCGATTCCTCACGAGTACTATTATGACTGCAGTCATAATAGTACTGGCCGTCAAATAAAATTCCTACTTTGCAGTCTCGACTTGGCATGTGCACATCACTTTGCAATTCGCGAAAAAAATTGAAAGTGTGTGATTTCCCAAATTATCCAAGGCGCAATAATTTAACAGATAACTGCTCCCAATTAACTTTTCTGACATCCAATCTGTGTCTACTTAAAACAAGCGGCCCATTCAATCGTAGCCCCTGCTTTCTTCTTCCCGCAGGTGTCCGCGCAGGGGATCACGCTGACGGACAGTGCCCGGCGACGCTTCTTCCGCAAGCACTTCTCCACGGCTGCAATCTCCTTCTGCGGCGCCGACCCGGCCGACCGGCGGTGGACGGAGCCGCCCAAGCGACCGGGCGTCCCGGCCGACCCGTCGGCGGGGCCGGGACCCACCCGGCGCATCTTCGGGTTCGTGGCCCGGCGCAGGACGGGCGGCGGCGGGGGCAACCAGTGCCACCTGTTCGCGGAGCACGACCCCGAGCAGCCGGCCAGGGCCATCGTCAATTTCGTCAACAAGGTGCTGCTCCAGCAGAGCAAGGGAGCCAGGAGTGACGTGGTCTGAGCGCATCAATCGAGATCGAGACATCCGAGATGGAAGGGGAGACAAAGACGGGTGGCTCCAGGTGTGTTTGTTCTCGTGTAAAGAGGAAGAAGATTGGGACATTGACAACACAAAAAAAGAGAGGCCATTGGCGCCCACGCCGCTCCCTCCCTGCTACCAAAATGGTGCTTGTGCACTTTAAGAGGGTGAGGTTTGGGGTGACTCACTGGAAGAGGGAGAAGAGAAGGGAGGGGGAGGGGACTTATTGCGGTTCCTGGACAAATAAGGTCATGGCTTGGTTCAAACTGGATCGAGATGGGGAAAAGGCTGGAAAGAGGAAAGGTGGAGTGGGAGCAGCCCGAATGAAGAATCTGACTGCCCATCCTGCATCCCCTGCTCCCTTCTCCCACTCTTTTTTCGGCGGCAGATGAGAGCAGCGGAGACTTCTCGGATACTTTTTTACAACACCACCGTCAAAGCAATAAAACAAGGGAATTTTTTTTAAACTAATTTTTAAGAAAGAGTTTGCGAAACAAAATTTGTTGAAAGGAACCACTAATGATACCCAAATTCGCTGAGAAGAATGTCGGAGGTCGAGATGAAGAAATAAGAGTGCTGTGATGACGCCATGGGAGAAGAAAAAAGTAATGTTTTACTGGATCAGTGAATGGTAACCCAGCTCACTCTACACACAAAGTGAGAGTGCCTTTCTTGCTAGCTGTCTTTGCTGCTACGTCCCGGTGCTGCCTTATTCTTACAAACATAATAATTACACACATAATTGACGCCTTTGTCGGTGCTACTGTACGAGAACGCTACTTTTCCACCTATGTAACGAAATACATTCTCAAGAGAAACTGCATGCAACTTGGTAGTGGGATTTTATTTTCCAATTGTTACGTGCATCACGGGCAGTGGGCGTGGCGCATAGACACATACACACAAAGACTCAGACGGTGGTTGTGTGGGCGATAAAAAAAATCTCTTTTTGTCTCTCCTGCCTTGAGAGATCTTTAGGGGGGGAGAGTGAAGCACTCTGCATTTCCCCCTCTCCTCCATCTACCAGCATTCCATGTGATGACCTCATCGATAAGAATTCGTCTGTAGGGTTTGTAAACGAATATCCGATTTGGGGTAAAATATTTGTCAAAATATTTAATTTTTGGGAAACTACTAGTTAGAAACTCCATAACTTTAAATATTTTTGTAAACCTTGGATATGCCCTATTCGTCTTCCGCCTCTACGTATGTACGTACGTACTCTACGTTGTATAATTAATAGAACTCCTCTACTAAATTTGTAGCAGATGGAGCGGCTTAGGGAGATAGCGAAGACTGACAAAGATGTTGCTGCTGGCCACGTCACAAGTTTGACTTGGTGCTACTAT
>JAAUYM010068130.1_pt1 | contig 23111 bp, 27 predicted proteins | sample 7278001 | NCBI WGS metagenome assembly JAAUYM01 (sample SAMN14350224, study PRJNA611818) | marine sediment metagenome | isolation source: surface marine sediment (1.8m) | place: French Polynesia: Moorea | collected 2018-08
AGGGGCTCCGCAAGCTCGGGAACGACGACGACGACATTGACGACAAAAAGAGACAACTGGCTGACGTCGCGGTAAGGAAAACGGATTCCACACGGACCGTTGCCATGCAGAGCTCTCTCTCATCTTGGGGGTGACAGTGGAGCTTGTGCCAACAGTAGACAGCGGACTAATTGTGCTAACGGAGCCTGTGGAAGGACGGAGGAGGATTGGGAAATTGCTTTTCAAGAGAACAGACGCTTATACTCTATCGGACACAGCAGACTCGAATCACACAACACGCAAATTAATTTCGGACAGAGGAGCTTTATACTACCCTGAAAGATTTTGAAAGAGTTAAATTCGTTAATTTAGGAACAATTTGCTCTTCTCCGACTTTTAGGAAGTCCCACCTTTCCTCGAAGAAGCTTCTGGAGCAGTCCCAAAAGCTGGAGAAGCTGTGGAGCCACGTGTTTACGGCCACATTGGACCTGTCCTCCGACAACTGGTACACAAAGCTGGTGGACCTCATCGACAAGCAGCAGACGGCGCCCATCTGGATGTCGGAGACCAAGGTGAGACAGGAGGGAGACACAGATGCGATTACTACAACCAAACTTGAGACCTCATGAATTAGTACTACAATATGGGAAGACGAGGTGTGGGGGTATGAAATAATGTTCCTGCCGCGCACGCAGCCGGTGGAGTTCTGCTCGGACGTGTTCCTACTTCCTCTGGGTGTCCCCCCGGTGGACTCCATCGACCTGGCCACGGACACGTACGTGCGGAACCCGCGCCCGAGCCCTCCACCCCGGACGGCAGCGACAGCGATGACCACAATGATCAGGAACTTCCCGTCCCTCCCGTCCTCCTGTGCCCCTCCTCCTGCGCCTCCAGTCAGATACGTCCCCTCCCCGGTCCTCAGTCCCAGACCCAGGGTGCCCCAACCGAGGGCAAGACCGGTGATGAGGCTGCAGCAGCCTCCTCCTCTCCTCCTCACTTCCCGACAGGATAAGACCTACTACGAGATGCTGGTGGACCGACTCGAGTTCAACAACAACAACTACGTGTCGAAGTACCTCAGGGGCGACGCCAACGCCCCTTCTCCCACCCTTTCTCCCCCGTCCCTTCCCCGTCCCAGGTCCCCCGAAGGCTCCTCCTCCATTCCGCCTTCGCTGCCGCCCCCGCCTCCTGAGCGGAAGGTCCTCAAGCCCATCTACGAGTCCAAGGAGCAGGAGCAGTTCATCTAGTGGCAGACGCACCTCCCATCACGATTGTGTTCACACTACTACCATCCGTTACGTTTACACAGTTTAGTCATTTAGTTTTTACAGGCACCCGTTCCATCTTTGTTCTTTGAATGTGTTCACAGTTCTTATACTTTGTTCATTGTTTAGTATAATTATGTTGTTCGTTCACTCCATGCATCAATTTTGTTTGTTTGTCTTACGTTCTCGTTTCTCTACTTTTGTTTTTCCCCTTCCCCACCCGCACACACCTTTCAGCCCGACGAGCTGATGGACGACGACTTCCTCTTCCCCATGTCCTCCGCCACCAACAACCGCCTCTCCTACTATAACTCCTCCCCGGAGAGCGATGGAGAGTTCTGCGACGCCAGCAACGGCGGCGGCGGAGGCGGTGGCACCACCCCTCGCCACGCCGCAGCCGTTCGCAGCCACCACCAGCATCTCGCCTCCATCGTCGGCAGCAGCAACACCCTCAGCTCCACGGGCATTGTGCACGGGAGTGGAGCCACCGGCGGCGACGGCGGTGGCGGCCAGATGGCCAGGAGCACCTCCGACCCGAGCATTGCTCCCAACGAGGTGGAGGCGGGCGCCGGCGTCATCGGCAGCATCAACAGCGGCGGCATCCCCGACTACAACGTCCCTCCGCCGTACGCCGTTACGCCCAAGCAGGTAGGAGGCTGAAAAGTCTCGCGGGAAAGAACTTCTTAGTCCTAAGGTTTTCATTCTTATTAGGAGGAAAAGAGCCATTACTACCAGACTGGCGGCATTGGAGTGGTGACCGGCAACGGCATGCTCTCTCCCGGCGGGGACAGCAAGTACGGATTCAGCCGCGGTGGCAGCAGACACAACCAGCAACAGTCCCACGGCGGTGGACTCTACCACCACCATCACCACAAGTCTCCCGGCCACCACCACCACCGGGACCATCGGGACCGCCAGCATTCCACCGCAGAATCCGTGGACGAACTGCCGCTGCCGCCACCGCCACAGCAGCAATCCAACGGGCTCTCGCCGTCTCAGCAGCAGCAGCAGCAGCAGCAGCAACAACAGAACGGCATGGTCCCCGCCGTGCCGCCCAAGATTGACCGACACAAGAAGCCCAGCAGGAGGTCATCGTCAAGCGTCAACAACAGCAGCAACGACGGCGTGTACTCGAGCGGCGGAGGCGGCGCTTCCGTAAGCAAGTCGGGTTCTCTGGAGAGAAACTCTCACATCAAGGACATGAAAATGGTGAGAAAAAAACGTAATTAAACATCAAACTTGTTTTAATCACATTTGTGTAAATGTTTAGTCCGCATATTCTGGGCCGCCTTCGTCGACGTACGATCCGTACAACATCGATGCCTTGGACGGAGGCGGCGGCGGCGGCGGCGGCGGCAGACCCAGGTCGATGGGCTACAGCTCCATGGACGCCATTCACCAGCAGCAGCACAGACACCATCCCCATCACCACCACCATCACCACCAGAGCGGTGGCAGCAGCAGGGGCAGCTCGCAGGAGCCGGGCTACAGGCCCACGGCCGCGGTCAACGGCGGCGGCGGCGGCGGCCAGAGGTCCTCCTACGGATACGCGCCCTCCTCCTCGCCGGTTCAGAACGGGTCGGAAACTTCGGAAAAGTACAGGTACGGTAGACTTCGGCAGGGCTGATCACTTCTTAAGCTGGGAGTAGCCTCATCGATCTTTCGCACAGGTACGCTGACTACAAGCCGGTCCCCCCTCCGAAGACGGCACTGTACAAGCCGGTGCCGCCACCCAAGCCTAAGAGCTACCCGCCGCGCACGCAGTCGCAGCCGCCGAGCGCCGGCATGGCGGCAGCCGCGGCGGAGGGAAACTACATGAACTCGGGTCCTCCTCCGCCGCCGACGGCCACCGCCAATGGGGGAGGTCACTACCACGACTACTCCCACTACAACAAGGGCGGCGGCGGCGGCGGCGGCGGAGGTGGAGGTGGCGGCCAGTACAGCTCTTCCAGCTACCACTCAACGCCCAACGGCCGCCACCACGAGGAGACGGACTCCAACGGGTTTGACTCAGGGCAGGGATCTTCTTTGGACAGGGAGTACAGCAACAACGGGCAACAGCAGCAGCAGCAACAGCAGCAACAGCCACAGCAGCACTACCGCTACGCGAACCCGCCTCCGGCGGAGAACGGCCAGGATTACTACAACCTCCCCTCCCAGCCGCACCCGCCGCCGCCGCGGCAGGCGCCGTCGCCGCGCAAGAGCGGCGAGGGGCTGGACCTGACGGGTAACCGCGAGTACCGCGGATCCGCCTTCGAGCTGTACAAGAAGCCGGCACAGCTGCAGCAGTACCAGCCAGGAGCCGGAGGAGGAGGAGGAGGAGGAGGAGGAGGGGCGATGATGCACCAGCAGCAACTCTGAAAGCTGAGCAGCACAGCCAAAGTCCACACTTCCGACATCAAAAGAGAGATCGACTCTGCCGCCTCCGCCAATCCCTGCCAAGATGAGGATCCATTCAGAATTCAGAAGCACTCGACCTCCCGAAATGCCATCATTTGTTTCACTGCAAAAAATTGAAGAAATGCATAATAAAGATAATCTAGTATTTTTTCTGCTGCATGAAATATCTTTTATTTCCTTGTTCTGGTACCCATTTTTAACCAAAGTAGTAATATGTTTGGATGGAAAGGTCAGCGTATATGCATTATACATAAAGGGCATAAAAAGGAGCGTTTTCTAAAAAAAAATGTCCAGTTTGTGCGAGTACAAAAAGTCGTGCCTGAAAAATGTCCGGTTTGTGGCAACGAGAGAGACGATGTGTCTGGTGGGGTAGTTCCTGTTCTCAACACTGCTAGATTACTACGAGTAGGAAAGGACGCCCGACGGGACTTTTAAACTTACAAGCGCAACAAATTTCCGAAAAAAAATTGTGACATTTATGTGGTATTCCAACATGTTCCATTGCCTTAAAGCTAATTTTCCTACGCTCGTTGAGTCTTAAAAGTCCCGTCGGGCGGAAGACAGAGACGACGACGACGACCTCCGCGACGCGACCTCCAAGTCGAGAAAGAGGGGAGACACGCTCGACCTCCTCCTCCTCCTGTTGCTCCCGATTCCGCCGCTGCCCTCCCCCGCTGCCCCTTCCTGCCGCCTCCTCATGGCCGCCCCTCCGCCGACGGCGTGGTGGTACGCCAGCTCCGCCAGCAGGATGAGGACGGACAGCGCCCAGGCGCCGAACAGCAGGGCGAAGGCCACCCACAGGTGGTCGAAGCTCAACCTGAGCACCTGGGCGCTGTCGCCGGCGCACCCGGCGCCGCTGCCGCTGCCGCTTCGGGTCGGCGTCCGGTCCCAGTAGGTGTCCAGCCGCGCCATCCACCCAGCCTCTATCATCATGGTCAGGCTGGATGGGAAAAAAGCATAATATCCGTACAAGCATAATTAAAAAAATTTAGAATAATGTACTATGTTTAAACTTTACTGTTACTACCATTATGTAGTATTAGTGTTTCTACTATACCTATTTATTGCATGTGGCAAAAAATTATCACCACTCACTAGTAGTTGAAGAGCTCTCTGTACTGGAAGTCCTTCTCCATGTAGAAGACGAGGGGCACGAACGGGAATCCCAGGTCGACAAACTCCACGTCGCACTTTGCCGCCTCCGGCAGAAGCTCGATGATGTTGGCGCTGGGGAAGGTGAACCCGTAGTTCTCTCCGCTGTCCTCGTCCAGCACCCTCTCCACCCCGACGAAGGCGCTCTCCACCGCGGAGTAACGGTTCTTGTAGATCTTTCTGTTCAACTCGTTTCCCGTCTAGTACGCGAAATTTCTTTTTCATCGACCGATTTTACAAACTTGGAAAAAAATGTTACTTTTTTAAATTTATCACACCTCCAGGTAAAATTCTGACGCCGCCCCTGCCACTGCGCCGAAGATGTAGTCGGTCTCCTTGTAGAGAAACTCTGCGGTCTTCTCCTCCTCCTTGGGGACGGTGAGGGCGGAGAAAAGGGAGGCCTCGAATCCCTCGTACATGACGAAGTAGGTCAGGTAGATGGTGAAGAAGACGATAAACGTCGCATTCCGCTTTGGCACGTATCTCAGCCCTATAAGTAAAAACAGTACCTATACGTAGTACAGGGTGTCCCGATAAAAGCGGACTTATTAAGATCCAAATTTTAAATTTGTCTTACATGAAGCTTAACTGTTCTTCTGTGAAGTTTAGCCAACTTTTTTTTACGTACATGTACTACAATTGTGCATAATAGTACTGCCAGCATGCACAGACCTTGCAAGCAGAACGCGTACGCCACCAGGAAGACCCCGTCGATGTAGTTGTAGTCCGCCACCTCCGCCTCCCAAGGCGGGAAGTACCGCTTGCCCGCCAGGTGCACGAGGACAAAGACGGCGCCCGCGAGAACGCCCACCAACACGGCCGCGTACCACAGGGAAGCCGTGAAGGGCTCGAAGAGCACGTTCCAGGAGACGCTCTCGGGATCGCTCCTGATCACCAGTAGACTTCTACGCGGAAATTGAAGTAATTTTTTTGTAGGGTCGTAGACAGGAGGAGGGGCCAAAGAGAGATCTACGTAGTTTCCCCCCCCCCCCAAAAAAAATGTGGGCCAAACAAAGGCCTAATATTTGGCTAAGCAGGATAAGCATGTAGGATAAAGAGGGGCCAAAACCCATAATTAACATATTAGGGCTTCTATCTCCCGCTCTAGCCATTTTTTATTATGATTAAAGTGTCTTGCTCACTTGTCGTGGGTGATGGAGACGGTAAACTCAGACACGGTGGCCCGATCTGACGTCACATAGAAATCAGCCACCAGCATCTGCACCTCCCCGTCCAGCATCATCCCGAACATCCCATTGAAGGAGCCGTCGGGCTGCTTCCTGCCCCAGGTGCCGTCACGGGTTGGACGACCGACGTACGTGAAGTTGAACAGGTTGCTCAGCGTCTGCCAGACGTCTGCCATGTAGCCGCGCATGGAGTCCACCACAGTCGCGCCGTCCGCCGTCTCAGTCGTCGTCAGGTACACGTAGGGAGGGCTCTGGGAAAAGAGAGAGAAGTCCCTGCGGGCATCCATCTTTGACGCTACCATGGTATGGTACTTTTATTACGTGTATGGTGGCAATCCTGATCTCCAGTCCGGTGAGGTCCCTCCTCCTGACCCACTTGGGCGCTCCGACGACCGTCAGATCGTCCCCCGTCGTCGTCGTCGTCCACAGCCCCCATGGCCGCACCGTGGCCGACGGCTCTCCCGGGTGTCTCCGGTACACCTCGCTCACCATCAGGTCCTCGGAGGCCTCGTCCGTCTGGCAGGCGAACAGCTCCGTCCTGACGTCCAGCTGCATCTGCCCGAAGTCGTGCTCGGAGCGCGGCTCGCCCCGCCGCAGGAAGAGGAGCCAGAAGTCGCCTCCGCCGCCTCCGTCGACCGCGCCCTGATGCGAAGCGGCCTTGACGAAGTCGAATCCGTCGACGGAGGGTGCCACCACCACGGCCCTCCTCATCCGGTCGCCTCCGGCCGCTGCCGCCCCCTCCTCCGCCTTCAGCCCGGACAGGGCCTCGGACAGGCTCAAGGGCAGGATGGTCACCGGCAGGCCAAGCTCGTCGCCGAGTCGTCTTAGCGACTTGGGAGCGAGACCTAAAGGGAGTACGCCTATGTTCAGTCAGGAAACCTTCTAACAGTCGGACTATATACGGTATGTTCACATTATTGTTGTACTCATATGTACTCTGTATATACCTCTCAGTTTCTGCTCGTCGACGACGAAGGCCACGTTGGAGAGCGTCAGCTCGTCTGCCAGCTCCTTGACAAAGCCCAGCGGGACCCCGAACAGCTTGTCCTCCGGGAAGGCCGACCTCTTGACCAGCGGCCTGGACGTCCCCGCGGTCATCGTCCTCCAGTGTCTCCTCACCACCTCCTCCGCCCAAGACCCGTCGTCGTCATGGTTGTCGTTGTCGTCTATCCCTATCTTCTGGTCGGTGACGACTGCGGCCTTGGCAGCGTTTGCCTCGGCCTGCACCAGTTGGCAGGCAAACGCCCCGGAAGAGGAGGACGAGGAGGAGGAAGAGGAAGATAACCTTTTCTCGTGGCATTTTTGCAAATATCTCTCCAAGGCCGTCCTCGCGCTGCCGGGGCGGCGGTGCGAGGATGCAACCACGACCAAAAACATGGCAAAGGTAAGGTAAAAAAACGTCGTGCTCATTTCTGAGCAAAAAATTTATTGCGACTTTAGCCCTTTCTTTCCCCTCTCCGCCTCTCTGACCACTGCACAGGACTGCACGTCTCTTTCACACGGGCGCACATACAAACACATGCCTTGACGGGTGTGTACATAGCTCAAGACTAGGAAGACCTTTCTAGCATAATCAGGCCACGTGCACCTCAACGCACGTGAAAAAGACATTGAGCAACTAGCATTAGCGGCACTTTACATAGCGTGCGGCTATTACTCAACCTTATCAATTTCCTACTGGTGCAACTTGTCAACAATCTTCAGCAAACCTTCAACTTTCCTCTATAAACTTTGACCCTGCCCCCCGTTTTCCTGACGCTATTTTCTCTCTTTTTTCCTCCTAGTTTTTCCTCCTTGGGAGCGCGTCAGCAGTAGAAAGCAGGGGAGACTTTGGGCGGAAAGGACGGGTGAAAGAAGCAGGTAGTGTCTTTCTAAGTCTGAAACCACGGAAGGGAAAGGGAGGTAAAATACCTCCCCCTCGTACGGTATCGTAACTAAAAAAAAAAAAAATCGAACGTACTACCCATTACCTACATACGGTACAGCACACGTGACTTGTCTCTACTAGAAAGCTCCCCAAATGCGTAGTATACCTGAAATGGGGGTTGCTGAACGTGAGCATTTGGGATAATTTATTGGCAAGAAGAAAAAATAATGTTCTGCGTTGCATGCAGGTCATTTTCGAATTTGTACGTACGTCTTTCTCTCACTTGTCTCAGCACAGTTCACATCCTCCTCGATACTCAACGTCAGACACATGTGGTCTGCGGTGAGATCGACAATCAGCATGCATTGTTGGGAAGGAGAATAAGGGAGCTAGGGAGAATGAGAAAGGCGAAACGTCTTGGAGAGATTCACATCTCATCACTGTTCGGCGTTCAGAAATTTGTCAGCTTAGGTAGATCCAATAAATGTCATCCATAAACAAGGACAAAAAAGAACGCACAAGCTATAAGAAACATGTATTGCAAATAGCGAAATAGCTAGTGCTTACACATAAAGCAATGTGTACAATCACACCTGAATGCATTAGTAATAGCATGGGGAGGTTTACACATGCTACACATGAACTCTAGTCGCAAGTGGTAGTAGGTAGTTGTACACGTCCTAGTTAGATTCATCAGAATTCCACCTGGGGCTGGGCCCCAAGGGAGAAGGGAGGAGGGAGGCTCAATATTAATAGCAGCAGCTGCAGCAGCAATCTCGACCTCCTCTTCCTCCTGCTCCTCCTCTTTTCCCGGTAACGAAATCAGGTGTGTGGAGCGGACGAGAGAGAGAGAGGTAAAGGCGCCCTTTTCGCACAAGTGTCACTCTGTTCCTCTCTCCTCTTTTTCACCTTTTCTTTTCCCCACCAACATCTGAAAAAAAAAAGCTATGAAGGACAAGAAAGCGGCCTGACGTAAATAAAGAAAGAAGCTAATAGACAGGAGGAGGAGGAGTTTTTTTTTTCTTCCCGGAGATGCTCTGGGAGAGACCACGAATGAGGAATCTACTCCTCCTGGCGACACTGATGCTGTCTTTGTCCGCCGACGGCTGCGTCGCCTTCCTGGAGGAGGAGTTGAAGGAGGAGGACTCCAGGATCGTGGACGGGGTGGAAGCACGTGAAGGTGGGAGGAGGAAAAGCAACCATTTGATTTTTTAAAAAATATTTAGGTGAATAATGCGACTAGGATCTGGAACATAAGAGAAATTGTTTAAAACTGTTCCAATTTGAACAGAACAAATCTGCCAAAAAAAATGTTCAAGTAAGGCTTGCACATTTTTTTTTTTACATTAATGAATTCTGACCGACGGCCTACCTACGTATAAACGCGACTGCAGGGGAGCTGCCCTACCAGCTGTCTGTGCAGTACTTCCTCGGCCGCTCCCCCGGCCTGGGCGGCGCCCCCACCTCCCGACTGTCCTCCCACTTCTGCGGCGGCGCACTCGTCAGCTTGGAGGAGGACGCCATCTGGGCGGTCACCGCCGCACACTGCATGATGGCACAGTTCGGTGTCAACGCGCATTATAGTAGAAAGATATTTTGGGTTTCTTTTTTAACCTATTTGGGATGGCTACATGAAAATCTTAGCTTTTTTTTCAAAACTAAGCGTTAAAAGGTCCAGTTAAAAAAATGCAGTACTAGAAGAATTTCATGTACTATCCTGTTCTGTTGATGTATATCTAACTTTCTTATGTCAAATTTCACCGTTGACTTGGAAAAAACATTCATTGAGGCACTGGACTGGAGTGGTTGAGGTTCCGTCGGGAGAGTTTCTTCACTTTTCGGGGAAAAAATTCGATTTGCACCGATTTTAAGGATTTTCTTGTCCGAGGGATGCATAAACTTCTTTTATGTTTTGTTTCCTAAGAGAAAGTCCTCTTCTAATTTCAGGCAAGCGAGGAACTTGCAGGTGATCACCGGCGCGCTGAAGTTGTCGGACGAGGAGAACCCTGCCTTCATGGTGGACAGGATCATCTCCCACGAGTACGACGACACGGACAAGAAGCACGACATCGCCCTGCTCAAGCTGAAGCCCAACAAGGCCATGAAGACCCGCTTGATGACGCACAAGGCCAAGCCCGTCGACTTCTGCGCCGAGGACTTCGACGCCACCGACCTGGACTGCGTCGTCTCCGGGTGGGGCAAGGAGGAGAGCGGAGGAAAGAGCATCCCCGACGTGCTCAGGTTTGTGCAGAACCGTCAAGTATATGGTCACTCGTAGTATAGTACAGTCCTTTCATCCAGGGAGGCGAGGGTGACGGTGGTGAGCCAGGCCGGCTGCAAGGAGATGTTCCAGCACATAGAGGGCACCCACTACCCGTGGGACGGGGACACCATGGTCTGCGCCGGAGGAGCAGATACGGACGCGTGCCAGGTGAAGGAGGAGGAGGAGGAAGGGGGCAGTGTCAACCATTAACCTTTATGACGGAAAAGGGTATAGCACATGTCAGAGGTTCTCAACCAAAACACTACTGCACTTAACTGTTCTGACATTGGAACCAATGTGACTTTTTCCCACGTGAGGAATGGTCGTGAGAGACGCTCTGGAACACTTAAAGTTGGGGTCTCAGTCCAGGAGGGTGTTGAACTTTTCTCCTTTCCGCGCCCCCCCTCAGGGCGATTCGGGAGGTCCTCTGGTCTGTCCTACGGCGGACGGCAGCCGCTGTCTCTACGGGATCGTCAGCTGGGGCATCGGGTGCGCCACCGAGGGATACCCGGGCGCCTACACCAACGTCCGGGCGTACAAGGGGTGGGCGGAGAAGCAGATGGAAAAGAACTGAAGAGGAGTCGAAGCGGTTTCATTTCTATAAATTTATTTTTCGAGAAGAATTGGAGTAAATTATAAGCGATTTGAGCGATAAAAAAATTATGTGCAATATGTTCGCTTCTCTGTGATTCTCTTTTTTTTCTTTCTGAACGAGAAAGTAGTTCTGGAGGCACCCGCAGGAATCGTCAGGGCCAATAGAGATTTCTGTCATATGGACATATTTAGAACGATTTAGGCGTTACTAGAAATGGCATTGAGTGGAAAGGTAAAAAACTGAGAAATAAGTCAGTTATTCCGAGCGGTTGGTCAGAATTTATTCAGCTTCTTTATGTGTTTCCTTTTTGTCTTTTTTTTTTAGGCCAGGGCTCTTTCAACGAAATCAACCTTGTTTTCTTTCTCTCTCTTCTACGTGTATAATTTACGTAAAGCAGTACTACTTCTCTTCCTTGGTGTGAGGTGAACATGGTTTTTTGGCAAAACATCTCTAGGTTTTACATCTGTTTTTTGCACCCCCTTTTTTTGCAACAACCAGACTAGTAAGGTAGTACATGTAGAGAGAGAGGGGTTCTGGCATACAACACGTGCAACCCATAGATCATCAGTTACCAGGGGTTCGAGCAGGAGGAGAAAGGAGGAGAGACAGGGAGATTGGGATCACATATCTTTGTTTAGGAGTAAACGTATCACCAGCAACATTATCCTATGTATGAGCGAACACTTTCCTGGCACAATGTTAGTGCACCCATACCTAGTAGTAGTGTAGTAATACAGTAAGACCTGAAATCACACATTGTCAGAAAAATTCTTATCATTACTGCAAGTACTACGTACTACATACTTCTACTACTAGTACAGTATTTGGCAGTTCACAGAATGATCGGAAAAAGCCCGAGCTTGCTTCATAGAATAGAGAGAGGTTAAAAAAAATCCACTTTTGAGTCGACAAGTACGTACTAACAATGTATCCATGGTGATATTGCGGCAGTTCGAGCCATCCTGGTTTTTTGATGATATGGACATATGGGCAGTCGAATAAGAAACTAGGTTTTCGGTTTTTTTACCTCAAAAACCGGACAAAATATTGCGCAGCATATTTACTAATAGTCGGGTCAAAATCACCATTGATTTACGTAGCAGCAAAATTAGATTGATACCTGTTGTTTTTTTTTCTGGCGTCTGTCGTACATGTAACCATGGCAGCAGTTCCGTTCCCCCTCCTGCGCCTGTGGTGGAGGTTTATCCTCAGTCTGTTTTCCGAGGCAGTAAACCTGACTTTTTCTCCTCTTTCTCCTCCATCATGAACGCGAGCGAGCCACCGTCTCCTCCTCCTCCTCCTCCTCATGACGAGTGCGACCCACACCTGCCCCTCTCCACGACGGTCGGCAAGCTCGCCCTGGTGTCCGCCTACGCGTCTACTCTGGCCGTCCTCTGCACCTCCGCCAAGATGCTCTTCCACCGGGCGCGGGTGGCGCACCCGGTCTTTGCCGCCGCATTTCAGGAGCTGGCCGTCCTGTGCGGATGCGGGTGGATCTCCTTCGTCCTCCTCCTGGTCATGATTGGAGCGGAGGAGGAGGGGGAGGGCCACGGGCAGTGGACGACCATCGTGCCCTACATGCTCATCTCGGCCTTTGCGATCCAGTTCCACCAAACCACTTGGCTTTGCATCACTGTTCTAAGGTATGTTAAGATGCTTTTTTTTAATCTGTGCTACGTCCCGATGAGACTTTTGGTCCTTTTTCAGACCAGAAAATGTGACATTAGTGTAGATGGTTGTCTAATAATAATGATATATCGAGCAACCAAGAGCCAAAGAATGTGCCATTTTTCTAGACCACCCTGTAGATACAAAGTTTATTCTCTCCCTGCAGGTACTACCTACTCGTACGCGTCAAGTTGCAAGAGGACGTCGACATGGGTTCCCTGCGCAAGAATGCATTGCTCTTTGTCTGGGCAGCGAGCCTCTCCTTCACGGCGGTGTGCAACGCGCCGTGGCTGGCCATCACCAAGGGCAAGGGATGACTGGAGGAGGATCCGCAGATCCTGACCGCAGCGGCGCTCCTGTCCAACCTGCCCGACCTGATCAGCATCTCGGTCTACCTGGTCATGCTGAGGCACTTCAAGGGCGGCTCAGTGGCCCCCGGACCTGCAGCGGACGAGGGAGTACCTGACCATGGCGGCGGAGCCGGGGACGGGGGCGGGGGCGGGGAGGGTATCTGGATGGGAGGGCCCAATGACTACCCGATTGGTCAGCATCAGCCTGCCGTTCCTGGTCAACCAAGCGCTGACGACAATGCGGATCCCGCACACTCAGTCTCCGCAGTCCTGAAGTCCCTGAAGTGGCACTCCCTCCTCTCCCTGTTGGACCTGTCCATGGTCCTGCTAAGCTCGCTGCTCTGCTTGCAGGCGGGGAGGGTCGTCTTCTACGTCCTCCACATCTTCGTCTGCTACCTGCTTCCCTTTGTGGTGGTCAGGATGAGCTTCGAGAAGATGGACGGCGTGGGCAAATACTGCTTCACCATGGTCTGTTCCAACGACGAAAACATCTTTTCTTAAAAACAAGAATAATAATTCTTGCAATAAGAATAAAAAAGTCCCCGTCATCTCTGGACATTTTTTTTAACACCGCGATGCGCGCAGAGAAAATGGCCAGATAGAGAGTCAGAGAGTGAGAAGGAAAGGTGGGAAGTGAGAGAAAGAGATGAGAGAAAGAGATAGACCGACCAACATCAGAGTGCAAGCATCTAGTGTACTAGCAGCAACAAACACTCTCTCTACACATCACAGTTGGTTTTTTTTCACATTCTTACTCCAAGCTGGCTTGTACCGGTACAAACGTACTACACGTAGTCTAGTGATACATACTTTTATTTATCTTACAGTAGGCACAGTGGACCCCGAACATAGCGACACCACTGGGATTATGAAAAAAATATACATAGTTCAGAGAAACCGGTGCCATGTCCTACAACCCAACAGCGGACATTGATCGAAGTATACTATAGGAAGAGAAAATCAATTATTCCTGTAGCCGTGCAGATAGAGGTTTGTATCGAGACGATACGAACGTGGTAAGTGCGCATCACTTGAGCAAATTGTACCTACTACATACGTAGTTAGTATTGGGGTCACTCCACCTCCGAGAGGACTTTTTCCTGCTATGCTTGCTTTCGACGTATCTATTCCTTCCCCAGCAACAACAAGCAGCAGCTGTGTGTGATTTCCCGGGCTTCGACTGTACGTACGTGATATGATTGCAGCAGTTGGGCAGATGAAGTGAGGAAAGAAGCATTTGCTCTATTCGTTAAGCCAAGAGAGAAAGAGAGAGCAGGAAGTCGAGAGAGCAATTTCGAGCATTTTGCTAAACTATAGGTCTGCAGCTGTGGGATAAGAGGAGGGAGCTGGAACGAGGAGAGAGCAAAAATAAACTCCTTTGCTGCAACTGGCAAAAAGTGTGCTATTTTTCTGTCTTGTGTGAGTGCGTGAGCGTACCATCCCGCTGGGAGGAGGGACCAAGGCCCACTGCACGTTGACATGGGGGAGGAAGACGGAGAGGTGAGGGAACTGTCAGTCAGAAAGGCCTTCTTTCTCCTCAGCCTCCTTCCTTCATCTGTGACCCTTAGTTCTAGGGGTGCAGGACAGACACAAGCGCACAAGCTAATCAAGTAATTCTTCACCACTCGATCCCAAAGGCTGTAATTCTTCTATTAGAGCAATCTACTAAACTGGGGAGTAGGTACGTCTGATGACAAGTACAGTAGAAAATTCTACTATGTGTAGACTTTGATGCCCGCGGCAAAAAGAGGTAAAATATCGCCCTCATCCAGACACCCAGCATCGCTTAGTTAGTGCACAGCGCTCTCTCATCTCCCTCCTCCCCCTCCCCTTTCGCTCTCTTCTCCTCTTTCACGCAGCGAGAGACTCAGTTTAATTAGCTTTCTCGTCGGAGCGAGAGGGAGGTCCAAAAAAAAGTTGCCTTCTAGTACTCCCCGCGATGCAAAGTTCCAGAATATTGGCGATATGAGGAGACGAAGCCAGTGCGGAGGAAGAGGAGGAGGAAATGTCGTGGTTGCCAGAGTGACCAAATGGAACAACTAATGGTATGGAGAACATGATGTATTTGTCCTAAACGGATGTGGAAAATGTGTGTAGCAACTACTGGCTGTGCTACAATAGAGCAAAGCAAACAGGAAGCTTGCAGGCAAACAAATGTGTGCGTACTGTCCTGCTAGTATACTAAAATGCACTCGACCTACATTGTACTAACACCACCGGCTCCTCTTCAAAGAGTTTCTTTTAGAGCATATTACATGCCTTCGTGTATTAAAGGAAAATGTGCGCTGTGCTTTATCTAAACCTTGACCAGGTTTTCTGAGCTGCCACGAACATCCATCATAAAGGAACTTTGGATTAAAACGGACTCAAAAACCAACACTTCTAAACATTAAAACATGGAGTCAAAAATCATAGCTAATAAAATTTACTTTGCTAATTTCCCATAACTCCTCGTCATTACGCTTCCCAGACAGCACGCTCTATTAATCAAGATGTCCTTGAACAAATTAAAACACAGTCCGGACTAATGAGAGAACCGAAATTTCTCATCAGGGCGACCAGACATGATGAGCGTCTCCAGAGGGAGCAAGAAGAAAAAAGACGCCAATGACGACGACGATGAAGAAGAAGAGGAGGGGGACGACCTCGAGGGCAGGCGCAAGCCGTCCTCCTCCTCCTGCCTGGCCAACCTGTCCGAGTTCTTCCGCCTGTACGTGCTGGACTGGCGGACCCTGGCGGCGCTGGCGGTGCCGGCCGCCTTCTGCCTGGCCTTCCCGGTCTACTGGCTGGCGCTGGCCCCCCGGGTGTGGACGGGCTACCCGGGGCTGCACCGCCCGAGGGAGTGGCTCCTCGCCTACTGGGTCTTCGCCGCCGTCGTGTGGAGCGCCTTCCTCGTCGTCTGCTTCTACCGATCCAGGTTTGGAAATTGCTCGATTGTTAGAACCAATAAGGCAGAACCACAGTGGAACTCGGTTGATCGGGGCTCGTTAATTGAAAAATGTTCTGCTATACATATGGAAAAAGAATTCACATATTGCAACCTAAGGACACTCAGGAAATCATCCGACCTGTCCCGATTATACGAGTTCTACTATACTGTTAGAGATCTATATAAATGTCCACTTTGAGAGACGAGAGAAATTGCTGTGAATGGGAAAGGGAAGAATGCAGAGCTGCGATGACAATTGGGGTGGGGAAGAAAGGAAGGAAGGCAAGGAGAGCAGAACAGGCGGCAAATCCAATACCGGCACAATGTAGTACGTACAAGGCAAATTTAGGGCGACACACAAAGAAATAATAAGCAATGAATGCGGGCAAAGGTAGCAACGATAGCTGTAATAAAGTTATAGGATATAAATAACATCTTTTAAGCCCAAATGAAATTATTAGTTATGTAAATTGCAGTTAGCTCTGAGTTGATACTAGTAAAACAAGAGTAAGAAAGTTTTAAGAAAATATCTAAAATGAGTAGACCTAACTTCACTGTAGCTATAGGAAATTAGTGTACCTTTTTCTCCGTATGAAATTGACTTTTATCAGTTTATCATTTCTAATTTACAAGTTAGAGCCATTTTCTAACGTAAAATAGGAAGTAGAAGTGACTTCTTGGCCTAAACTGAATATTGTATAACCTTCAAAAACTAACTGCAACCAGTTCCTAAGATAATTTTAGAGATAACTTCTGCTCTGTTAAAATATTTGCTTAGACTTAATTTCAATGGTGTTAGTGCTAAAAGAAAGCTATCTTTAGTTTGTCCAACTAAAAAAACCCCTAGAGTTAAGTGCATCTTACCCGGGCAGTTAACTTAGAGGCACAAAACTGAGTACGGATTGTTTCCACACAGATCCGACGGTTCAAACCTCATCTCCGGCTGCACCAGCAGGTCCGCTTCGACGGAGGACCTGTGGAGCGAGGACCACTACCTGCCGGAGGGATACCTGCCCTCCCCAGACTACGTGGTGAGCGAGGTACAGCCGCGCGACGGCCGAGGAGGCGGCGGCGGCGGCGGCCGCGGAAGGCAGGGGGAGGAGGAGGAGGAGCGCAAGCAGCTGATGGACGAGACGTGGGACTACAACTACGAGGAGGAGGAGGGGCGGAGGCGAGCAGAAGGGCCCGGCACCTTCCCCTTCGAGGCCAAGTACCACAGTTTGGGGACGCTGCCGACGCCGCCGCTGCCGCCCTTCAGCGCCTTCCCGTACCACCACCATCACGCCTTGGCGTCCAGAAAGATGTCGGCTCCACCGGGCTTCGCCAGGGGGAGAGGAGGAGTTCCCAGGACCCCGGAGGGATCCACCGAGGAGGAGGAGGAGCAAGAGGAAGGTGACGGGAGAGGGTTCTTCCGCGGTCCGTTTCACAGGGCCTCCGGAGGGAGGAGGAAGGTACTGACGCGGATGAGGCCGCAATATCATCATCATGCCGTCATACCACGGATCCCAGGTCCTCCCGCCATGAGTAGGTGCAGGCCGTCCTCGGTGCATGGGGTCGTGGCGCAACAGCGGCACCTAAGGCCGGTCAGGATGGACCAGCGGCGGTCGCGGCCGCTCAGCTGCCACCTCGGCCGTCGGCCGTCGTCCTCTTCCGGCGGAGGCGGCTTCGGGCACGGCGGCTCCGCCTCTGACGTCGATCCCTTCTCTGAATCGACTCCGCCGCTGTCGCGCCGCCGCGCCTTCGAGCCGCACCTGTCTGCACCCGCGGGAAGGACCAGGCACGTGCCGCCGCCGCCGCCGAGCAAGCTCGGTCTGCTGCCGGCGCGACCGTCCACGCCGCCGCAGCCGCAGCCACAGCTGCAATCGCAAACGCAGCCGCAGCCGCAGCCGCAGCCGCAATTGGAGCGGCACTTGCTGATCAGGAGACCGTACCCGCCGCCGTTTCGCGTGCGACGGCTGACAGAGTCCGAGGCGGCGACGGCGGTGGCGGCGGCGGAGGCGCGGCGGATGGAGAAGCGTCTGCATGACTCAATGACGGAGGAGGAGCTGAGGTCGCTGCGCGACGTGGCCAAGGGGAGGGTGGAGCGGAAGGACTCGTTGGTGTCGGACTCAAAGTTTGACAGCCTGCTAGCCTCGCTCCAGAGCCTGGCCTCCGAGTTGGAGAAGGACTTTGACGACAACGATGGCGTCCGCAGCGGCGGCGGCGACGGCGCCGGAGCCGGAGGCGGCGTTGAAGGAGAGGTGCTGTTCTCGTCGCTGCCGCCCAACATCAGCGGCGCCGGCGCCGTCGACGCCAGGAGGAAGCACTCCCAGGAGAGCGCCACGGACGCTTCGTCTTCCGCTTTCTCATCACAGTCTTGACCATGATACACTTGCAGATTAGAATAGAAGCAAATGCGTGCCCAATGTGGTTACTTGAAGAAGCACTTGTTGTGCAGTGCGCATGCTGAAATCATTTGGAGATGGAACATTGAGAATTATACTGGTATAAGTAAAGGAAAAATCAGGACTAAAAACAAGCTAGTGTAGTACGTTAACTAATGGACCTTGAAATAAAAAGCGTGTCTTATGGTGTATCAGTATCCTTGTTCGCAAATTAACAAACTACAAATTATAAATTGAAAGCTGGTGTTTGCTCAATCGCCTAATGTCCGTCAATTTCGCAAGTTATACATAATTTAGAAAGGCTATAAAATGTATCAGGAACTCGGGAGGCAGGCAATGCACTGGTCACTGCCCGGTCATGTACGTAGGTCATGTACTGTAGGTACGTATGTACTGTTGTACAAAACACATGCCTGACCTGTCTGCGTCACCGAACTATCTTTGGGCGCCCAAAGCGTCCCCAATCGAAACTTGGAGGAGAAAAAAAATCAATGTTTTTGGTTACAGTCGCTAAGGACATAGGGAGAAGGACAGCGACGGAGAAAGTCAGTCGATTCGGATCCTCTTAGCCGTGACCAACAAGGGGCCAAGGTCTCTCCTTTCAGGCCTTTCGCCAGAAATATTCATGGGCGCCAGATAGTAGTACTGTATAAAGGCAGTAGCATAAACTGGAAATTAAGAGGGCGGTAATTGTTTCAGGTGGATCAATTGGTGCTTAAAAAAAGTGACAAAAAGGACCAAGCACCATGCCGCAAGATCAAGAGGAAGTTTTGGTAAGAAGAATGTTTCAATAGCGACCTCTTTACCTATTAGAATTGTCATTACTTGTCATTAATTATTCTTTTGTGCAAATTCAAAATCTCAGCACGATCTGAAAGAGACCCTAGACGACAACAATGTGGAGGGCTTCATCGACGCCGTCAACATGGCCGTCAGCATGGACGTGCCTCTGGAGGAGCCCTACGGCAGGGAGGCTGGCCACAAGACCATCCTGCACCTGGCACTGGAGGAGGACGACGGTGAACCGTACGTAGAGGAGCTGCTAAGGGCCGGCGCCCTGGCCAACCACTACAACAACCGGACTGGAAACGCCCCCGTGCACGTGGCCGCGGCCGAGGCCATCCCTGACGTCTTCAGGCTGCTCTTCAAGTACCCGGCCAACAAGGCCGAGGTGAACACGCTGAACAGGGACGGGCTGACGGCCTTCCACATCCTGCTGGCGCAGCTTATTGACCTGGCGGCGCTGGAGAACAAGCCGGCAGAGGCCAGGGGGTCTAATCCGCCGACGGACGAGGACATCGAGGAGAGCATGCTAAACGTCTTCGACTGCATGCTGACGGTGGTCGGGCAGCGGGACCTCAGGCTAGACTTCAGCAATTCGCTCAACGTCGCCGCGGAGAAGACCGAGAACGTCAAGAGCAAAGTAAAAAAAAATACCACTTGTACTACACATGCCAACACTTACGACTATGGTACTTAATCGCAATTTTCCTATACCCAAGGTCACGATGAAGAAGCTGACGACGATGACGCCGCTGCAAATTATCTCCTCTTTCCAGACGTGGAACGCCAAGCCGATTTCGGACATCCTCCACGACAAGCTCGAGGAAGTCGTGAGTAGTAGTGTTTTTGAAAAATGTGGGAAACTGAAATGTCGTCAAAATGCAATTTTTTCTGGCAAGGTGGAGGCTCTGCTGAAGCGCGGTATCGATCCCAATGCAGTCGCCGCCCGGGGAGCCCTCCCAGGTTCGGTGCCGGGGTCCACACCGGCGGTGTTTTTGGCTGCCACCAGGGGCTACTGGAGGGTGAGACGGAGAACAGGCTGCAACAGAAATAGAAAAATGTCGAAGCAAACATTTTTCCATCTATTTATTTCCAGATCGTCCAGATTTTCAAACAGAACCCGAAGACCAACTTCCTGATCGAGAACAAGTTTCACCAGACCATCCTTCACATGGTGCTCAAGGCCGGCTACTACAACAAGATCGCCGTCCACGGAGACGACGCAGGAGACGTCAACGTCAAGACCCTAGAGGTGTGCAAAATCATATAAAAATTCAAGTTTAGCACAACGGACAATTTCCCAACTTGTTTTTTTTAAATATTATATCAAGATTTTGTTCGGCGACGACAACCACCTGGTGCAGAGTCACATGAAGGGTATCGTAAACCGCCTGGATCAGTATGGAAACTCTGCCGCGCACTATGCAAAGCCCTACCCGGACCAGAGCGTGGCCAAGTTGCTGCTCAAGCACGGGGCCAAGATTGAGATCAACGAGCAGGGTGCCGTCAACCTGCACCCGCGGACCCTGGAGGAGCACCTCTTCGAAAACTGCATTGCCACTGAGGGGGAGGACGTGGACGACGAGGAGTTCAGGATCAGGATATTCTACACCCTGTTTGAGAAGCCGGTGGAGAACCATGACAAGAACCTGAACAAGGGCGGCGAGAAGAAGACTGCCTGGGCGCTGATGGAGCAGGGACAGATGGAGGGGAAGGGCAAGAAGAAGAGCAAGGAGCTTGAGGGCGGGCAGGGCACCGGCAAGGTGGACACCAAGAGGCTGGAGTACTTCTCGGACGTGGACAGCCTGCACTACCTGTTGAAGCACCCGGTGCTCAACTCATTCTTGGAGCTGGAGCTGAACTCACTCAAGTGGCGGTACCTCTTCGACTTCCTCTTCTACTTTGCCTTTGTCCTTACCCTCTTCTTCTTTTTGTCCGCAAGGTGAAGATTAAGCGATCCCACAAGCTTTCAGATTTATTCTAATCCGGTCTCTGGTTCGTAGGTACGGGATATCCAAGATGTCCAACTTCCTTAAGGAAGACTCGAGCCTGTACGAGAACACGGACGTGGACTGGGTGCTGACCATCCCGATGCTGATCCTCCTCATTATCCTGACCATCCTGGTCATCCGCGAGATGTGGCAGATGTTCCGCTACCGCAAGCGCTACTTCTACAACATGGAGAACTACCTGGAGTGGGCCATCATCCTGCTTGCTGTGGTCAACGTGCTGCCGCGAAAGTGGATCGAGGACTCGACAGCAGAGGGCTTTCAGCGCCACGTGGCAGCCCTCACCCTGCTGCTGGCCTTCATGCAACTGTACCTGCTGCTGGTGCGCGTGGTGCCCAACACCCCCATCCCGATCTACATCAACATGTTCACCACCGTGCTCAAGACCTACACCTTCATCCTCATGAGCTACCTGGCCTTCATCGTCTCCTTCGCCTACAGCTTCTACCTCATCCTCGGCGACAGCTCTAACGACATCAAGTGCACCGAGGACGCAGAGAACTGCGACTTCTTTGACAAGTACTAAGACGACAACATCTGGCTGCATAAATTTTTGTAGGTAGTAGTTATCATGTGTTTTTTGTCTTCCCCCAGTATTCTGCTGGCGTCACTAAAGACGATGGTGATGTTTGTGGGCGAGATGGACTACACGGATCTACAGTTCACCCACTGGGTCGGCCAGCTCATCTTCGCCTTCTTCATCTTCCTCATGATTATCGTGCTAATGAATATCCTGAACGGCCTGGCCGTCAGCGACATCTCCAAGATCAGGGAGGAAGTGGACACTTACCACCTCATTTCCACGGTGGAGACACTGGCCTACACCAGCTTTGTCTCCCTCCTGGCGGAGGAGATCATTATCTACCCGAACATCAAGCCGGAGAACCAGCAGTTTTTTGGATTCGCCATCCCGGGCAGCCGGGTCTACCGGGTGAAGGGGGGCAAGATTGGGGAGGAGGACGCGAAGAAGAAGGACTTCTTCTTCCAGGAGGCCACAGTCAAGGCCGCAAAGGAGCTGGTCTACATGCAACAGCAGAAGAGCCAGTCGCTGGGCAAGGTGACGCTGGACACGGTGAGGGACAACCTGATGGAGGTGCGGAGGGAGCAAGCCAGTGTCAAGCAGAAGCTGTCCGTGCTGGAGGAGAGCATCAGGGACCTTATAGAGATCATGGCCAGCAGGCATGCAGGGGTGGAGAGAATATGAGGAGAGAGAAACAGGCCAAATTATGATTTTTAATTGTACATATCGTAGTATAAGTTAGGCAAGTATGTATGCTGTTTTGACAAATCTTAGGATTGCGAGTCCAATGTGAGAGAAGATAAGAAAGTAAATATTCTTTTTCTGGATGTTTCTTCCTTAAATTGTACGAAAAGTGAGGGTAAATTTTCTTGATGAAGTAATCGAGAATTTAGCTTCTTGTTGTTTTTTCGTCTTTGCACTCAACCACACAGTCACATGATGATGGAGCGTCTTATTGCGGAAAAAACTCCCTGCTAATTGAGGTCAGGTATTAAAATACAGTCGACGTTCGGTTTTCGCAATTCCCTGGTCAGAGAGAGTTGCCCAAATCAAATTGGTTGTCTAGGATAAAAGGATTTTCTTGCAGTGCACAAGGAAGAACTGTCAAGTCCAAGAAATTGGCCAAGGTCGAACAAATAGCATGAATCAAAGGTCGACTGTATCTCTCTCCCCCTCCCTCTCCCTCTCCCACGCACTTTAATTGCTTCTTGTGCCTGCACTGACAAAAGAGTACCCTGCAATTAGTTAGACGTCCGACCGTTTAAGGATTAGGACACTGCACGGTCAAGACGATTTTGCCCCTCACCCCACCCCTCACCTTAGTGGCTTTCCCACATAATTTACAGTCAACTTTGGATTTGCACGTAAAAAGCAGAAAAACTTCGTTATATCGAAAGTTTTGCTCGCCTTGTCACTTACCGTGGTACTGTCGTAGGAGAATTTAAATCATGAAAACATTGGGGCAGGCCCCAACATTTTCTCTCTCTCTCTCTCTCTCCCTCCCATATGGCGCAGACCAATTAAATCGTCCCTACCCCCAAAATTTTCTTTGTGCCACCTGGGACCACCGCGGAGATGTCCTGCAATAATATTCCGCACATTTCACCACCACCAACTTCCGGGAAAGAGAGAGGGAGAGAGAAATCCAGATCTATAAATCAGAAAAGAGACCCACAGCGAGACGACATTGAAAGTCACGACAACGGAGATTGTGGGCATCACGAAAAGAGAAAAAAATGCAGCGTGTACCTGCCCACCTC
>JAAUYM010100322.1_pt1 | contig 22999 bp, 34 predicted proteins | sample 7278001 | NCBI WGS metagenome assembly JAAUYM01 (sample SAMN14350224, study PRJNA611818) | marine sediment metagenome | isolation source: surface marine sediment (1.8m) | place: French Polynesia: Moorea | collected 2018-08
CCCCTCTCTCTCTCTCTCCGCGAAATGGAGGCACTCGCTCTTTTTTCTTTTCTTCTTTGCTTGCTCCTCCTCCTGCTGCTTCTGCTCCTCCTCCTCCTACTTCTGACCTGCCACGGCGGCGTTGTACGAAGGCAGCGAGTCCTGCCGGGAGGAGGAGGAGGAGGAGGAGGAGTCTGCGGAGGCTAATGGAAATTGAAAAAATATATATAAATTAAAAATTCACCAAGGTCGAAAGTGAGATCAGCAACTCAGTGCGTGGGCTGCGGAGGCCCGGCGAGCAACACATCCATCATCATCTTACTTAGGTTTGTCTGCGTTGGCGGCTGCGGCCTTGGCCTGGCTCCTCCTCCTCCTCCTCCTCTCTCGCCCGTGGCCAGGGCCGACCTCTCCTCCTCCTCCTGGTTGCCGTCCTCCTCCATCCTCCTGTACGAGCTCCTCCTCTTTCCCTCTCTCCAGTCGCTGAAGCGGCAGCACGCCTGGGACAACAGGAAGAAGGCAAACGGCAGCAGCAACAGCACCAGCGACAAGAGAACGATCTGAAAAAAAAAAGTACGTCAACAACAACAACAAAAAGGACGGTTTTACTAATGTTGAAACATGCTTTTTTTTCAACTTGAGCTTTCAGCCTTGCTGAGAAAAAAAAGCATTCCTCAGACTTGCACGTCTCAACGCACTAGAAACTATCCCAAGTTTGTTGACACACACAAATAGTTATTTTGCTCAGATAATGATCCGTTAACACTAGTGCACAGTTCCTCCCTACCTGTAGCCCAGTGATCTCGTACATGGTGCCCACTTTCAGTGCAAGTGATTATAAGAGCCGTCTTTTCGCAGCCGCCGCCTTTGGGAGACTGCAAATCTTCTTGTACTGTACTAGGTAGGTACTACTACAAAACTGTCGCAGTTTTTATGCGGGTGTCAGGAAGAGGAGAAAAAAAAAATCCCCTGCAGAGGAAGGAAGGAGGAATATATCCGCAAAAGGAACGTCGTTGTGAGGGGTGGGTGGGGTGGGTGGCAGGTGCGTCCACAGCCACAACTGCTCCTTCCCCTGCCCTACCCTGATCGCGGCCCTTGGCAAGAGAGCAATAATTATGCATGACGCTGACGGCGGGAGAATGGTGGTGTGTAACGTGAATCGTGCTATCTAGCACAGTACGACCCATTACTGTATGAAGTAGTGGATTACCCAACCGATATCGCTAGCGTGAATTTAGTGACCGGGTTGTGCTGACGCTAGGGCAGGTTTTGAAATAGTGAGAAAAAAAGAGAACCCCAAATTTTGACTCCATTACTAAGTACCTCTAGTGGAGTAGCCGTTGGTGTAGCACCAATATTGGTTGGGTAGTCTTTTTTTGGGTGGGGGAAAGGAAAAGGTGGGGGGGGGGGGAGGGCACAGCAATAATGCAAAAAAGTACTACTATGTGCAAGAAAGCTTTTTTCAGAAAGAGATTCCATCTCCTTCTTCCCTCCGACGGAAGGAAGGGACCTTTCCGAGTCGCATTATTGCCCTTCTATGCAGCATGCACGGAAATGCACACTGCACAGTCCGACACCTTCTTTACCAAATTTTCATCCAGTTATCACGCCAGTTCTATTTTGAGAAAAGATAACCTCTCTCTCTCTCTCTTGAGGCATGCACCCTAACAACTAACACCTTACTAGTGTTAGCGTGTAATCGGTCTATCATTCGCCAGGCCCCCCCCCCCCGCTCTCCTCTCCTGCCATGGGGAGGAGCCTTGAATAGAAAGCACCGAAGAGGAGGAAGCAGCGACATATCGGGAAGCCCTGTACTGTACGTAGTATGTCCTGTATGTCCTCCCGTCTCCTCCCCCTTACAACTGCAACTCTCCCCTGGCTCATAAATGCTCACCACCACCACCACTACCGGCCATCCTGCCTGCTTGCCTGCCTGGCAGGCTGAGTGTCCTCGTCCCCCCCCCCCCACACACCCAGTCTCCCCACCCTCTCCCCAACGCCACATCGATTCGTCTAAACGACGCAGACCAAAAATCCAATAACCCTGGCGGCACGCGCGGACGCATGCAGATACTGGCACAGTTCAAAGGAGGAAGGAAGAGCTGGCAACCAAAAAAAAAGAAGAAGAAGAAGAAGAAAACACCTGCGAAACCACCAACTTCTTGACGCCACTGAAGAGTGCTTTTAAAATTCATTGTCAGAAAAGGTCAGGAGATTTGCTGGCCTGTCGTTTGTCAGATTCACTCTCTTTTTCTTTTTGTCGAAAGTTGCCCCTTCTCCCCTTCGGAAGGTGGTAACTATTTCTGTGGTTGCAAACTGTCTATATTTGGGAGAGCTTTTTATATCCCTCTCTCAGCTTGATTTTTTTTTTTCGTGACAAAAGTATAATTGAGATCAACCAATTGGCACTCAGATCATCCACCGCCAACAAAGATGCCACGTGTGATGATCAAGGGCAACACCTCCGCACCCGCCGGCGGCGGCGGCGGCAACAGCAACAACCTGGACGCCTCCTTCAGGGACATGAGCTACGGCAACGGCGGCAACGCGATCAACAACGGCGACGGCACCTCCGCGTTCGCGTCCCCGCCCGCGGCCAGTAAGGAGCCCAAGGTCTACCAATTCGAGCCCTGCCTCTCCTTCTGCTGCGGCCGGTTCAACCACGTCCGCGGGGTGGCCGCCGTCTCCGTCGCCGGCACCGTCGGTGCAGGGGCGGTCGTCGGCGGTGAGCATGTACAGTACACACAGAAACAGAAAAAAACCAACAAAATAGCAACAACTATCTTCTTTCTGGTACAGAAGAACTCCGAATTTTATTGCATATGTCGGAGTTTTTGTCTATAACAGAATTTGCTACATCGGGGTTCTACTGTACAGGTGTACAGGTACCATACAGGTAGTACTACAGTTCAGGTTTCTCTTTACGCAGGCTGCCTCTACTCCTTGACAAAGCTAGAAGAGAGTTGGATGCCACTGACGAGAGATCAGCTGGTGAGCGCCTTGGAGTCTCCCTATTTTATGCCTTAAAAAATCTTGCTCATTATTTTTTTTCTTTCAGATTATCATCAGCTGTTCCTTCTCCCTGTTCCTGATGGTCAACGTCCTCCTGCTGAGCGGGGTCATCACCTGGAGGAGGAACCTGTTCTGCCCATGGTAAGGCGGCCAGCTAGGAGCGTGCCCCTGAGAACTTGCCTCAACGGCTCGGCTTTCCAGGATGATCATGGTGTTTCCGATGAACCTGTTCCTGTTCGGGTCGATCTTCTACCTGGTGTACAAGATCATCGCCGGCTCCGACGACGAAGAGGAGTTGGAGGGGGCAAGCGAGCAGTCCACGGTGGAGGAGACGGGGGAGGGGGACAAAGAGGGGGACGTGGTGGAGAACGTGAAGAGCAAGATACCAGGGCTGAAGTACCTTCTGGTGGCTCTAGCAGTCATCGGGTTGGGTGAGTGGATGGCAGCGGGCGGGAGGGCAATTTGTCTTCCTTCACCTCTGCTACTTCCACGCCACACTTACCGTAAACCAGAGGTTCCCAACGTGTGGGTCACCACGTAAAAGTGGGTCGTGGCGAAATTAGAACCTGCCCGAGTGCCTACGGTACGCAGGCAATACTGCAAAAACAATGGTTTTTGTTTTACCTCCACAATATTTAGTGGGTGCTTAAAAAGGGTCGCGGTTTGACAAGGTTGGAAACCCCTGCGGCGTAAACAGTAGTAGGCGCTAGCGTAGTATATACCTACGTACAATAAATGGGTCCCATCCTTGTAAGCCCTGATGCTTCCTCTACCTGCAGGAAGGGACTTTTTTTAGTCTGTGTCACTTTTCCACCCATTTAACCTCACGCGACCAACACCAAAGCGCCAGACACGCACTTGCCAACGCGTGGGAGTGACATTGCTGTCTACTAGTAGATACTTGCCACGTTAGACCTTGTCTCCTCCCATAACTCTGTGACAGTGCTGAACTGGTACTTTTGGAGCCTGATCTGGTCGCTGTACATCCGGATGGGCAAGGGCTGCTCCGCGGTGCACCAGCTGGAGACTCCCCCGAGGAAAAGGCGGAGGACCCGGAGGTCGAGACCGCCGCAGCCGCAGCAGCCGCCGCCGCAGCCGCCGCAGCAGCCGCCGCAACTGCCGCAGCCGCGACCGCCGTCGTCGTCTTCATCGGCCGGGAGGCGGCGGCCACAGCAGCAGTCCGGCGAGGAGGAGGACGAGGAACGCGGGAGGGCAAGACCGCAGATGCAAGGTTAACACTGTCAGAAAAAAAAGGAGAGAAAAAAAAAAGTTTGTCACCTCCATCCGAAAATGCATTTCTGACCTTTTCCTGATAACACCTTCATTCCCGCATCCCGCCCACACACTCACAAAGAAAAAAAAAAAAGAACTTCATGATCTTTTCCTTCAGCCGATGATGGACTAAGCGGCGACGTCGACAGTCAACAAGGAGGAAGAGGAGAAGAAGGAGGAAAAGCGGGGGAATAAGGAGTCCTCCCTCCCTCCTGATAGAGCGACGCAACCAACCGAGAGTGCCACAGATTGTACTAATAGACTAAAAATAGTCCTAGTCGATTATTTGGGAAATTAAATCCGTCCTAAGAAAAGAGCATTCACTACTTGTACAGGGACGTTCTGAATATACTCCAGAATGTCCCTGACTACTGCTGTATGCCCCAACGGAACATTTGGAGTCTCTAAATAGTCTCGGTACCGGGGTGGTAGATTTCTTAGAGACTCCAAATGTTTCGTTGGGCACCACATTACGTAGAACCTAAAATGGACCTCAATCCACCCACTCCCAAAAAAAAAGAAAAAAAATCAACGTCCGCTTTTTCACTCACGTTCCTGCCAGCTCACCACGTTCTTTGTCATCGCAACTGCCTCTTTATTGTGCATCATCTCACATGCCGAGATATCACAGAGAGAGAGAGACAGAGAATAAAGCAGTCAGCAATACTGTGTACGTAGTCAACTAGGGTATATCATACAGTAAGGCCGCACAACGCAAGAGAGCTCTCCCGTTTTCATTCATGTTTCCTTTCCCACGGGAAGAACGCTCACTTCATGCCCACGTAGAAGCTCTGTCCCTTGGCGCCCACCTTGCTCTTGCTGGAGATGGGCGGAATCTTGGAGAAGGAGCCGTTCAAATCCTTCACCTGCGGAGAAAGAAACCGTCTTTTGAAAAAAAAAAAAGCCTCTGTCACCCACCACCCCACCCCCCCCAAACATCTGTTTCTGTAGGGGAGGAGGCGGGCGTCATTTGTCAAAAGCATCCCTCGATCCCTTGAAGTTTAACCCGCCTGGGATGGATCCGTCCTCTCTTAGCTATTCTATCCATTCTTCCACCTCACCTTTATATGTTAAGAGTTTCTCGAATTCCTGAATGCTTGAATATCTGGGTAACCCAACGAAACATTTGGAGTCTCTTAAGTAGTCTACAACCCCTCTAGGAAGTTTCACCCTCTAGGACAACCTCCAGAGGGGTTTTAGACTACTTAGAGACTCCCCAAATGTTTCGTTGGGAATCTACCTCGTTCATCCAGCTCCCCTTCTGTATGAGCTCCGCCTCGCTCTTGCACAGCGCCGTGGTCAGGCTGCAGTTCAGCCGGTCCTGCTCGTCCTCCTGGCGGCGGCGAAGGTCGTCCCGGCGGGACTTGATGGCGTCGCGAATCTTCTCGCGGCCCTGCAAAAGAAACAAGTACACAACTATTATAGGTACAGTGAATGTGAATTCAAATTGTAAACAGATTTGGGCTTTCCGAGAGGGCTTCTTTTTTTTTGGCCATCCAGCATTACCACATTAGCAGCATGTGGAACAGAGACAGACTTGATTCTCTGCTTCCATTCACTGAAACAGCATTCTTGCCTTTCTCTCTCTCTCTCTCTCTCTCTCTCTCTCTCACACACACACACACATATTGTACGTGCATAGTAACAATACCATGTACCCTACACACTTGTGAACACAAAAGAAACCTTCAACGTGATTCTGCTTATCATCACCTTTTTATCTTGGGTATCTTCCTCTTTCTCCGTCTTCATTTCTCCTGCGCCTCGAATGGCGGCGGGCGCACTCAGGTCTCTCCCTCCTCCTTCTCCTCCTCCTCTTCCTCCTCCAACCATGGCTCTCTGGCAAGCTGCCCTGTCAACTGCACCAAAAAAAAAAGGGGATAGAGGCTTAGGGTAAAAATTAGGTAGAAGTAGGTGGCGAAAGCAGAGAAAAAAGTGCTTTTTTTTCAGGTGATATAGCTTTTCCTTCCACTTTTCCCCTCTCCATCTCTGGCACTCTCCGCAAATTTTCTTCTTCTTGTGAAACTTGTGTAAGTTGATACCGTGCCCACTTGGAGGCACTCTTTCCGCACACCCAAAAAAAAAAAAAAAAAAGAAAAGAAAAGAAAATCTCCCGCCCACGCAGCCGGTGGTATAGTACAACTTTCAAGAAAACAAAGCAATCTATTTTTGTTTGTTTGTTTGTCTCTCTCACCCGCCGAGACGGTGGCGACCGCCGGCACCTTCACCCGCGCCGCGGCCGCGGGCTGCGGCTGCGGCTGCGGCTGCGTCTCCACGCCCTTGGTCGGATTGAGCATCTCCTCTCACGTTCCGATGCCAGGGAGAGAAATGCGGGCAACCACCCCTCCAGACTACCACCATTCATCCAAGAACAAGAAGAGAAGCTGTGGGGGAAAGGGTAAAAAAAAGGGGGAAAATGTACCTACGTAGTGCGTGGCTTGCTGGACCTCAAGCAGACGATCCACTTTCACGTTTCAGTGCTGGGGAGAGCGTAGCAGTAGCACGGGGGCTCGAATTCCTTAAATCTCTATTATCTACCTATGTATACTGTAATATATATATCGCAAACATAAAGGAAGAATGCCCAAATGTGTTATTATTTACAATTTAATAACATATTTGGGAACCCAATATGCGGCGCAAAACCCGATACCGATGCAGAAAAAAAAATGTCTCAAGTACGTACACTACGATGTACTAGCAGATGCCTTACATGCCTCCAAGATAAGAAAGGTAGGGAAGGGTAAAGAGACTTCCTCTCTGTCTTGAGATGACTGTCAGTCCACTGAAAGTACGACGGTGTGTTTGTGTGTGTGTGTGTGTTGGGAGGTGGGGGGGGGAGGAACCAGACAGCAGCAAAATTATGACTCAGTTCTTTCTCTGTATTCTGGGGCACCCCAGCCGAAATCAATAGTGAATTTCCCCTCCCTTCAGCCCAAATGTGGTGGCTGCTTTCTAATTTCTTCTCTCCCCACGACATTAGCGCGCTAAAATAGGCCATGAGAACTTCGCCAACCGAAGTAAAGAACTCTTAAACTGTCAAGGTTTTGCTCTATTCATATAACATTTACCAAATCAGGAGAAATACTAAAAACAGTTCGATAAAAAAAAAGGTATTGTTGCAACAACAATGCGGGAATATGTTACCGCAATACATCCTAACGTTTAGTGTCTCAATAAACTGCCAGTAAATTGTATGAGTGACCAAAGTCATTAGAAGCGATTTCTCTGTATATAAGGCAAGACAGAGATACTAGGTACAAGTGGACAGCATGGACACATGTGAGTGACTGGAATATTTCAATTTTTCGCCTTTTCCTCTTTTCTTCTGTTTGCTTGGTGTTGACGGGCGGTTTAAGTGCTCTGAGAGAGTTGGGAGAGAGCGCGCAGGAAAAAAAAAGAAGGAAAAGATGGTCGCAAATCAAACTTGTTTGGAAATGTTGAAATCTTTCTTCCGAATATGCGATGTGAAATGTTGAAATCATGCCAAAAAGAAAAAAAAAGAAAAAAAACATCATTGTTTAAAAGCTTCTCGTGCAACATCTTCCAGAAACACTCTAAAATTTTTCTCGGGAGATCAGTTTCGAGCGAAAGTTCTCGGGGCGAGGATGTCGGGCGAAAAGGCAGTGAGGAATTCGGCCGACCCGGAGAAGAAGGTCTCCGGAGGAGACGAGGAGAGAGAGAGGTCGGAGGGGGAGGAGGCTGGCGCTGGAGGAGCCGGAGGAGGAAAACCGAGAAAACCCCTCCTGGAGTTCTTCGTAGAGATCCCGAGGGCGGAGGAGGTGGACGCCGACGACGACCCGATCCCCCCTCCCAGGGTGAGGTGGTTCCTCCGTCGCCTCCTCGGAGAGGTCCGCAGTCACCGTCGCGAGCTCCCTCCTCCCGTGAGGGAGGCCCTCGACGACTACGCGTGCTCGGTCACGGAGTGGATCTATTATGACGGAGAGTTGGAGGAGGAGGAGGAGGAGGAAAAAGAGGAAAAAGAGGAAAAAGAAACGTCAAGGGAGAAGAAAGGTACAATGAAGTGTGATTATACTTAATTAACTAATTCGCAATTAGAAATTTTCGTATTTTCTTCCCTCCTTTCCCTTGTAAATAGAGTAAATATTCTCCAAATAAAGATAAAAGTCCTCGTTATTTTTTCTCTCTCATTCAAAAAGACACGAAGGTTTATGAATCATCATTATTAAGGAGGAGGAGGAGGAGGGAAAATGCGGACAGGACTGCGTCTGTTTACGACCCAAAACGCTCATCATCTGCAAATGAGTCTTCTGTAACCTATCATCACCTTACCTTAGCCCCCAGGGTTTGCGGTCACGAGGAAAAAGGCACGGCGGTTTATTATGAATCTCATTATTTTGTTGTTAATATTACCACCATTCATTCACTCTTATTCTTGTTACCATTCTTGTGTTCCTTGCGAGAGATTCGAAATGGTATGAGAAATTCCACGATATGGAGTACGAGCCCCGAAGGAAAAGGCACGGCGATTTGTGAATTTCATTATCTTTGTTATTAATATTATCACTATTTATTTACCGCCCGAGCGATTCGATGCGAGTAATTCGAAATGGTATGAGAAGGGTTTTTATGATATGCTTGTCTTACCTTTTTTTTAATCAATATATTACAGTACTACTAACGTTGGGTCTGGTCAGTACTTGGATGGGTGACGTTTTGGTCTCTCTCTCTCATGAAAAACAAACAAAATATTCAAATACTAAATTTACAGTATGTTTGATTGGGAAAAGAAAAAGTGGCGTCGAGGTTTCGTTATCGGCCAAGTAAATTTTACCGGCGTCGCCGGGAATATTCAAAAACTTTGTCGTCAAAATAAACACAACTTCGCACGACAGGAAGGAAAAGGTGACAAAACACAGATTTTTTAAAAAAGAAAATTGCGACTTAGGTCGGAATGTGTGGCAACTTGTCGGTGCGTGGAAACTGTCAGATATGCTCCGCTAAGATTAGGGTGATTACTGATTACACCTGGTCTTTTCTTCCTCCTGAAGGGTCCCAAGATGTCTGCGAGAGCGTCGGCGGCGTCGGCGGCGACGGCGGCGACCACGTCCAAGCGCGCCCAGCTGTCTTCGCACAAGAAGCAGGGGCTCCTCTTCCTCTCTCAGGCGCTGCAGTGCGAAGAGGAGGAGGAGGAGAGCAAAACGAGCAGAGAGGACATCATCACCATGTACAGGTTGGGCATCAAGGTGAGCATGATGGCAGCGGCACCAATCCTCCTGTCTGTTTAGGGTGGAATATAGGTAGGTAACCGAATTACTACGTATTGGGTGGGCTTTTTTTCCTGAGGAACTGGACGCTGTGATCCAGTTGGCCTACGAGCTGCAGAACGTGAGCACGGAGAGGTCGGAGTGGTACCGCGAGGCCGCGGAGGCCAGGAGGGAGGCGGAGGCCGGGAGGAGGAACGCGGCCGACAGGGTGGCCCAGCTGAGGGCGGACGGATTGCTGGAGGAGGCCGGGAGGAGGAGGAGGGAGCGGCGACGGGAGGAGGAGGAAGAGGAGGTGGTGGTGGTGGAGAAGGCGAAGGGCGAGGAGGAGCAGCAGAGACGACGGCCGGAGAGAGAGAGGGCGGTGCCCAGGGCTGGATTCTCGCCCTCGAGGTGAGATCCATTTACCATTGGCGGCCTTTTTGTTAATCCAACTAGTACGTACAGTCAAGACCTGCTTAACATTCTCTATTCTAGTGTGTAGTAGGAATCCCAGATAAGTGGATAGATTTGCCTTTCCCACTTGAGCAGGTTTGACTGTAGTTTGACTCCTTAGGAGGACGGATTCGCCCCGTCCGGCTCGCTGGCGCCCGACAAGCGGGGGATCATTGCCTCCTTCCTCGCCGGTCAGGCGACCTGCATGGAATTCACCCACGACGTCGTCCATGATGAGGAACCAGGGCGGAGGAGGAAGGACTAGTACACTGAGCACGGCCGCCGTCATTCGCAGGCTGGAGAGCGGGCAGTACCGCAACCACCACCACCACAGCCAGCAGCAGCAGCCGCGACAGGGCAACGTGGGCTACGGGCGGGTGTCGACGGACGTGGCCAAGAAGCAGCAGGTGGTGGGGGGCGGGAGGGAAGGAGGCGGGTGCGACCAGTTCGAGGAGCAGGTGAAGGGAATGATGGTGAGGTTGAAGGCGGACGGCGCCACCAGGTTGGACGACGTGGTGGGCCACGCCAAGGCCAAGGACGCCATCAGAGAGAGCGTCATCTTGCCAGCGCTCAGGCAAGCCAGGGGGGCTGGTGGTGGTAGTGGAGTCTTCTTGCTTGCGTGTGAACCCTGCGGGTTTTTTTTTTCTTCCGGCAGGCCCGAACTGTTCTCCGGATTGCTGTCTCCTCCCAAGGGAATCCTTCTGTTCGGCCCGCCCGGAAACGGGAAGACCATGCTGGCCAGGGCTCTGGCGGGAGAGACCAAGTAAGAGTCTGGAAAGGAACAGTGAAACGAACATGGAGAAAAAAAAAGAGGAAACTCTGCAAGGTCCAAGTCCTTCTTCAACGTGACGGCGGCAGCGCTCACTTCCAAGTTTGTGGGCGAGGGGGAGAAGATGGTGCGGGCTCTCTTTGACGTGGCAAGAAAGGAGGCGCCTGCTATCGTTTTTATAGGTGAGTCTAACATAGGCGATTCCACTGCCCTCCCAACCAATGTTGGTATCACTAGGGGGACACCATCGGTGACGACACTACTAGTGGTAGTTAGCGATGGGGTTCGACATTTGGGTTGCTATAAGGCTTTCATATCACTTGTATGGCATTAGGAGCCAGGGCCATTTAAATGCATAGAGGTTTACGAAATTCTATTGCGACTTTAGACTTCAACTTCAGATGAAAAATTAATACAGTAATTCGTTTCCTTTATTTTTTTTTTTTCAGACGAGATCGACTCCCTGCTGAGCAGCCGCAGCTCCGGCGAGCACTCCGCCGACCGCCGCATCAAGACCGAGTTCTTCTCCTCGGTGGACGGCCTCATCAGCGGCAAGGACAACAGGGGCATCCTCCTCGTCGCCGCCACCAACAGGCCCCAGGAGATCGACGACGCAGCGCTCAGGTATGTGACAATGCCTTTTAAAGGTCAAACTTGTCCTTGATGTAACCTCTCGACTTTCAGGAGGTTCACCAAGCGGATTTACATCCCAATGCCAGATTTCCAAGGGAGGCGGCAACTGATCAGTAGGTTTGCTCTTAGTTGCGTTTACTGTAGGTACATATGAAGGGTGCCTCTCGCCACTTTTTTTTTTTTAGCCATGTTGATGTCCGAGCACGGAGACCCGCTGTCCCCGACGGAGGTGGCCAAGGTGGCAGCGCTGACTGACGGCTACTCCGGGAGCGACCTGGCGAATCTGGCCAGAGATGCTGGTACTGCGTAGTAGCGAATTGCTGAAAACATGTGATTTTCGGGGCGTTGCAAACGAACTGGTCGGTCCTCTTAAGCCATGGGGCCGATACGCGAGATCCCGGCCAAGCGACTGCTGGAGGTGAGGAAGGAGGACATCCGTAGGGTCAGCCTCGCCGACTTCCAGGCGGCCCTGGGCAGGATCCGCACGAGCGTGGACGCCTCCAGCCTGGCGCTCTTCGACAGGTGGAACCAGAAGTTCGGGGACGTATCCTAGTTGGCTCGTACTGTAAGTGCCACCTTCTACTGTGATGTTCCAAACTTTCAAATTGTCGAGGTGACCACAAATACAGATGTGAGTAAAAGGGAAAGTAAGGCGTTAGTGAGGTCGAGGGAAAGTTAGGGGCAGCTAATATTAACATCAAGGCAAACAACACAAACGTTTCTTTTTAAGCTGGCGGCTTTGAGCCCGTGTATTATCATCCTTCATTAATCTCTGCACTCTCGCGGGTACCGTAGCACACACACAGAAAGCAAGAACAGCTCTGCGGGAACGGAACAGCCTCAGCTTAAAGCAGATCTTCCATCTTCGCCAGGTGTGGAAAGAAAGAAAGTTACCTAATAGAGCTTCACGTCAATGTTCTATTCGTTAAAAAAAAATCCATCTAATCGGAGCCTCCGTTGATGATGAGGAAAGACTCCGCACTACTACTTGCACTGGTGGCTTCAGTCAGTCATGTCATGATGACGATGACGAGGGGGAGGGGGCTGCTTTTGGTGGTGGTGGTGGTAGGGGGGGATCGATCTATCTGTCTCTCTGTTCTAAAGGCATGTCTGAAGTCTCCCGTCATCACTTGGTGGAGTCTGTCAGGTAGGCGATCAGCTGGTCTCGCTCCTTCTTCTTCTTGAGCCCCGCGAACACCATCTTCGTGCCGGGGATGTACTTCTTGGGGTTGATCAGGTATTCGTCCAGGGTATCGGGACCCCACGTGATCCCTGTGTGTGTGTTAGAGAGAGAGAAAAAAGGATGGTGAAACGGCGGACAAACCGCTCAGGAAAGTTGAGCCAACAGTAAAGCGACACCCAGAGAGCAAACAGTGGGCTGCTTCCCTCCCTCACCCTTGGACTTGTTGGCGTCGGTGTAGACGAATCCAGGCGCCTGTCCGGTCTTCCTCCCGAGCAGCCCGTTGAGGTTGGGCCCCTGCTTGTGCTTGCCGCCCTTCTCTACCGTGTGGCACTGCGAGCACTTCTGCACGAAGATCTTCTTGCCCTTCTCGATCTCCTCGGCAGACATGATGATGATGTTGATGTCGGTTCGCTGCTTCTGTTGTGCTTGACCCTGTGTGTGTGTGTGTGGGAGAGAGAAAGAGTAAGGCGTGGAGAAGTTGTTTTCTTGGCACTGCATCAACGAGCCCCACTCCTGAGAAGGCACGCAGAGAAAGCTAACATTCCTGCCACAGCTGCAAGCAAGACCAGGAAGATCCATCCATAAACCGTGGGGAGGAAATGGCTACTCAGAAACGACTTTTTTTTCCAGAAGAGTTGTTATCTTAGCTTCTGTTTGTAAAATTTCATACGCTAGATAAAGCTGTACTACTATTACAACTATTCCCTCCCTTCTTGGGTAAATAAAGGGGGGGGGGGAGGAAAGAGTAGAAAGGCTGTACGTTATACTAAAACGTAGTATGGAAGAGAAAGAAGCAAGAGGCCTTTTGGAATCGCCAAAAAAAAAATGAGATGCACAAGTGAATAATTGACGACATTGGAAAAAAAATAAAGATAAGCTTGCTTGATTTCTGCAGAAAATGCAGCGAGTAGAGGGTAGCTGACGTAACATAAACTAGGATAGAAACACGTGCAAGAGAGAGACCAGTGTGTGTACTACATCGTACAACACGTATGTTGGAACTCCGCGGAGGATACTTTTTCCAATACGGATCACGATTTCTGAGGTCACTTACGAGCTCCTGGCAGTGAGTGGCGTTGAGGGGGGGGGGAGGGGAGTGGAGTGGAGTGGAGCGGAAGGTGGAAGTTGGCTTCCCTTGCGAAAAAAAAACAGCAACTACGTGCGAGTCAGTCTGTGCGAACAGCAATGGCAAAGGAGGAGGAGCTGCGCTCAGGGTTGCCAGGTCATGGGAAAGCGGGAAAAGGCCGGTCCAACCCCTGAAAAATAGCCAAACCTGAGCGCAACACAGTAAGTCTACATTCCAAAAATAGTCACGAACCCTTACAACATTTCCAAAAAAAGTGTGAGCTATTAATGGATTTTTATCAACAACTTATACGCACAGCACACAAGGAGAAAAAAAAATAGCTATTTGTAGCCAAAATGTCTCTTTAACTAGCCCACCTGGCCACCCTGTCTGCGCTTCGTCTTCTCTTTCTTGTACTCTGGTCTCCTTTCCTCCTCTCTTCTAATCCTGGAAGACTTCTCTCCTGCTCCTCCTCCTCCTCCTTCCCGGCTTCAGCCCGGAGCTGCTGCTGCTGCCGCCGTCGCACTCGCAGTCGCACTTGTACGAGAGGGCAAAGGACGATGATCGTCATTCGCCAAGGAGAGGAGGGAGGCCACAGACTGCCAATATGGCCGCCCTCAGTGAGGGGGGGGGGGGGGGGAGGGCAGAGGAGAAGGGGGGGCCAAGCTGACGACGACGACGACGACGATGCTGCGGCCACAACCGGAAAGGGAGGCGAGCAAAGTAGTCCGTACAGACAGAGGGCGGGAAGAGCGCAAATCATGAAAATTTTGAGAGATTGCAGCAATACTGATGCTGACTAATGAATGAGAGTGCAAATTAGATCAGCCCACCCGCCCAATCGGAAAAGGGCTTCATTTCGTGTTGTTTTATGCCGCACAATTAAGACAAATTTAATTCTTATAGCCAAAAAAAGTTTTAAAAAGGCCGTAAAGACAAGTCGCTCGCTTCTTAATGGCACGGTTGCTCTGATCTACATAAGTGCACAACCTTGCTGATAATCACCAACATTTGTCTTACTTTTACGTAATCCTGCCAACCTTGACCCTCTCCTTCCTTCCACATGATTGGAAGGCTGTTTGGTGCTGTCTTAAGTTGGGGGTGTCTGGCAGTGACCCCCACCCCCACCTCACCCCTCAGCGTTCTACGTCCGTTCCTTTGACAGCAGAAAAAGACAACTGCTTCCCTTTTTCCCGGCAAAAACAGAAAGCCGACCTTCTTCTTCGTCTCGGTGCCTCCTCCGTCCTCCGCCCTTCGTCATGGGTCGCAAGAACAAGTCCAGCAAGGCCGCGGAGAAGAAGAGGGACCGCCTGGCCATGGAGAAGCTGATGAACGGCAGGCTGCAGTTCGTCAAGGCAGCCAACGAGCAGGAGGATCCCCTGGAGGCCCTGCCGTCCTTCAGGGTAGAGTGGAATACTTATCATGACTAGTTACGTAGTAAGGTGCAGCATGCTTGCAAATATGTGTACTTTTTTCCCCAACTCAGAAATACAGTAAGAACGACCTGAGCGTGTCTCTGACCACGGAGAGGTCGGCGGCGCTGTCGGAGGAGACGAAGCAGTGGCTCATGGCGCTGCTCACCACCAACATGAAGGACATGTACGAGGACAGCGACTGGGGGTGGAACGAGAAGAACAAGCGCGAGGAGATGATGGAGGAGGCGGCATGGTGAGGAACAGCTTTGCTGTTGTTGTTGTTGTTGTTGTAATATGGGAAACCAATGCATGCACTACGGTCAGTTTCACCAAATTGTTATTGAAAGACCCAATCCTTGCAATTTTGGCCCCAAAGTTGTACAACTTTTGGCATTTTTAGTCCAACTTTCCATCAATTAATCTAACACCACAGCAACGTTCCTCCCAGCAAGCGGAAGTCAAAAAAAAGTGCAATTTAATATCTTCATACGTATGCGTCAAGTTTAGGTCATTTTTGCATTTTTTGGTACTGATGTTGTCAAATTTTGCTCCAGAACTTATGGTGACGCTGGCTATGGTTCTTGCAGGTACCTGATCGCCCGCGACGAAAAGGGCTCCCCCGTCGGCTTCTCCCACTTCCGCTACGACATGGACTACGACGACGAGGTACTCTACGTGTACGAGATTCAGCTGGAGGACGTGGTCAGGAGGAAGGGACTGGGGAAATTCATGATGCAGGTGAGGAGAAAGAAGAGGAGGGGGAGGGAGGGGTGTTTTTTTAAACTAGCTTTCAATTTCGCTAATCCAACTCCTTTTTTTTTTTTTTAGGTGCTGGAGCTCCTTGCCTTTAAGGCGGACATGCGCAAGATCATGCTAACGGTCTTCAAGCACAACGAGTCGGCCAAAAAGTTCTTCATGGACAGTTTGAAGTGAGCAAGTCCTTGAACCTCTGGAGTCTGTAATTGTAACCGTACGTATGTCATGCGTCTGTCCACTTAGATTTGAGAAGGACGAGACGTCTCCAGTGGACGACGTCTACGAGCAGTTCGACTACTCAATCATCAGCAAGTTCAACAAGAGGAAGCTCGCCAGAGAAGAGCAGGAAAAGGTGAAACCCCATTAACGTGCTCACACACCCACACACACACACCTGAAATGTTGATGGGCATGTGCTTCCTACACAGGCACAGGAGGAGAACACCGCGCGAGTGGCCAACGTCCAGGTCTGATGATCTGATGTCCCAGGATCTCCTATAGCATTTTCCATCCCCCACCCCCCAACACAGTATTGTTTTTTTCTTTCCTTCCATCACCATTTTTGTACGTACGTGTAGGAAGTACTACTGCATAACAGTGGTATACTTTGTACTACGAGAAATACACTAGAATTTCGCTTTTTGGTTGTCTGCCACGAGTGTTTTATTCCGCTTTTAAAATACAAGAGTTTTGACATGACGGTCGCACGGAAAAAAAGGACAAAAGTGGCGCAGAGTTTTTGAGGAAAGTAAAACGCGACCCGAACGAACCCACTGGCTTGTTTGCCTTCACACACGAAACCATTTGCTCAATTTCCTTTCTTTCTTCCTTTTTTTTCACTCCCATGTCATGAAAAAAAAAACCTCTGTTCTTTCTCACAAATTTTTCTTCACTTTTTCTAAGATGCAATCAGTCTGCGAATAGGAGGTCCTTTTCTTAGACACGGATCCTCCTTTACGACGTTTCCGCAGCGAGGCGCTCTGCCTTGGCCACAACCTGAAACGGCGGAAGGAAGACACACTTGAGTGCTGCCACCATCCAGCCTGCACGCACGGGCAACCATGTCACTCACCTCGCTGATGTCGCCCACCATGTAGAAAGCGACCTCGGGCAGGTGGTCGTACTTTCCGCTCAGGATCTCCTGGAACCCGGAGATGGTCTGCTCCAGGTGCACCAGCTTGCCCGCGTGACCAGTGAACACCTCGGCGACCTATTGGAATGCGAGATCCGTTATGCTGTCAGTCAATGACCGATTTGCACACAGCTACAAGGTCGTCGATCTTCATCTTACCTGGAATGGCTGGGAGAGGAACCTCTGGATCTTCCTGGCTCGCGCGACGGTCAGCTTGTCCTCCTCGGACAGCTCGTCCATACCCAAGATGGCGATGATGTCCTGGAGGGACTTGTAGTCCTGTAGGATCTTCTGGACGCCGCGCGCCACCCTGTAGTGCTCCTTGCCGATGATGTTGGGGTCCATGATGCGAGAGGTGGAGTCGAGCGGGTCCACGGCCGGGTAGATGCCCAGCTCGGCGATGGCACGGGACAGCACCGTGGTGGCGTCCAAGTGGGCGAAGGTGGTGGCGGGGGCGGGATCGGTCAAGTCGTCGGCGGGCACGTAGATAGCCTGCACGGAGGTGATGGAGCCCTTCTTGGTGGTGGTGATGCGCTCCTGCATGGTGCCCATGTCGGTGGCCAGGGTGGGCTGGTACCCGACGGCGGACGGGATGCGACCCAGCAGGGCCGACACCTCAGAGCCGGCCTGGGTGAAGCGGAAGATGTTGTCGATGAAGAGCAGCACGTCCTGCCCCTCCTGGTCGCGGAAGTACTCGGCTACCGTCAGCCCGGTCAGGGCCACCCTGGCGCGGGCGCCAGGAGGCTCGTTCATCTGGCCGTACACCAGGGCCACCTTGGACGTCTTGTCCTTGAGGGAGATGACGCCACCCTCGATCATCTCGTGGTAGAGGTCGTTGCCCTCCCTCGTCCTCTCCCCGACGCCGGCGAACACGGAGTACCCTCCGTGGGCCTTGGCCACGTTGTTGATCAGCTCCATGATGAGCACGGTCTTGCCGACGCCGGCTCCCCCGAACAGCCCGATCTTGCCTCCCTTGGCGTAGGGGGCCAGCAGGTCCACCACCTTGATGCCCGTCACCAGGATCTCCTGCTCCACGCTCATCTCCTGGAACTCCGGCGCCTCGGCGTGGATCGCCAGCTTCTTGTCCGTGTTGATGGGGCCCCTCTCGTCGATGGGGTCGCCGATCACGTTGATGATCCTGCCGAGGGTCTCGTCGCCCACCGGGATCCTGATCGGGGCACCGGTGTCCACCACCCTCTGGCCGCGGACGAGCCCCTCGGTTCCGTCCATGGCGATGGTGCGGACGGTGTTCTCACCCAGGTGCTGGGCTACCTCCAGGATCAGGCTGAAAAAACAACAAGATAACGTTGTCATTAACCTGAAACATCTTCCAACATTCCTCCTCCTTCTCCTGCTCCCCCTCCTCCTTTTTTCCCTCCTCTTCCCCCTCCTCCTCCCCCTCCCCGCCCCCCTCCCTCACCGTGGTTGCCTCCCGGAGACGTCGAGCGCGTTAAGGATCTCTGGGAGTCCCTCGTCGAACTGGACGTCGACGACGGCGCCGATGACGGCCAGCACCTTCCCCTCGTTCTTCTTCCCGGCCGCGGCAGCGGCGGCAGCATACTCCTGCAGTCCTGAAACATTCAAACAGGGATTGATTGAAAGTGATGCAAAAAAAAAATCACAAAATCTACATTAGAACAACGTCCTGGCGATGTCAGGGGTCGAAAACCTCCGTGAGCACCATCTGCAACACAATCAGGGGCACGAAGAGTGAAAAAAACAACTCACTGCTGTGGAGCGCGGGAGAGGCCCTGAGGATGGTCCCCTGCGCGGCGCCCCTGAGGATGGCCCTGGAGCCGCGGGAGACCACGCTCGACAGCATCATGGTGGAGACAAATCTGAGGGGCCAAGGAGAGGAAGAGGGTGGAAGGTTTCTTTTTTTTGCGGCGAACCGGATTCAGAAGCAAAACTGCAGATTTTTGCTAGAAAGGCGAGGAAATGGACGAGTTCACCCCCTCAAGAAAATATTCAGGGTGCGCACTGAGTTTTGTAATTATTAAGAATGGGAAAAAGCTTACACAATTGAAATACATAGTTTTTTAATTTAAAGTGACTAAGCTACAGTTTTTTTCTAAATCTATTCACTACACTCCCACCATTCTTATAATGAATTGTCATGCTCGCAAGTCCTTGCCTACCCTGATTTCCATTCCGCAGCTGAGTCCGCTTGCCCGTGTCCCCCAGCCCCAGTCCGCAGGGTGGGCAGCAAGATGTCGGCATCCCTGGGTCACGTGACCTGCACTGCACACTCTTCATGGCAGGCAGGAAGGAAGGAAGGAGAGGGAGTGGATGGAGAAGTGTAGCGAAATGTAAGAAGGGGTTCCCTATCAAAATTTAAGTGGTACTTTTTTCCTTGAATCCTCACGATGGCGGACAAAATCGGTCACGGGAGTCAAGAGGCGTTCAGAAGTGTGGCAACATGTGTGTGACCAGCAGCTTAACGCTAACCCGGAAAAAAAAAATTCACACTGCGGAGTTTTCTATCTCGCCTACGGGCGAATTTGTTTAAAAAAGTCTTGGTCACTCTTGGACTGGACAGACAACAAAAATACGCTAAAAGAAGAGAGGAAGAAATTGCCTTTAGGGTCTGCTCTGCTGGCCTCTGCCTCAGCCTCTGCCTGTCAACTCATCCTCGTCCATGGCGCTGAGAACGTTGCTTGCGCCGCTGGCGCGGACGGCGGCGCTGGCGCTGCGCCACAGCGCGCCGGCGACCACCAGGCTGCAGCAGGTGCGCCTGGCCTCCTCGAACAAGAACAAGTGGGTGGCGCCGGACAACCTGCGCAAGTGGGCCTTCAACATGTCCGGCTTCAACCAGTACGGACTGTACTACAACGACTGCTTCAACGAGGAGCACGACGACGACGTGAAGGAGGCGCTCAGGAGGCTCCCGCCGGAGCTGCTGGTGGGGTTTGTTTCCAAGGACATTCATCAGACTATTACTGTACCCATTTACATTTCGGGGGTGTCTCCGTGTTGCAGGACGAGCGCGCCTTCCGCATCCAGCGCGCCATGCACCTGTCCATGAAGCACATCGTGCTGCCCAAGGACCAGTGGCCCACGTGGGAGGAGGACCAGGCGAAGGGCAGGTACCTGCAGCCCTACCTGGAGGAGGTGATAGCGGAGCGGGAGGAGAGGGAGAAGTGGGACACCCAGTGAGAGCGACCGAGCGGGACAGACAGGACTTCTTTCTTAGTGACATGGAAAATAATGCCGGAAGAAAAAAAAAAGAGTAAAAAAGTGAACGAGATAAATAAATGACACCAAGTTAACATTTTCTCTCATGATTGTCTTTTTTTTTCTGGCCGTCGTCTTTATTCCCCGCGTCGGGCCTCCGTGCACTCTGCTGACTAAATAACGGTCTGTCCGTCTCTTGTTCTCTTTTTCTCCCTTGTGGCACCTTCGCAGCATTCTTAGCAATCTTATTGTTATCACATCCACTAATAGCAGGTAGTAGTTCTTATTTCTGATGAAGGGTGGAGTGCCCTAGGGGTGCACCCAGGACGAGACGAGAGGTCATTCGAACGGTTTTTCCCGACCTCCCATCTGGAAGGAAAGAGACAATACAGTATCATGATTAGAAAAGATGGAAAAGATTGCAATGTATAATAATGTGTAGGGCTGGGGGGGTAGATATTCGTCTCCCTCACGTTTATGATGTCGCACTCGAGCTCGTCGATGGGCCTCCTCCGGAACTTCTCCGGCAGCTGCCAGAACTCGATGGCGGCGTCGGAGGAGGAGGAGGAGGGCGACGAGGGGGAGGTCGCGGCTGCGGTCGCGGACTGGCCGACCGCCACCTATGGCAACACGCATAGTAGAAAGATAAAAAAAAATGAGCTGATGCTCCCTTTGTCTGAGGGGAGAGGGGGGGAGGGGTAGAAACTCACCTGGTCTAACGATCCCTGGACCTGTTTGGCGACGTCTTGGACGCCTTCAGGGAGAGCCCCCTTGCGGAAGCGGATCAGGGGGACGTGGGGCTGGATGGACTGAAAAAAAAAACCCAGAAGTCGATCAGGTCCGGACAGCTCAAGTTCTTCAACTAGACTATGCTGCTTTCCAGAGCCGAGGGGAAAGGAAAAGCAAAAGAGAGGAGGGTGTCCCAATTGGTTTTCATTTTTTATTTTATAGCTTACTTTGAAAGCGACTGACGACAAAATGCCCCCCTCTGCAGTGACAGCCTCGCGCTTTCCCCCCGGCTCCTCCTTCGGGATCATAGGTGGAGGAGGGGCGGTCGAAGAGGACTTGGCAGGGGCAGCAGCAGCTGGACTTTGCGAAGGCGCCTCTGCCCTGGCGGCAACAGGTCCATCACCCTGGGGAGCCACTTCTGGTCCGGCGGCCTCGCCTAGCCGTGCGACATCGCGTCCGCCTGCCCTATTCCCTCCGGGGATTTTCTCGTCGTCCCCGTGGGCCTCCCGCGAGGTGGCCACCGCCGAGGGGTCCCTCTGCCTCTGCGCCTGGGGCTTGCCAAACAGGGACCGCAGGGCCTGTTTTCGGAAGCAGGCAGGCAGGTCGTTTAGCAAGCCGCAGTTTCCCCACCACCACCACCACGATGGACAGCAAGCGCTCCCAAGCGAGCACACGTGGGTAGGCCTGGTAAGGAGGTCTGACACCCCCACTCTCTATTATTACAGTTACCCTATCCCCCATAGAAATCTTTGTGGCTTGTGAATAAAACTGTAGTAAAACCCAAAATCACGACTCTTTAACCCCACACTCCTATCCTACCCTTAACCCCCCTGAAATCTTACACACACACACACACACATCCCAGACCAAAGGTGCCCATGTGTTGGGACAAGGTTGAGCTACCCATCCCGAAGTTGAGGAAGCCCAGAGACACGCAAGATGATCATGTCGCAAACATGGCAGGCCGTGACCAGACGGACGTTTCCAACTAATACATGCTACAACATTGTACGACGAGTTTTTTTTTTTACCCTCATTATCCTGGAAGCAGCCGACATATTGTCAGATGTGCCAGACGTGGTGAGAAGAACCTCTCGTCGTCGTTGGAGGTCTGTCCTCCCCCTCCTTGAACTTGGTGGACACTGACACGAGGACACCCTCCCGTGGGAAGCAGGCAGTGTGAGCTGCTCACGCCAACGCCATGAACTTCATGCTCTCCTTGCTCTTGGGTCACTCCTGGATAGTTGGTTGGTACACAGGCAGTACAAAACACTTTTTTTTGGTGCCAGGAGGTTTGGCGGAAAAGTCTCCCGAAGGTCTGGCAGAACTTCCCTGCATGAGAAGAGAACACCTGGCGAGATGTTCGCCAGGTCACAGACGGCCAAGTGTACCTACTGGCAGACGGAAAACTTGCAACCCTGTACGAGGCGAGTTTGGCGACCTCTTTCGAACGAGGAGGAGGCGTGACGTGAGGAGTGGAAGAAGGATATTCTAGCATAGTGGCGTAGCACCCCCAGTGGTGCCATTTGGGATCTTCTGGCACCTGAATTAAAAGATGGGGTGCATCTTTTGTAAGAAAAAAAATAGCTTTAATAGATTACAGATACAGTTTTATGACCTGAATAAACGAATGGTCACCATGGCTCATGGCCTTATCATGACGACTTAATAGGTATTACACGGGCACTAGGCAGGTATCACAACTCGTATTGGTGGCTGTGTAGTTGAGAAAGTTCTTTCTTTGCCTATGGTAGCCGTGGTTGCAGTCTCTCTGTCTCTCTTTCACATAATTATTCCATAAGTAGTACGGACTATGTACTAGTAGGTCAGGATGGTGGCGGTGGCGGTGCTCGGAGTCGGCACCCTCGGGGGAAAGATCATCGGTGAGTGCCCCTCCTCCCTCCATCCCATTCCATTCCGGCTTAACGTGAAAAACTTGTGGGCTTCCTCAGCCGACCTCGCCCTGAGCGGCCACACCGTCCGCGCGTGGGACTCTGATGGGTCGCAGTTGGACGCCTTCGCCAGGAGGAGGCTCCCCGCGGAGAAGGAGGAGCTGGCGGAGGAGGGGCTCATGATGCACAAGGACTTTTTGGTGGGTGGGTGGGGGGGGGAGGTCGCAATGGGCGCATATAATAAGAATTTTTTTTAAAGGCAGTTTCTATTTCCTTTTCATAAGGGCAGAGTTTACTGTTTAGACAAGTTGGATGAGGCTTTTCTGGAGG
>JAAUYM010033065.1_pt1 | contig 22989 bp, 26 predicted proteins | sample 7278001 | NCBI WGS metagenome assembly JAAUYM01 (sample SAMN14350224, study PRJNA611818) | marine sediment metagenome | isolation source: surface marine sediment (1.8m) | place: French Polynesia: Moorea | collected 2018-08
CCAATGCCACGTTTCCATTTTCCTATAAGGGGATTTAAAGCAGACACGGTAGCTTTCCACTTATGGATAAGCCAAAAAAGTCCCGTCGGGGAGTTCATTTTCATCTCTCGTTGCATGAAACGAGAGAGGTAAAAAACTTGTTCTAGATTCCGCTCTTTGGCACTGGGCAGCACCAGAAATTCCGGGAGCGGCAACAAGATCATTATCTCGTGGAAAGAGAGGAAGAGCAGGAAAGAGGTTCCAGATTACCCCTCACATTTTGGGGCCAAGCCAGATAGGGAAAAGAAAATCCAGATTGGCCGTCGCCAAGGGAGGGAAGGGGGGGGGGAATGGGCAGGCATGCGAGAAGGGTTTCAATTTAATACGCTCCTAAATCAATCTTTGAGACATCAGTAGACAGAGAAGGAGGAGGCAAATTATTAATAGCGTTTTGTGTACTCTCACGCAAGCAAGCAAGACAAACACTTTTAACTAAGACTCTTTCCCCCCCTTCAATCCGGCCAATGTTTGGAATCCCCTTGCTCCCCGCCGGGAAGACTGAGCTTATTTTTCACCAAATTGGAGAAAAAATCAGGGATTTTTTTTTCGTCCTCTCTCCCCTCCCCCCAGGGAAAAAGGAGGAATGGATGAGGCAGAAATTGTTGCTGTGTTCATTTATTGCCTTTTGGAGCTGACTGACGGGTGTTTTGGTTACCCTCTCTCAAATGAGACTTGGCTTTTTTTCCTCTTCCTCCAAACCCAATCCAATTTGACTCCAGGTAATTTCTGGGTTGCTGGCTGCTGCCGCCACCGCTGTTGCTACTACTACCCACACCTAATCTGTCCGGAATTCGGGTTGTTTTCTTTTTCACGGCCGATCCATCTCCACGAAGTTATTTTTCCACACTTATTTTTCAGGTGAATTTTGCCCGCCCGTATTTGGAGAAAAATACGACTGTCCAACTTGGAATTACCTTATCCTGTTGGGCCGTTTTCCGATATTCATTGCTTGTTTTTGGTGGAAAAGTGATTTTGAAAGAAGGAATAAAAGGGGGGAAAAACAATGATTTCACAAGTCACACTTTTGACAGATTCGTCACGGTGGGAATTAAAGTCTCGGGAGCCGAATTGATGCAAAAAATGTCTCTATCTATTTTTTTCCAACTTCCTTTTAAAAATTTTTTGCACACCTGTGCGTGCGTGCAGTAGAGTAGAAGGAAGGAAAAAGGATTCAGAGATCTGGGAAAGAGGATAAAAAGTTTCCATTTGGGAAAAGAGGAAGGAAGGAGTTGAATGAGGGTTGAGATATCGTCTTCTCCTGGCCACTCTCGCCGCCCGTGAGTGTGAGAAGGAAGTGTTCTTCTTGCGCTGTTGCTTCCAAGATTCTCCTCTTTTGTTCTGATAGAACAAGAAGCGTCAGTTGTGCGTCAGAGGGAAAAGAAAGAAAAAAAGAGAGTTTCTTGAAAAGGGAAGAGGAGGAGAGGAGAATTTTTTTTCTTCAAATACGAACGCGACCAGAGCAAATTTTGGGAAAAAAGGAGAAGGTTGAGAAAGTTTTGCAACTTTCGTTTGAAGTGAAACTAGTTTTTTTCACAGCCTAACTGCTACGTTACACTGTAACCTCGCTAAATTTAGTGCAATTTATGGTTCTATTTTTTCCCCATTTTCTGGCCTACTTTCTAGTCTTTCCCTCCCAAAAATTATGCGCGATCATGGCGCCATTAATTCCGAAGTCCGCAGCAAGTGCCATATGCACTTGATTCCACCCTCCTTCTTTCCTCCTCCTTCCTTCCTTGCGCAGTTTCACTTTTCCTTCCTTCTTCATTCGAAAAACATCTTCAACAGTTGTGTGCACACCGTCAGGCAAAAGACAGAAAGAGTCAGGCAAAAGACAGAAAGAGAGAGAAGACTGCCAAATAGCTACTCTTTCCAGAAGTAGTGGTAGAAGTGCTCAAAGAAAAAATACGTTTCTGCTTTAATTTTCAACAACTTTCAGGTCAAATTCTCGACCTATCTCGTAATACTCAGTTTGGTTCTAAAGAAGAGTCAAAATGCCTCAACCTCCTCCTCCAGTCCCTGCCAAGAGGCGCGCCGTCCCGACCTACCTGTTCCCGGACCACCTGGTCAGCCTCTCCCCTCCCAGCAGCTTTGCCCTCGACGTCGACGTCGGCGACGTCGGCGACAGCAGCAACAACAAGACCGACAGCAACCGGCAACAGGACCGCCGTCGCACCCGGCGCCCGGGCTCCTCCTACGGCGACTCGGGGTTCTTCCGCGGCGGAGGGAGCTTCTTCCCTTCCTCCTACTGTCTGAGGGAGAGCAGCCTCAGGGGGGAGGACTCCGTCTACGAAGGGACGGCGGTCAGGGGCGGCGGCGGGAGGAGGAGGAGGAGGAGGAAGCTGCTCAGGGAGAGGGCCGAGAAGGTTTACAGGGTGAGGAGTGTTGTTTTTTCCCAAGGTCTACCGTTTTTTGTCTTGTTAGAGTGTACTATTACAGTACAGAAGACCTTCATATGAACTATGATTGCCAAACGTGGTGTCTCTGTTACATGAACTGACAGCTGCTGCTGACCACACACAACATCAGAGGTCTTACTGTACTGCACTGCACTAGTAGCTACAACAAATCAATCCGAAGCAAGAGACGACGGCAGTAATCGACAGTAATGACTGGGTCTTGGCGCTATTGAGCAAACGTATCCTCACTCACCACTCACCGCCTTCGTCATTGTATTGTAGAGTCGAAAATGGACGCCAGTCACACTACTTCACTCTTTCACACTTCTGACTTGAACTGTGCCTCACTGAGTTTGTCTGTGATCTGTAGGGGAGGACTGCATTTTCGTCCCGGAAGAGACTCCAAATTGACCTCAAGATACTAGTAGAAGGTGAAAAAACAACTGATTCACTTTTTTTTTCCGAGGAGTTTCGCAACACAACATTCTCTCCTCCTTCACCATCTAGTAGTGCTAGTAGGAGACTGTGAAATTCAGCCCTTTTTTTCCGATTGATAAGGAGGCAGGTGTTGTCATCACTCCTTCTGACGTCACCAGATATGGGGAAGGGAAGTGCGTTAGATCGAAAATTTCGGAGAAACTGAATCAAACAATACCGCTGGTTGTATTCCAAAAAAATCTTTTTCTTTGTGGCAGTACACATATTCCAGTTTTTTTTCTTGGGGTAGTAACAGACGGAATCTTTTTTTTTCTCATTCTTGCCTGCTGGCACAAAAAAATGGGGAGAAGGTGGACGAGGAGGCGGAATTTGTTAATCGTCGTCTGGACCGGGAAAAAAGTCCCATTTCAGATTTTTTTGGGGGGGGTGTAGGTTGTGGAGGAAGAGGATGGAGAGGGTAGGAGAGAGAAATGCGATAACCATCTGCCTACTTCAATCTACTACCTGCTACAGGTAAAGGTATTATTACTAGTACTACTACAACAGAACGGGGGTGCATGGATGGAAAGGAGGCGACTGTGAAATTTCGTGCTACAGTCAAATCCGGTTAGGTGGAATCAGGAAAAGTGGGAAACTCATTTAAATGAGCCAACCTTGGAGAAACATTCTGAGAAACTGTTTCATAATTTTGTTTGGATAATTGGGAATTCCAGCAGATAATTGGGAAAATCTGCCTGCTCCTGAGTCCTGACCATTCTCACTTGAACGGGTTCAACTGTATTACTTGAGAAAATCACGATTTTCCATATTATCTATATATTTTTTGTTCTAGCATGCCGTGATTGTCTCTTCGTACTTGGGCCCGTTCGCCTCAGGTTGGGCCGCCGCCGTCGTCTACTGCGCGTCCGGGAGGGAAGAGGAGGAGGAGGGAAGAAGATGCGGGAGGGAGGAAGCAGCGGAAGCCAGAAAGTGGGCCGTAGTCATGGTGAAGTGCAAATTGAGCGATCATTTAGAACTTCATACCTGCAATTGAATGCTTCTTGTCGCAGTTGCTGCTAGGAGGTCTCTTCTCCTCCGTCCTGCTCTTCCCCCTTCTGCACCTGGCGGGCAGGACCAGGTTGCTGGCGTGCTCGTCGGCGGTGCAGGCCGCGGCGATGGCGCTCCTGATGGCACCGGCGCCGCCTGACGACGGCAAGGACGACGACGGCGTCGTCGTGCTAGGGTGGCTGCTCCGCCTCGCGCCGTTCCTGTGCGGCGCCGGGCTGGGGGCGCAGCTGGCGCTGCAGCAGCTGTTCGTGGCGGAGACGGCTGCGCCGAGGAGGAGGTCCGCGCTGGGCCTGCTCAGCCACCTGCTGTCCTGGCTGGGGGCGGCGGTGGCGCACCTGGCAATCACGGCGACGACGGTGGCGACAAAGATGGAGGAGGCGTTGATGGCCTCGTCTGCCACCGCCGGGGTGCTGCTGCTCCTACACGCGGTCGTCATGGGCTTCTTGCATCCAGACACACCGAGGTAAAAACTGACTCAGATCCTTTATCCTCACTTCGGCGTCGGTGTATTTACATCAAACTCTGTGGCGCAATGATGGATGGCACTGTACTAGTACCGGTACAGAGGCGAAGACTGCAGGAGTCACTTGGAAACTCATGTTCCCGGTTCTAGGGACAAATCCGAGAGTATTACTACAGTACACATGTACTAGGTAGTATACCATGGAATTACGTTTACTTGCCAGTAGATAAATTCCAATGCAAATTAATGAGCATATTTTTTTAAAATCCACTACTGCTGGCAAAACAATTTAATTTACTTGTTTGATTAAAATAACCAAGCGACGTATCCAAAAAAGTAAAAGCTCTTATAAAACAAAGTAAGCGTTTTTAGATTTGTTTAATACGTATTGTTTATCAATGACACTTCAATAGCTCATGGTTCAAAGGTTTCTACGGTTCTGCCACCTGGCGACGAGCACGAGAAGAACCAAACCGATCTCCCTATACCGTACTGTACGTAACAAATACATTTCAGGAGCCTGTACGGGCGCGACAGGAAGGCTGACTGCGTCAACTCCCTGCAGTGGCTTCGCGGCGCCAGCGCCGACATCGGCGCAGAATACGCCGACCTCTCCGACGCCATGACGGCGCAGGCGGCGCAGGCGGCATCAGCGTCGACGGCGGCGCGCGCCAACGACACTGAAGGAGGCGGCGTCCGCGTCCGCGTCGGCGTAGGCGGAGGCGGAGGCTCTTGGGGTCGCCGCCGTTGGTGTTGCCGCTGCTGCTGCTGGAGCCAAGAGCAGCTGGAATCACTGATGCAAAGGTGAACTTTGGAACACGAAATTTGTAGTGAGTTAAACAAGGCATTCATATAGTGAGTACGTATTGGTTGTCCCTCGATTCTATAGTTATATCCCTGCCTCCTCCTTCCTCCCTCTCCCTTCCAACCCAGAGGCCTTGAACGCATGTTGCCCAGCCAGATTAACAACGTGGCAGCAACAGAAACCTCCCCGGTCCATCTTAATCCACACTTCTCTTCCCCTCTTTTGGAGAGAAAAGAAGGAGAAAATTATTTCGTTCTCTCCCTTTCCCCTTTCTTTCTGTTTGCGTCAGGCAAACAATCTATCGCCCACATTGTGCCCGCCATCGCCGACACCACCGACGCCAACAGCAGCAGCAACAGCAGCAACAACAGCAGCAGCAGCAGTAATATCGTCTTGGGCCATTCTCTTCCCCTCTCTCCCTTCCCTCTTTCCCAAGGGTCTCTTCGTCTTCTTCCTCTACGTTTTTTGGTGGCTTCCTTCCTTCTCTGTTCTGATCCTTCCTCCTTTCCAAAATTTGGAAGATATGAATAATTTTTCAGCTAGAAGGAGAAAAGTCTGAAACCACCAACTCATTTGATCCTTCCTGTCTTGTCTGCTTCAGAAATGATTCTTTGTAAGTGGAGGAAAAGCGGGATTTTGATGCAATTTTCTCTCTTTTTTATTACTAAGCAAGGTACATGTCTTCTCATTTTCCTCCCCTCAGAAGATCTTGATAGCACTGGTACTGGAGAGAGAATCCTCTTCTGGCGTCTCCCCAACTCATTTTACGCTCCTCACCTCCATTTCTGGAAGATTGCAAGAGATCAACAAGAGCCGTGTTCTCCCTCTTTTTTTTACTTCACAGGTCCCTCCTGCAGCCGATCTTGACCTCAGTAACGGTGACCGCACTCTCCTCGCTCTCCGGCCTCGTGACCTTTGCTGCCGTCCTGGTGGGCGACCTCGACCTCAACGCGGCAAATAAGGAGGCCGACAGAGGAGGCAGAGGACTCGAAGACCAAGAGAGCAGGTTTTGTTTCACATACCGTATACTTGTAGTACAGTAGTTAGTACTTACAAACTGTCCCATAAATATGTTCTACCACTGGGAACCAATTATGTACGGTATGCAATTGATGCAATGGCAAGAGATGTTAAAAGCTTGTGTCTCCATTGGATGCAAAGGTCAAGGCCACATAAAGTTATACAAATGTATCATTTTTTTAGGTCCAAAACCAATGACAATCTAAAAATACCTTAATTGCTAAGGTAGAATACCTTGCAGTGGACCCCACTGTACGTGTAGTAGGAGACACACATTCACACATTCCTTGCATCTCTCGCATTCCAAGCGTCGCCAAAGAAAAACTTGTCATTATCCCATGATTTAATTGCATTGCATGCCTTTCCCGTAATTAAGGAAATGGGGGGGGGAAAGAAAGCGTCTTGTCCTCTGCACTCTCGTACGCTAAAAGGTCTGACTTTCTACTAGTATTACGTAGTACATATGTCCATTCATTCATTATCCTCTGTTGGGTGGAATGATCATATCATACCGGTAGAGGTGATAGGGCTCAGATTAGGTCTCTTAACTCCTCCTAAAGGCGGTCACATCAACAACATAGTTATAGGTAGAAAATTACTGAACAATGTCCAAGTGAGATTTAGGCTCATTATTCAATCTTGGCAACTTTTTTGGGCAGTTTCTCATCTTAGTAAGAAATTCCCCTCGCTTTCAGACGCCTTTGGCTGGAACGCCTCTTCCTCTGCCTGAGCTGCCTCTCCCCCGCCCTCTCCCTCCTCCTGGTGTCGCGCGCTGGATCCAAGTTCGTCCTGCTCTGCTCGGCCGCGGCCTCCGCCGCCGCCGCGCTCTTCCTCGCCCTCATCTCGCACTTCTCCTCCGCCGCTTTTGGGATGATGATGATGACGACGGCGAGCCAGCACGGGGAGGTGTGACCATAAGTTACGGAAGCAAAGACTTAGTCGCAATGAGGGTCAAAAGTTAGGTCCATAAACATTTTTTGACCCACATTTGGCTTTTGGTGTTGCCTTAAACCTTTGCGTTCATTCATTCCAAGTTAAGACTTTTCCTTTATATGTACCGTACCTATGAAAGTTGAAACAAAACAAGCTTTTCTGCCAAAAATTTGCGAATGTCGTCGGAGAAAGAGAGCCAAAAATCGCAATTATTGCGATTTTTTCGCAACAGAATGAGGAGTCCGGCCTCAACCTCCACGGTTGGGTGGTCCCCCTGTCCGCCGTGGCCTTCCTCCTGTCGCACCAGTTCGGTGTGGGCCCGGCGGCGATGTCGGTCTCCCTGGAGCGACTCCCCGTCCGCCTGCTGGGCCCGGCCGCCTCCCTCGTCTGCGCCGCGTGGTGGGCTGTCAACCTGCTGTTTGCCCTCACCGTCGACAGGTGGGCGAACGGGCATCTTTTGCAACCAGACTCGGTCAATGAACACCTCAGTTAATTTGGAAAATTTTCTGAAAAATGGACCGTAAATGCTTCTCCATATAAACCCAACCTCTCCCTTTTACTACGCAGTACATCAAGTCTGCTTCATGTTGATGTGGAGCGATATATTACAGTATTCAGTGACCGATTATTTTCTGTGTACTAGGCTGCTCGTCTGGGTGGGCCTGGCCGGCATCTGCTGGATGCATTTCTCGGTCTGCGTCCTCCTCTACGCGTTCCTGCTCCTCATGCTGCCCGACACCAGAGGCGCCTCTCTCGAGGAGGTACTCTTGTACCTACTATACGTATACAGTATATGTACATAATCGCATAGTAATATCTATTGTTAAAAATAACAAAAGCCCCCCTGGATACTAAATCCACGTTGCACTGTAATGCCAAACTTTTACCGTTTTTGTCTCACTTGTTCTACATACGTTCTGTCAACTCTTTTTTTTTTTTACAGATTCAGTTCTTTTATGCCAATTGTGATTCTTGGGACGCGACGTCTCTGGAAGAAGATGAAGAGGAAGAAGAAGATGACTTTTCGACGACGTCAGAATATTCTTTTGAGGAAGAGGAGGAAGATGCGACGTCCATTGGGACGTATCGAGTCAGGATATGATTCTTATCATATTGCAACATTGTTACGTTTGTTGAGTCTAGCCAAAAGTACAGTTTAATGTTCTATAACGAGTATAACAAAAGCTATTATCAATAGTTATAATATAGAATAAGAAAATCAATATAAACACATGACAGTTCTCCGAGTATGCGTACGTACACTATGTACCTAGATAAAACTTGGGAAGTTGGGTGAAGCGTGCTACCTACCGTTTAGGGTCTTTCATGTTAGCGCACGTGTACACACTGCATATGTACCAGGATGTGCCGGCGGAAATGCAATGACAAGGATTTGAGAAGCAAGTGAGAGTCGGACGGAGGGAAGGAAGTGTCAAAAAAAAAAACCCTTGTGAGTTGAGTGGAGGAGATTTGCAGGATTTTTTTTGTGTCTTGTGCCTCCGACGCAGAGAAAAAAAGCGAAAAGAGACAAAGAAAGGAAGGATGTGGGTCATAAATCTCCCGGGGTTCTTCTTCGTGTCAGAAGAAGACCGACTTTTTTTTGCGGCACAAACAAACAAACGCGAGAAATTTTGAATGGCGTGGAATTTCTACTACAGTTTGAGGTGAAATAGTTGTAGTATATAGTCCCAATGTTTGATCAGTCGCACCGAGAATCGAGTTTCGGCACTTTGCGTTAAGGTATGAGGTGAAGAGATGAATGGTATAAAGCCAGAATTTTACCTTGATCATCATCATGATTACTCATGTTGTTTACCTTGCAAAAAAAGAAAAAAAGGGGGGGATAAGGAGCGGCGGCGCCGGCTGCGATTGTTTGTGTCCAGATAACAATGTGGCGTCCCCCTTTTTCACCTCCTCAGCGAAGCATGTGTCAGTCAGTCCGCTGTGACAGGTACAAGGAGAGGGACAGGCTGGACCTCTCTCTCTCTCTTTGAACAGGAAGACCCAAAGATGTCTTGGAAAAGGGAGCTGCAGCAAGCGGTGTTCTTCAACAAGATGGCGGAGATGGAGAGGATTCTGGCAAGGCCAGGTAAAATGAATGGATGTCAGGTGGGAATGTCGTAGCTACTACGTACAAGATATAGGTAAGAGCAAAGATCAGCTGATCGGATTAGCAGTAGTACTACACAGTATGCCCTAACTTTTCTGAATGAACGAAAAAAAATAATAGATGTAAAGACCTCTCTGGGCGCCGCCGACTGGGACTGGTCTACGGGTGAGTCTCCCCTGCACTACGCCGTCATGTGCGGCCGCGCAGACGCCGTGCGCAGGCTGGTGGACGCCGGGGCCGACGTGGACGCGACGGCCAGGGGGTTCCCCGGCGCAAGCGCCGCCTCTTCTGACGCCGACGCCGGCGCCGGCGCCGTGATGGGCGCAGGGAGGGAGGAGGAGGCGCCGCTGCACAGCGCAGTGCAGGCAGACAAGGTGGAAATGGTGAGATGATTATTGAAAAAAAGCAAAAGTTGAGAATGAATAATTATTATGTTGTTGCACTCTGCAGGTTCGGCTGCTTCTCGGCCTTGGCGCCGACGCCGGGCGGCGCAACGGCGCTGGAGAGAGCGCCGTGGACTGCGCCAGAAGACTGGGACTGACGCACCTGGTGTCCCTTCTGGAAGAACACATACGGAGTAAAAGAAATACCTATACGAGTTGTATATGGCAAATTGCTGTTCTTCTTTTTGTTCTTAACTGGTTTTGCTTTCGCATACTCCAAGGAAACATTCCCCGTTCGCAACTAAGAGGGGATGAGGAAGAAGACGAATCTTCTTCCCCCGTCCTGAGGGAGGGCAGCTACCTCTCGGAGAGGATCAGGGGAAGGACAGAGAAGGAGAGAGAACTCAGGGCTGCACTCAAGGTTGGAAATATGGATACTTGTCTCCGACAGAGTAAAGTTTTACCAGTGTTTTTTACAATAATAACTTGGTAGTCATAGCAATCTGTACTACGTATTGTGGACTGTCCTACTCTACTGTAGTGAAAATTCTTAGCAACATTTTTAATTTTGTTCAGGTCCATGAGGAGATCACCTTATACAGGGACAAAATCAAAGAAGAGGAGCAAAGACTGGAAAAGGTCATCAAGGTAAATTTTACACCTACGAAGCACTGTAGAAATTTGATATAACGAAACTCTTGAAGGTATCGTTAAAGTGATTTGCCGTTATATCGAGATGCTCCTGTACGTGTGGTAAGGATGACAAAGATCGTTCAAGCGAGATGCTCAATGTTGTTTTTCCATTTCCTGTCTGGCAGGACTGGAGGAAGAGTGAGACCGACCGGCAGAAGGAGAGCGAACGCCTGGTCCGCGATCTGGAGAGGAGGCTGAAGGAGGCCAGGAGGAAGGAGAGGGACTTGGCGGAGAGAGACAGGAGGGCGGCGGCGGAGGAGAGGAGGAGGAGCTCGGAGACCACCGCGCGGATGGAGACGCAGCTGAGGCAACTGAGGAACAGGCCGGAGTACAGGACGCAGGTGCAGATCGGCGTACTCAGCGAAGAGGTGCGTTGGCGTTTTGGCAGAAATTAGGTAGGTAATCACTGCTGCTGCTGCTACGTGCACTTGCTTTTTGTTCTTTTGTAGGTAGAAGAGCTGGACCTGCTGGCTAACTCGTTCTCCAGGCACCGGACAAGTCACGAGATCAGCGTGGACGACGACGAACAACCTGGGGACGACGGCGCCCGGACGACGCCAGCCGCCAGCTGCCCGGTGTGCTTCGAGACGCCGGAGACCGTCTTCAGCTGTCAGGAGTGCGACAACTGGGTCTGCGGAAGATGCAAGGAGCAGCTGTGCAAGTGGGAGAGAGGGCAAATGCAGCTGCCTGCATGCAACTTTTCATTATGCCAAATAGTTGCTTCTTTTTTAGGTGTCCCTCCTGCAGAGAGGATTTCTTGGACAAGGCCCCGAGGAGGAACCGCGCGGTGGAGAGACTGTTGGAAAATCTTCTATAGGGTCTTAAACACGTGATTGATCTCTGCTAATCTTTTCAATTTTTTTTCTGTACTAGATTACACAGACCCTAATTGGAATTTACTTGAAATAATGAAGCTCTGTAAGATAGTGTTGGGTTAATTTTGCCAAAGGTAACAAATGTGTTATGCCACAATGCGAGTAAAATATAGATGGTCTGATAAAAAAAATGCTGATATTGACGTTTCATAACTTCATTTATCAAGTTCTTTCTTTACAGAAATGCACACATTTTTTTGTAAAACTCATTTTGACAATGATTCAAAACAGATTTTTTTGAAGGGACTTCAGAGCTCCTCTTTCCTTTTCTCCTTCCAATGCTCCTGCTTGTATTCCTCAATAGCTTTCTCTCCTTGTATGATCTCCATCACCTCCAGAGTGTAGTGGACATCAGCATCCGCAGGGACAATGTTCTGCAGGGTCTTTATCTTGGACATGCCCATCTCAGGTGGAATTGTTACAAACCTAGTCTCGCCCTTGCATGCACCCATCATGCCAGCATTGAGCACATCCAAGATCACCTATAAAATATCCGTTATATAGTGCAAGTAAACCAAGTTGGCTACGCCACCAGTACTGTACAGGCGACCTCAGCAATACCTCTGAGGTATCACTGAGGTATTTCGAAATAAAATTGTGCCTTTAATCTCAATTATGTCTGATCCCTACCTCAGCATTTTACCAGGCTTGTGAGCGTTCAAGAAAAATAGGCGGTAATTCGGTAAAGGAGTTAAAAAATTCATCACCGTTTATAGTTTAACATTTGCAGCCAACAGCGGTACCGGAGTTTAGGACGGTAAAAGTTCAAAAAATTAAAAAAAAATTGGTTGGGTTGAAATCTCGAATCACAGCGGTCGCCGGGAGGGTGAGGGGTGAGAGAGCAGTAGCAGCAGCAGTAGCGCAGCTTCTCCCTTTGCTCCCCCCCCCCCGGCCGACCCAACCAATTTAAACTCCGTTAAAAAGCCAATTTTTCCGGTCAGCGTTTACTGTAGCTGTCAAAATTTGACATTGTTTAATGGTTAGGCGGTTAAATAACGCCTTTACGCCTTAAACAGAGGTCAAATTTTAACTCCGTTTACAAGCCTGCATTTTACCTGACCATGGGACAGATACCTGGATTATACCTCGGCAATATTGGTCGGGTAAGTGTTTGTACGTAGATGTACAGTAGACAGTGCAAAACAAACTTAACTGAGCCCTCTGCTCCAAGTATGTAGTCATAGTAACTGTCTTTGGACCTCTAAAGGAAAAAAAACATAAACAGTGAATTTGTATTTGTACATATAATGCAAATTATTGAAACTAACTAGGGTGATTGCAAAGAGAGGTACCCACTCTACTTCCCGCTTGGCCTATGGTCTCCTCTTCATATTCATCCCTGGCCGTTCCTTCTGCGTCTGCGAAGCTGCCCACAAAGGACGGCCCATTTACGTCGTACAAGTGACCAATGTAGAGAAACCTCACCAGGTCTCCAACCTGGGCTTGCTGCAGAGCAACGTTTGAGTTTTAAAAAAGTTATTTCTACTCGTATTTGTCGGCTTGACAGCTTTTGCAACTCACAACTGGACAGTCTTTTGGCCTGTACCGTATCTCAACTTTAAGACCCGAGGATGTTGACGAAAAAGAGACACAGGCAGAGATGAGGAGAATCGCGAGAAAGGCGCCAAGATGGAGCATTTTGACGCTGCACTAGCTCTTGTAGATGGCGGTTCCAGTATCTACTAATATTCCTACTTGCTGAGTGATGTTTTTGAAGTGTGATGGGGAAAACAGTTGAACTGAGAAAAAGACAGGTGTGAATTTGACAACATGTGCGACGGCAGATTTTTAAAAATGTGTACCATTCTCAATAGTTGCCAAGATGCTAGTGGGTCGGTAGAAAGTCCGTTTTTATAAACTCACAATTTATTTGCACACGTCTCGACACAAAAAACAATTCTAGCAGATAAACCAAACCTCGTCAGCTCTTCTCCTAAGCACATCTTTACAAGAAGTGAACGGATTTCTGAAGGAACTCCTGTAGATCCGTCCTCAGAGCTCCTCCGCCCTCTTCTTCCTCCACTTCTCCTTCCTGTACTCCTCAATTGCCTTCTTTCCTCGTATGATCTGCATCACCTCCAGGGTGTAGTGGACGTTGGCGTCAGGGGGGACGATGTTCTGCAGGGTCTCCACCTTGGACATGCCCATCTCGGGCGGGATGGTCACATACCTCATCTCTCCCTCGCACGCACCCAGCATGCCAGCATTGTACGCGTCCAAGATCAACTGTGAGATTAAGGGTAACACGTACAAATAAACCAAGATGTCTCAATAATTAAGGATTAAGCATTTGGAAAGCATTTAAGCTACTTGGAACAAACTTAACCGAGCCCTTTTGTCCATGAATGTAGTCAAAAGTGTTGTCATCCCTGGCCCTCCTCTAATCGTGAAAAAAGGTAGTCAGTTTAGTACGTACACAAATTTGCACAGCTGACAACGAGATGAGAGTACCCTTCTTGCTCGCTTGCTGGTAGTATTATCCTCCTCGTCGTCGTCATCATCTTCCAGCTTCCCACTTCCTCCATGGTGCAAATGTGAACCCACAAAGACATGCCCCTTGAGATCGTGCAGGCGGCCGACGTAGATGAACCTCACCAGGTCTCCATTCTGGACTTGCTGTGTGTGGTGTTATAACAATAACGTAAAGTAAACTTTATTTATTTCTTTTAAAATAAGCAGTTTGACGCAATCAACTCACCCTTGTGCACTGCTCTGGCTTATACGCAGACTCTATCTTAAACTCGGAGGATGACGACGACGTTGAAGAAGAAACACAAGCAGAGACGAGGAGAATTGCGAGGAAGATGCCGAGATGGGACATTTTTTCCCTACCAGTTTCTTGCTAGGTGGAGGCTCTACTTAGCACTGACACCTCTTCCTCTTCTGTTGAATGGGGAGTCTGTAAGAAAACCATCAAACCAGATTCACGTGGCACAAGTGCATGACAAGGCTCATAAAAAACGTGTGCTTGTCTCATTGGTCTAGCAGGAAGCCAGTGAGGCTCTTACAGAGGCATCATCTCCCGCCCTCAATGAAACAAATCAGCTATTATGATCATAATGTAAGGGAAAGAAGCTTAAGAGCATCTTTTAACTCGTAGTACTTGAAGAACTGAACATTCATATCACGCGGTAAACAGACCTTAAAATGCTTCATTCTTTTCTCCTTCATATTGTCTTTCCCCGTCATTTTTCGCTCTACTATCTGTCTCTTCTCGTGATGCTGTCCCTAAGTTTGCTGGCCATCCCGTCACTCATCTTTCGAAGTGTGGATCTCTGCATCATCGAGAAGCCTCCGTGTTCGGGTGAGCAGAGTCACCAAGTGCAAAGGTCTCTTTCTCTTCAAATCTCCACACCCTTATGTAGCAACATGTACTGTACGTAGTATACACTAGTAGATCCTGCTCCATGTAAAAAAAATTCTCAGTTATTTCGAGACTTCCTAATAACCGACTTTCACTGTACAGTTGAGCATACGGCGGATTACTGCGACGTCGGCGACTGCGACGGGGAGACGAGTGGAACGGGCAGGACGTCGACGACCAAGACGGAGGAGAAAATGAGGAGACGTCCACAGAGGAGGGGGAGAGTCTGGAGCGGGAGCAAAGTGGCGTCGGCCAAGGCCTACCCGTGGATGGCCTCCCTGCATCTATTCTATCCGAATGGTTTGTGGACTAGTATAATGAATGGGCATGCTCGCATATTTCTTTTTACAAATGCAGTGTTTGACAACTATCTGGATTTGAAAAAAAAAACCAGTTGGTCTTATCACTTCTTTCTTTTATTTAGCCAAGCTGTGACCAAAAAAAGGACGTTTTATTGTTGGGTGCAAAAAATTTTCGAAGCTAAATTACGCGACGAGATGCGGACATCGTATCCCTGAACTAGTAACTACACATGGCAGCACGTGTACCTAACTATGTGTAGTGATTTTTACGCACGTCTGCGGCGGCTCCCTGATCAACCGTCGGTGGATCCTGAGCGCCACCCACTGCTACAACGCCTTCGAGGAAGGGGTGGAGGCCTGCGTGTGCAAGGACAAGGACAGGGCGAAGAAGGCCAGGACGGATCAGAAGCGGTCGGAAGGGGTGAGGCGACAATTGGTTTCCCCGTAAAAAGGGTTTGATGATTATTTTTTCCCTTTTTTGGATCTATAGGTTGTCTGCTTCAAGTACAAGTTAGATATGATAATTTTCATCTTGGGGACAGTTTCTCACGGATTTACCCACAAACAAGCATGGACATTTATGGGTAATAAAGCACTCTTCTCCTAAGAAACTACAGTCAAACCTCCAAGTGGAATTTGGTCGGGAAATACCGGTACAAATTTTCTACTTAGCACCGAGAATTCTCACTCTTATCCGAACAAACATTGTAGAACAACTTCTCCCAACTGATGCTCTACGTACAATTCTCCCTCTTAAGCTGCATACAGTTTATCTGGTAATTGCAACCAGCAGTGACGGGAAAGAACCCTCCGGACTCTTCCGGACAGTGGTTCCGACCGGAGAAGGTGCTCCACATGTGCCCGAAGCTGCTCGGGGGTCAGTCAGACGAGGGGCGAATTTCATAAAATCTTCCATAGATTCATAGCTACAAACACATAGTTTTGTAGATCAGGGTTGCCAGGTTTGAAAGATTAAATATGTATAACCCAAATACAATACAATACCTCAATACAACCAAATATAGTCCAAAAAATGTGAGATAGACAAAAATAGCCACTTTTGTTGGGTTATTTGTATAATACTGTACTACGCGTATTTGGCTACGTCGAGTTAGCACCTGTGCCATATTTGATCTGTCAGACCTGTTAACCCTGATCTGTACGTACAAAGCTAGGTGTTCATAGCTACGAATCTATGAAAGGTTTTATGAAATTCTCCCCAGGACTCCGCAAACAGGACCGCGACCGCCGGCCCGGGACAGCTCATCAGGGAGACGTTCAGGCTCGTCGGCTGCGACGTCGCCGTCTTCAGGCTCAACAAGGACGTCGTGTGCGTCGGGTCGGACAGACGATGATGATGATGATGACGATCCAGAATTGCGTCGGTTTGTCTCTCCAGCTTTACGGATCAGATCAAGCCCATCCTGCTGGTGCCGGAGTTTACCCACGTGCTGCCGGAGAGGAGGAACTGGCACCTCCTCGCGATGGGGTGGGGACTGTACCAGGCGGCAAAAGATGAGTGCAACATCTCCCGTATTACGTTTTCTGAAAAAAAAAGTGCTATACTACTGTACATGTACTGTACTTCAGTGAAATCTCGATATAATAATGTTATTTTTATCAGATGCTGCTGTGTAGTACAGTAATGATTAATATTGAATTCCCCTCCCTCCCCCTCCTGGCCGCAATAAGCTCTTCCCACGACACTTCCCCCTGCACCGAGGACGGCCGCGAGGGCTCGCGCGACCTCCGCGTGGGACACGTCAGGATATGGTCGGTACAGCAGAGTTCATGGATCTACATCTACTTTTGCTCTTTATTACTACTTAGTATGTGAAAAGTTTTCAAAAGTGCTACTCGAAATGCACGTACGACAAGCGAAAACAAACAGATCATTGCTTCCTCGTCCTCGATCCACACCAGTCTGAACGGCGTGACGGCTGAGGACCGCATAATGGGCAGCATCGTGGACTACGCTGAGAGCCGGCGGAGCGTCCTCTGCGTCTCCAGGGGTGCCACCACGGGGACGGGACTGTGCCCGGTACGGTACAATGGACTCAGGATAGGAGAACACCGGATCATACTGTACGGTACTACGGTAATTGAAGAACAAAGCAAAGCTTAATGTTGAGCATTGGCTCTGGATACCAGGGCACTCCTGAGTACAAAAACTCTTTTGGCTATGGAACATACAAATGTCCATGCTACTATGTATTGCTCATGTTGAACGCCACTGAATGTCAACATGTTGAACGGCCTTGAATTGCTATGCTTGGTTAAACCCATTTAGTAGGTTTGTACCATTGGATATTGTGGCTTTCACGTTGGCACATGCTACTTTTTTTCCCCTCTAGGGCGACAGCGGTGGCCCGATCGTGGGTCGGCTGAACAGGAAGGACTATCACCACAAGGCCGTGTTGGTCGGGCTCAACAGCAGGGGATCTTCCCCCTGCGCACCGGGTGGGTGGAGCAAGCAACTTGTGATCTCATTGCTTCAGTTGGTGCTTTCAGTTGGACTCAGATAGTCGGGATGCCAGATGGCCTTATGTAGTAACATCAAAACTTCTTTTTCATAGAAAATTTTCCTATTAACCTAGATTTTCCCCCCATTAACTTATGCCTAGTCCCACTGTGTCAGTGATGTTACCCCCCCTTTTTTAGACTGGGAAATTGGGTCGCCCATCGTCGTGCAGAACCCGAAAGTGGCTTCTAGGAAGACGTACAACTGGATCGCACGGGCGGTCAAGGCAAAGACTTAAAAAAAAAAATTGCAAGCCGTTAGCAATTGGAGCGACTGGCACTTGTGTTCTTGGCATTTCAGGAGGACAACTGTCCAGCTTTGGCGACGAGGAAAGTTTCGCGCATTTACGGCGGTGCATTGTTGTTTCTTGCCCTTATATATTTTTGCTGCTGCTTGCTAATAAAGGTTGATGCTCTTTGTTATTAAAAGATATAATAGATGCCCTGCAAAGACAAATCCAGAGATAGAGATGCGATATCCAACTCCCGGGCAGTTTCCGTCCTGAAGATGATAAATGAGAGAAGAGAGTTGATGGAAACCAGGCCAGAATTAAAAAAAAACACCACTGTCTTTAAATGTCTGCGCGACCTTGACCCGGTCGGTGATCCAGTTGAAGGTCTTCCTGTAGGTGGTCCTGGTGTGCAGCATGAACGTGTTCTCCTCACTGACGTCTGGATCTGCGATGGTGATAAAACAAAAGTAGGGCTTGCCCGAATATATTTTGATTTTTTTTCGGATAATTTAGCTAAACTTCGGTCAAAAACCCGGATATATCAAGTTCCGGTTATGTACGTATGCATGGCGACGAGCCCAAGCTGGTGACCCCGATGAAAGCGGCCTTGCTGTCACCGCCGCCGCCGCCGCCGGTCGACTTCTTCACCTTCGCAATACCAAAGACGGGTCCTCCGCTGTCGCCCTGAAGACGGTAGCTTTTTTTATATGCCTTTTGCGTCAACGGTAAAAATATGCTTGATATTAAAAAAAAGCTTAACTCTGTATACTCGTAGTACTATGTATATCCCTCAGCTTTTCATCACATCCTTGAGAACCATTTTATGTTTGGTAAAAGAGTAGGCTTTGTGTTTCACTGATTCACTTTCACTCACAGTGCAGTCTGAGGCATGAGCCTTCCCCGGTTGGAGACAGATGATGGTGCTGGAGTAGGATTGCACGAAGACCTTCCATCGCCCGGTGCTGATTTAATGGATCAGGTACACATGCGGTGCCAAATAAAAAACTTTCCGTTAGCAAAACTTTATCTTGCCATTCTCTGACGTGTCCCACTTGCAGGAACTCTGACGCCTCCCTCGGGTCGTATTTCGACTCGCCTGACAGGACGGTGGAAGGCGACTTTTGATTCTCCGTATACCAACCTACCCAGACCTTCCTCACCGGGATGCTTCTTGGTCTTTCCCCAACCAGAGATGATGAGCTGGCCCCACTGGAGCGTCGCAAAAGTAGACTTTTTAGGCGCCAGGAAGATGGGTCGGATGTCATTCCCGAACTTCACCGAGAGATGCAGCTGGGGAAAAAAATATGATCCCAACATACGTAAATGCCTCCCACGAGGTGTGTGACGCTGTGGCTCACCTTGACGACCGACACGTCCCTGGAGGCGATCTTCTTGGTGGCCCTGGTGGCCTTCTTCTTGGCCTTCTCGCTGTTGTCCTCCTGTTCCAGCTGCGAGTAGTCCTCCCTCGGGCCGAGGTACTTGATCTCCACCGCCCTGAACCACTGTCCGGTCTCCCCGGGCCCTCGGCCGGCGACGTCGGTCGGCTGGCGGGACGAGGCGTAGAACCGCTCCCCGGCCTCCTCGTCGAAGTGGATCCTGTTGGTGCCCAGGATGAGGACGAAGTTGCGGCTGGAGGTGTTGAAGCACCAGGAGGTGTCCACGTCCACCTGTGGCGGTGTTTTTTGGCAAGGATTGGAAACCTTTACCACATGTTGCAACTTTTAAATTGGCAATTTAACTTTCGAATTCGCGTCTTTCCTCGTCGTCGACACACGCCCTGGGCATGACACCGAGGGTGCAGTGCTTGGCCGTGAGGATCCACCGGGTGTTGATGAGCGATCCCCCGCAGTGGTGCGCGAAGAAGGCGGAGTGGTTCAAGGAGACGCAACCCGACTGGCAACATGGAAAAACAAAGACAAAAGATTCTGTCCAAAGCAGTTTGGTGGAACCCCCCCCCCCAAATAAAAAGTTACTAAATTGCCGTTTAAAGATGTGTGCAAGTATTTCAGTAACTCGGTAACTTTCGAGGTGGACACCCGAGAATGGCGAACTTCGTCCCCAAGAAGAAGAACAACGACAACAATAACAACAACTCGTTACGTTCAATGACCTGTCGGCTCCGCCGCAGATAGCAAAAAGAAGTTGGGAGCCGAATTTTGATGACAATTTTTTTTATTACTTACGTTCTTCCTGCACCTAAGCCAATTGTTTCCTCCTAAAGGCATAAGGCATTTAATTTAGCTTGCAACATCTCCAAAATGCCCCCCAAAGAAATTATCATACCGTTAATTTTTATTTTAGATTTCCAAACTAGCAATTTTGAAATGACGTGCTCTACTCTACGTACATACTATGACACTTTCTTCTTAGGAAGTACTGAGCCAAGTCATTTCTGCCTCTCACCCTGTCCAAAGAGGTGTATTGATGTCATCCACGGGTAGCTGTGATTCTTTGCTCTCTGACCCTGGTATATCCTTCTCTGGTCCACAAAGGGCCTGTGAAGCTGGTCCTCAAAGTCCACTAGACTGGCAGTCTGGTCCGCTGGAGTAGCGCAATTGCAGTTATTTTGAATTACCACTTAACTTCAACATGTTTGATATAATATCAAATGGTTAAAATATGGATGACCTGGACAAGGAGGCAAATTTCTGGGGCAGGCAAACGAGCCGCCCAGAAAGATGCAGCAGATGATCAATGCAACTCTTTGTGTTGCTTCCTGCTCGTTGTAATGTCGCATGCCAGACCATAGTTAGTATATTGACACACACACATCGAGCATGGCGAAAGACCTTTTTTGCGGGGAGATCCTTTGATGTGTTGTTTAAGGTCCCAAGATGAAATGCAACACTTTGACTCTTGTTTAAGCACTCATTTTTGTAGGTTTCAACACTTGAAAGTGCAAAAAATCTTAATCGCGAGGACAAATCTGAGGTCAGCATTGACGAGCGAGGCTCCCCTTCCTGGACAGTTGCCATCCTGGAAGAAGAAGAAAAGGATGAAAAAGGCGAAGTCTCAGCGAGACCTTGACCTGGCAGACCCTGGCGGTGTCAGTGATCCAGTTGAAGGTGCTCCTGTAGGTGGTCCTGGTGTGGAATGAGATCGTGGTGTCAACTGTCGCTGTCCTGTCTGTAATAGAGCGAAAAGGAAAATAACTTTATGACGTTTTACTCAATGTGCGCGACTTGTGAACGTCCTGCATCCACCTGTGCACGGAGACGTTCCCAAGCTGGTGATCCCGACGTAGGCAGCCTTGTCCCTGTTGCCGGCCACGTTCGCCCTCCCGAAGACGCCGCCGCCACTGTCACCCTGAGCGGAGACGCGCGGATAGGGGGCGAGAGGACCTTCGGCGGCACTTCTCTCGCTGACTTCTCACTCACGGGACACTCGGAGGCGCGTCCACTGCCAGGTCTCAGACAGATTATGCTGGAACCCCAAGAGCCCACCACATTCATCTCGCCGGTGCTGGAGGGGGCGCGTCATTCAAGTTGGGAAACCAGAACTGTGCACAACTACTATGTATCATGTGGCACTTTCCATTCTCTCACGTGTCCCACTTGGAGGGACTCTGCGGGCTTCCTCTTGTCGACGCCGTCGTTGTATGTATCTGAAAGATTGCACGGTCAAACCAACAGTAAGTGAGCAACTGTCAAGTGGAGTCAAAGTTACCGAATTATCGAATAAATTGCCGAAACCAACCGGGTCAAAAATCGTCTCTGGACTGTTTGCTGGTGACGAGACCGACCCAGTTCTACTGGTGTTCGGTCAGTCTTTTGAAGCAATTCGTGAGATAAAAAAAACTGTACTTTGTCGTTGATAGAGCCCCCATCCGGCCACGATGAACTGCTCTCCCTTCAGGTCGGTGTAGTAAGACTCCTTCGGGGCCAGGAAGACAGGCATGATGGTCTCACCAAACTCCACCTCGCGGTGAAGCTGTTGAAAAACACGTGGCTATGAAACAGTTCGAGGGATGCGTCGAGCCTACAGTGGGCTCGAGCTCGAAGACAACAGGTTAAGGCTCGAACTCAAAGGACTGGCACATACCCAACCACCAAGTGACTGTTAATATTTCTTCCATTTTTGCTCCGATAAATGTCCGATTTCTAATGCTCCGAAAAGTATACAAGAAAAGCTCATTTCCCACCGATTTTTCACTTTTTTTATTACTTACATGTACATATTAACAAATTTTCGGAACAATTTGTTGGCAAAATCTCGGCAAAATCTCGGAATCTTGGAAGTTCCAAAATTTTGCTAATAAGTAATAAAAAAAGTGAAAAATCAGTGGGAAATGAAGCTTATCTTGTACATATCTCGGTATTACCGATATGGCTCCGATTTTCTACCGATCCCTTGGTGGTTGGGCAGGCTCGGGCTCGAGAAATCCAGGCTCGACAACATCCCCCCCTCAAACAAATTGACCTTTATGAGAGCGACGTCCTTGGACGCCAGCTTGCGAAGTTCCTCTATCTGAGTTGCGTCATCGAACTCTGTCTTTGTTATCTTCTCTCCGTAGGGCTTGGCCACGTCCACTCTGAACCACTGACCGACATTACCCAGTTTCGCGGATGGATCTAGTATGCGTAGTATACACAGTACATGCTACAGTACACACATGATGAGGTGATGGTGACTACCTTGTCCTCTGTTGAGGAACTCGTCCGCCATGTAAGCCCTGAAGCGAATGTCGTTCGTCCCCAGGATTAGGACGAAGTCGTCACTGTCCGTCTCGAAGCAGTACGCCTCGTATTTCTTCAGTCAGACCAGACAGATAAAGATGATAGGGTTTTTCTTGAGCAAAAAGAATGATACTACCCGTCAATCAAGATTTTTTACTACTAAGCCGAAGGCCAAAATTGCACTAAGGTGAACTTATTTTTTTTATAATGTTTTGAGCGCCACTGGGCTTTGGAAGGACAATAGGGAGCACACGTTCAATGCTGTAAGTAAGCAAGTTGCCACATGGAGCATGATAGGCAGAGAGATCTTTACTAAATTGAGGCGCTTTTTTATCAAACCATCGCTTACTAAGTTGAAGTTCAGTTGTATCTGTGTGCTGTTCTACAATGTCTAGGCCTACCGACACTGCGTCGCAGTAGAAAGGTTGGCTGAGGTCCAAGCAGTGCTGGGCGGTGAGCACCCACCTCCGGTTGATGAGGGAGCCGCCGCAGAAGTGGCCAAAGTGGAGGTCCTGCTTGCTGCGCAAGGGTGCGCACCTCGCCTCGCCCTGAAAGAGGAAGACAAGCAGAGAGGACCCTGTTTCAATACAGAGACGATGGCGGGGATCAGAGAGGGGTACTGAATTTCATTCAAACATTGTTTCCCGGGGGGGGGGGGGGGGGGGGGGGGGGGGGGGGGGGGGGGGGGGGGG
>JAAUYM010007266.1_pt1 | contig 22926 bp, 17 predicted proteins | sample 7278001 | NCBI WGS metagenome assembly JAAUYM01 (sample SAMN14350224, study PRJNA611818) | marine sediment metagenome | isolation source: surface marine sediment (1.8m) | place: French Polynesia: Moorea | collected 2018-08
CCCCCCCCCCCCCCCCCGCCCCCCCCCCCCGCCCCCCCGCCGCCCCCGCCGCAGGAGGTAACAATTGCAAAGAGTGTCACCTTGCTGCACATGCAACACACGAAGTTCACAACCATAGCTGTCTTTATCAACGTCAATACGAGTGTGAGAGCACCTAAAAGTGTTGCATGTCCGTGTGCACCATGCACAGATCGGATGCCAAGAGATTCATTCGTACGGGATAAGCGATGACGGAAGGTGCCACCTTCGGGACCGACTAACAATTGGCGGATGCAGTCGAAGGGGGGAAAAGGGGGAGATCCTGCCTAAAAATTGGACAATGCAGGTATATTAATCTTTTCGTTTTAAAAAAGTGGGAGTCCTGAACAGGTGGCTGAAAAAAAAATTGTCTGCTAGTGCCCCCATTTCCGTGCTTAAGCGGATTCGACTGTATCCGCGAATAAAGAGTTGCCAAATGGGAACTGGCATCTTTCCCCTTCCCAAAGAGGGAGACAGAGACGAGGACGAGGACGACGAGGAAGAGTAAGAAGCCGATGCTGTCGTTGCTAATAGAGTTGCCATTGGCCTGGTCGCTGCACGCGGGCACCGGTGCGGAGGCTCTGGTACCCCCTCACCATGATTGTCACTGCTTCATAGAAAGAATACCAAGTTGCTGCTTTGGCTGCCCTAAAACCTTCCGTGCCACTGTACTGCTTACTAGCAGATCTAACCGAGGGCAAAAAGTAAATGCAAGTAATATTGATTTTTTTTTTTTTGGAAAAGCGATTTTTCTCTTCATGCACACTCCAAAACTGTCTGGAACCCCACGGTTTCTTCGCGCTACAAAAAAACCCTGATCAGCGCTTGGTCTTGATGCTGGTCAGGTTGGCTTTCCTCTCTTCGTACTCGATCTCCAGGTAGAGGGAGTAGACGACTTGGAAGAAGTAGAGAATGAGCCCGTTGATGACTATCAGGGTGACGCAGATAACAGCCAGGCCGCCCGGGTAGAGGACGATGAGGACGAGGGCCATCACGGCCGTGCTGGCCATGAAGATAAAGTTCAGCAGCAGCCAGGGCAGCATCAGGACACGTTGCATCATCACTGTCGGATAGCAGGTATTATCGCAAACCATTCTTTTATTACCCTACAGGTCAATTCCAAATGGCCAAAGCCAAAAAATTACCTGCCCCTATGATGAGGGGAATGCTGGAGAGGAGGAACAGGCCCAGGTACACGAGGAACACCACGTAGCCCACAATGTCGAGGCTCTCGATGCACTCGTCTCTAAAATTAAAAAAAAAAAAACCAGGAAGCAGAGACTGTAAAATCTCATTAAATTGACTTGATCACGACGTTGTGGGGCGTGTACTTGAAGACGAGCATGGCGGCGATGGCGGCGATGGAGGCGGCGATCTCTCCGGCCGCAATGAGCTGCACCCCGCGGCGCAGGTCCACGCAGCAGCAGCATTTGTTCACAGACATCTCGGGGTCGGGCTCACCTCAGGCCGATTCTGTCTGGAACAGATCGTCAAGTACGAAAATGTCGGAAAATCTTAACATATTATTTTTTTTTTGCACATTTTTGTATTTCGCTTTTTTCCGGTGCATTCCAAACATTTCTGGTAATTTTCCCCCTTTGCTAACCTGAGGAAGGACTAATTAACAAACTTAAATGGAATGTCCGTTGTGCCCAGAAGGTGGTTTATGAGAGGGCTTAAAACTTTTTGAGAATGAAGAAAAATGGACAAGAGAACAACATAACAGCGTAAAAAGTCCGGGGGGGAGCAAAAATGCACCATAGGTTGGAGTGCAAATTTTTTTTTGGCGAGTGCAACACGAGAGCTTCTTATCCCGCCGGGAATTGAGAAAGGAGAAACAATCAAGAGTGCCAATTCAATTCGCTTTCCCTTCTTACCTTTTATTTCCTTCTTCTGTGGAGAAAACAACCTCCCAATATCTTCAAGTAATCGAGGGACGAAAAAAAAATCAATAGTGGCACGTCGAAAAGACGGCCACATCGGAGGGGAGGGGGAGAGAGACGGGGAGGTGTCGCAACCAACCCGGTGTGCTTTCTAAAAACAGTCGAAAGTGCTCTCTCCCCTCCTCAAGTGTCGTCAAGGGCACCACGATTCACTGCGCAGTCGCAAGAGCATGAACGTATGTGAATACGTAAATTGTATTTCCCAAAATGTTGAATTCTTTGCGGGAAAAAAGAAGTTCAAATCGGGAGAGTCTCCTGGAGACCTAGCATCGCGCTATCAGGAACCCCATTACAATAGATTGGGTTGGGACCCGTGAAAATGCTGTCTTCTCTCCCTCCCTTCTGTCAGCAAGTGGTTTTCACAACCCACACAGCCTTATAACTTAAAACACAGTACATTGGGCAATTAACTAAGTACCTAGTAGAGAAATAGTAGAAACATTCATGATTCCTGGCATGATGGGATTGCCCACCTAAACGAAAAGCTCAACGTGTTTAATTTACTCTTGGCAACAGTGGCGATTTTGCGTAACCATCTTTGGAAAGCCCTGATAGCGTGTGAAATGCCTTAGGAAGAGCATCTCCATAAGACAGAATTCTTGTATGAGATCCACACTGGCAAAAACAACTTCTGACCCATCGTGGGGCATGGGGAGCGGCACTTACAGACCGTACAGGTAGATAGGGTACACTTTTCACTCCAATCCAGTCCTGCTTCACAGGTTGACATTTTCCTACGTACATTCTTTTTCGTCTTCTTTTTTTCACGACAACGTGATGTATCCTTCGTCGGAGGTGTTCAGCAGGACGTTCGGCGTCAGCGACGACGACGTCGACGACAAGGACAAATCCGCCGCCGCAATCGCCTTCGAGGACGACAGCGACGACGGCGGCGGCAATATCGGCGGCGGGGTCTCGTAGAGGAACGAGGTCGGCTCCAGCTCCATCCTCTGTCGCTTGGCGCGGGGAGGGGTGGCCGCCTCCCCGACCCTGGCCGAGTAGGCGCCGTGGAGCCTCCGGGCGGAGAGTGCCACCTCCGGGTCGGCGTCGGGCGACCGGGCGGCGTCCCCGGCGGCGTCGGAGAGGCCGGGCGGCCACAGCGGCGTCAGGCCCAGGGCGTGGCGGGCGCAGAAGAGGGCGGCGGACGCCACGGACGACGGGCACAGGCGCAGGAGCTGATCATCCTGAGAAGGGAATCAATTTATTCCTACCTGAGGCATAGCTGACAGTCAAAAGAATAGGAATAATTGGTTTTCTTCATTTTGTTGAAAAGAGTTTTTGGAATTTTGGGGTGGGTGCTACTACAGTACCTGCACACATCCAAAAAGTGCACTTCTGTCTTTGATCTTTCATCATTTTTTTGGAGGTGGGGTGGAGGGAGAGTTTAGTTTTATGCTATCTTGATCCCTACCTGCAAGGACGTGTCCGCGAAATGTCTGACAAAGTTGTGTAGAGCCCCCCTGACCCTCTCGACGTCGCCGGCCGCGATCGCTTGGCCGTTCAGGAGGTCATCGGAGGGGAAGAAGGAGTACGGGAAGAGCTGGAACAGCAGCAACGTTGTCTGACTGCGCACGACAGTAAGAAATAAAAAAAAAACCAGGGTGTACAGTATAGTACCCACCAGCTCTACAAAATGTTGGACGGTCGGGATGGCGAGGTTCCACCCGAAGTATGACATGATCATGGCCTCCACCACGGAGAACTGACTCAGCGGGTAGCGGTTCTCTGCGAACGAGTTGAGTAGCGGCGTCCTGGGCACTCTGGAGTCCTTCTCCTCCACCTTGGCGGCGAGGAGGAGGCAGCAGAGGCACACTAGGTACAGGCGAGGGGGCTCCACCTCGTGCGCATCCATGAACAGGTCCAGGATCCTGACGGCCAGGTGCACGGCCAGGGAGCTGATGGAGAGTCGCTCGCCCACCTGGCAGGTCCAGTCCACCAGGTGCCGCCTGCAGGAGTCGAGCTGCGTGGACTGACCCCTGAAGGGAGGAGGGTGGCACCGCGCCCAGGAGGACGGGGAGGAGGACCCCGAAGCCGCAAGGGAGGACTGCAGCTCTCGGCGGCGGAGGTACAGGAGGATGTCCAATGAGTAGCCTGTACCGTGTAGTGGGGAGCAAAGGAAGGGAGGAAAGATGGCATAGCAATGGCATACAACGCCAATGGCATAGCAATGGCAATGACATATAATGGCAATGGCATGGTAATGGCAATGGCATATAATGGCAATGGCATGGCAAACCATCTTGGAAACTACAGGGAGTTGAATAGTATCCTTTGGAAGAAATTTTTATATGTACGTACTATAGTACATGTAATGTATGAATGTCTGTTCCAGGTTACAATTCCCAAAATTTGCATGGGGTGCTCTTTTTCAATGGGGACGGACACAAGGGCTACCCAGAAGAGGTGGCCACTGTATGCCCCCCACCAAAAATGAAATATACCGTAGGTACAGTGGAAGGCCTGAGGTCAAAGCCAAATGCCTCTCAGTGTGGCGAGTTGTAATTTGAGCTTTTGCCATTGCCAAACCTTAGCTTTTGGCTAGTTCTCTTTAGAACCCTTAGAACTAGCTTTGTCCCAAGGAACTTTCAACACCCTGTAGTAGTTTCCACCATCGCTACAGTCCCCTACAAAGCCGCGCAGAGTTACTGTACTTGCAATTTTTGTGGTGGCTTTTTTTCCCCTTTTTATTTAGAGCTTTTTTTTGCTAAAAAAAAAAGGTTCTAAAAATGCATACAAAACTGCATGCATGCAGCTTCCTCCAAACTGTCCCAATTTACTACGCTGACTCACAGTCCTGTCTGCTCGCCTCCTCAGCCTCGCCGGAGGTCGTCTCCAAGGGGCGCTTTCGGCGCCAGAGAGCGTTCATGGCCCCCCTGGAGAGAGAGACCCCCCGGCCACACGAGGGTCGGTCGAGGTCGAGGTCGAGGTCAGACCGACCGACCCGATCACTCTTTCCTTGGAAGTCGAGCCATTAAAAAATTACTATATCAGAAACAAGAGAAAGACTAGCAAAATGATAAAAAAAAACGAGGGAGGCACTTCACAAGCAGAGTGCCCACTTGATTTTCTGCGAAATTTTGCCAAGCCAAACAAAAATTCACCAAAAATAGCCAAAAATGCGCGAAAATAAATTTTTCGTTATGTGTAGCTGTTAATTTATATCTATCTATCTAATTCTATCTATATATAGGTATATAATTTACTTAAAGAATAAATAGCATCATTTCTTTTATTAGAAAAGTTGTGGCCAACCCCAAAGTGCGCCAAAGTTCTGTCATTTGGCGCTCGAAATGTGCTCATTTGGCTTAATTGTTCCAAAATCTGGACACGCTGACTTTAAGTAACATTGAAAGGAATAGTTGTGCGAGCGCGAGACTGGACCCGACCTGGTGGCTTGAACTTTGAGCAACCTACTATTTCCAGCGCCTTAAGTCATGACATAAACTTCCTATCTTCATCACACTGCTTGAGTTTAAAGTAGAATCACAACTTGAAGAAACAATTTTTCATCCATGCCTATATTTAACGCCTCCCTCATTGCCAGTGAGATCGGATTCGTCCAACCCCGACCGTTGTCAGCCCGAACCGGTTGGACTCGAGGGAGGCACCACTATTCCTTCCCCGCTGCCGCCTTTCGGAGCCGAATTTCGCAGCTCTTCTTACAAACCTTCCGGGTAGACACAGATTAGGCAGAGGCAGAAGACAACCCAACCAATATTGGTATCACTAGGTGGCGCTGCTAGTGGTAGTTAGCGATGGGAGCGACATTTGGGTTGCTATAAGGTTTTTCATATCACTTATACATAGCGTTAGTACGCCAGGGCAGGTGCTAGAATAGTGAAACAAAACCACCTTAGAGCAACCCATCACTAAATTTATGCTGGCGATATTGGTTGGGAAGAGAACCCCGCCATTGCCGGAGAGAACGCTTCCCCCCCCCTCCTTTTTTCTCCTTCATAATCCAGCATGCAGCTCAACTGGTCTGGCAGAATGGGCCAGGGGCGACCACCTTTCTTCTCGCCTCTCTGCCTTTCTGCCAGGCAGAGGAAACTTTACACACAAAAAAAATGCGAGCCAATTGCGCTTCTAGGAATTCCAACCACCAATAAAAACACTTAATTTTAAGACATAAAGTAGTTGAGAAACAAAAGTAATTGAACATCAAGCTTTTTAAGCAATGAAAATTACTATACAGTAATGTAAAAAATAAAGATATTCCACTATTATTATATTATAAGAATAGGGGTTATAATCCCCTGCCAAACAACAACATGATGCGGCCCGTTTTTCCTTCTCTTAAATCAGATATTAATGATAACCAGCAACGCCGAACATTCTAAACTGCATCTTTGATCCCCTTTTGACTCTTGTCGCACAATCCGACGAATCGCCTTTTTTAATTTTACTTTTTTTTTTTCTCTCCGTCCGTCCGTCCGTTCCCGCGCGCGGCCGACACACTAATCCCCCCCCCTCCCCCGCCCCCCGCCCCCAAAGCCGATGGGATCGATTGGGCCCTGAACCCGGAGGACACCCCGTCCAGGTGTGCGGCCTCGTCTCCTCCGGCCCGGGGAGGACGGGGGAACAAGAAGAAGGAAGGGATCCAATGGTGGCCGCACAAGAAAGAGGCGCCAAAGGGGGCCCAACTGAAGAAGCAGCAGCGTCCTAGTAGTCCCAGAACGGCGAGATGGACCCGGTTTCCTCCTCCTCGTCCTGCTCTTGCTCCCCCTGCCCTCCTCCTCCTCCTCCTCCTCCTCCCTCTCCCGGTCCCTGCCCCGACCACCACCTGAGCCCCGAGTCCTTGACGCGCGCCCTGGACGAGGTGCTCAGGATGGAGAAGTGCTACGAGACCCCGGAGGGGCTCTCCAAGAGGAGGGAGGTGCTCAAGAACCTCAACATACTCGTCAAGCAGTGGATTCAGGTGGGAAGAACACATTTTTGTTGTGGGGGGGGGGGGGGGGAGGGGGGTCGCAAGGGAATTCGTGGGGAAAGTTTTTCCGCTTGCCGTTTTTTTTTTCCTTAAGAGTGTGAGCCTCTCCCGCGGGATGCACTGGCAGGACATCGACAAGATTGGCGGGAGGATCGTCACTTACGGCTCCTACATGTTGGGCATCTCCCACCAGGGCGCGGACATCGACGCGCTCTGCATCGCCCCGCAGCACATCACCAGGTCACCTGGGGAAACGAAGAAAGGAACTCTGATGCACGAATGTTATTTTTTTTTTAAAAGGGAAAAATCCGTTTTCTGACGACAAGGATTAAAAATTAATAGTTTTTTGATATTTTTGCCCAAATTATGGGAAGAAGCCGCACGTCTAGTTTCGTTTTAATTACATTTCATTCCTTTCGTTTCAGACAAGAATACTTCAGCTCCTTCTTCTCCCTGCTGAGTTTCCAGGCTGAGGTGACCGATCTGCGCGCCATTGAGGAGGCCTACGTCCCACTGCTCAAGATGAGGTTCGGCGGGATCGAGATCGACATGACCTTCGCCAAGCTGGACGTCCCAGAGGTGAGCGAGAGAGGGGGGCGGAGGGAAGGTCTTTAATACGTCTAAGTTGGTCTAACCGATTTGTTTGTTTGTCACTAGCCAAAAGTAATTTTTAAAGGTACTTCGCTCTCAAATTTTAACCTAGTGTAGTACTTTTCATGCAGCATTTTAAGCTGAGAAATATGGCTAGGTTAATGAAGTACCTTTAAAAATTACTCTTGAAGTTGCTGCTATCTGGCAAACCTAGCCTGGTTCTTTTGAACTTGGACTAAGTTGGACCTGGTCCAACCGGGCCCAACTTTGGTTTTCTGCCCCTTTTTGTCCATTTTATTTGCCCTGCCTTCTCCAGGTTCCCACGGACGCCGACTTCTGCAACCTCTCCCTGGAGAACTTGGAGGCCAAGTGCGTGCGCAGCCTGAACGGGTACAGGTCCACGCAGAGACTGCTCAGGCTGGTGCCAGACGGAGACACGTTCAGAGTGAGGTTCTACTTTGTCTTGCAGACTGTACAGTACATACTAATGGAAAAAAAATAATAATGTGTTGTGACAGATCGCCCTGCGAGCTGTAAAGCTCTGGGCCAAGGGCCAGGGACTGTACTCCAACATCCTGGGCTACCTCGGAGGCTTCTCCTGGGCGGTGTTGGTCGCCAAGATATGCGTGATGTACCCGAAATGCACAGGGGCAGAACTGGTACAGGACAGAGTTTTACAGTTCTCGTCCTTGTGATCTTGAGATATTTGTCTTCCAGGTTTTAAAGTTCTTCGAAGAGTTCTCCAAGTGGCCCTGGCCGAACGCGGTGGCTCTGACTGACTACAAGGAGCCGCAGCAGCAGCAGCAGCCACAGCAGCAGCAGCAACAGTCGCAGTCGGGAGGTTTGCCAGTGGTCGCGACGGCCTCCAACCCGGTCAACGGACTCTTGGCGAATCTCCAGCAGCAGCAGCAGCAGCAGCAGCAGCAGCAAGGCGTGTACCAGCCGCAGCAGCACATGTCATGGAACCCGGACAGAAACCCGCAAGAGAGGCATCACGTGAGTAATAATTATGTCCAGAGTTGCATTATAGGATAGAACGTTTGTTTGCGTGGCTAGCTACCCGATAGGCAGGGTTGGAAAGGGCGACCTGTTATCGCTCCCCCGTCGCAGGTGATGCCCATCATCACGCCCACGTACCCGCACCTGAACTCCACTTTCAACGTGACGTCCTCCACGCTCAAGCTGATACAAGACAAGATGGCCAGGGCGCACAGACTGTGCAAGAGGATTTTTGACGGGGAGGAGAGCTGGGTCACACTTTTTAAGGTGGGAAAGAAGAGGGGGATCGGGGCACCGGGGCACCGGCGCTTTTCTGACCGACCCGGCCTTTCTCTCCTCTTTCAGACTAATCATATTTTTCATGAGTACGATCACTTCCTGGTGGTCATAGCAACCGCAAACAATTACATTCAGTGGTTCGGCCTGATCGAATCGAAGATCAGGCACTTTCTGAGCAACATAGAGAAGGAGTGCTACCAGTACCTGCAAGCGGCAAGGTGTGTATGTACTAGTAGTAGTATGTACGCGTGGTTGGGCGGCTTCGGGATCAGTGTCGTTTATTCCCCTCTTCTGGGTCTCTAGAATTTGGCCAAAGCCGTTTACGAAAAAGGGAGACGCCAAGATGAGCGTCACCCGACAGCTGTGGTTCGTTGGACTGGAGTTCTACCCCAAGGTGAAGGAGGTCACACCGGACATGATCGACATCATCAAGTAAAGAAGACAAACGAGTGCGGTAAATCTGCTTGTTGTTTTTTTTCCTCATTGTTTTTCCCCCTCTCTCTGGCAGGCCGCTGAGGGCCTTCCAGGAGATTCTTCGGACCCAGGCAAAGATGTTCTACTCGGAGGACATGAGGATCGACGCCCACTACGTGCATAAGACGGACTTGACAGGACACCTCACCGACGGGGACATCCAGGAAAGTTTCACCCTGCTCACCCTCTTCTTTCAAAAGAGGAAGAGGCGGCGGAGGATTTAAAGTATGTGGGGGAATCAATTGTGTAAAATGATACATTTTAGAATCCTTCTCTTTTTTTTTTCTTCTTTTAGTATGATCAGTGTAGAATAAATGTTTTAATTCCAGCCCACGAGTCTTCCTTTTATTTTTTTTTTTTTTCTAAATTATTTCATAGAGGGATTCTTCTTTTACTTGCAGAGCTCAAAGGCAAATCTTTCAATTCTTTTGAAAAAGTCGTGGGTGTGGGTGGTAGTCAGTACCGCACCAAGTCGATCTAAGTTTTGCTTCCAACTGCAGGAGATAGTTTCTTCGCAATCTCAGAAGCGCGAACCGACTCCGCCGCCACCGCCGCCGTCGTCCACTCCAGCGCCGTCGACGATCCAGTCCGGGTACCCCCCGCAACAGCCGCCGCCGCCTCCGGGGCACATTCCGGTCTCCGGAGTGTCGTCGGGCGGGCATGGCGCAGCAGCGCAGACGCTCGCACCCTCTTCCTCCCGGGCTTCCAGCGAAGTCGGCGAGACTGATGCTGCAGATGGTATGTCTACACACAAAATCTTTTTTCCCCCTATGCGAGCAGCATACTGTACGCTACAGTACGTAAGATGTGTGTGCATTAGGTAAGGGGTATAGTACATAGCACTGACCTTACCAGAAAATGGAAGTCAACGTAGTAATGCATGAAAGTCTCAGACCTGAAAAGGAAGCTTGTAAAAACGGGATCCCATTTAAAATCGGTAGAACCACCATACCAGGAAACCGGACTAACTACTAGTGGCAGTATACTATAATGTTGTTAGTAGTCCACCCTCAGCATCACCATTATAAGCAAGCAACATGGGATTTCCCACTCCTGCCTTTTTTTTAGGGGGGAGTTATTATTTTAGTAAATTTGTCTGGGAAATATGGTGATTTTTTTTTTTACAATGGCGAATTTATAACCTTGCCCTGTGGCAACTCTTGTTCGAATAAAAAAAGTAAAAGTAAGATGCACAGCTAGCACAAGTGATGCTTTAATAGCTACTCCACATACTATATACTGTATTTCGGCCTTTCCAGGTTCAAATTACAACAGAGTTGGCGGCCCTTTGCATCAGCAGCAACTCCAGAGCTTCCCACCGCCTGCTCCAGCGTCGTTCTCCGCGGGGGCGGGCACGGGACCGGCGGCGGCGGACAGGCAAAACTCCAACAGCAGCAGCTCTAGCAACAGCAGTGGCCTCTCGTCTCCCTCTTACGCCGATGCCGTCTCAAAGTCCTCTTCGTCTTCCTCTTCCTCCTCTTCCTCCTCCTCCTCCTCCTCGTCCACGGCCAACGGGATCTTCAACGCTGCCTCCCCAGCGCAGGAGTTTTTAACGCCGGGGGGAACAAAGGCGGCGTTGCTGCCCCCGGCGCCACCGGCGCCACCGGACTCGCCCGGGGGGACCAGCGACTCCAGCAACGGAGGCGCCAGCACCTGCAGCGCCGCCACCAGGGCCAGCAGCGGCAGCGCAGACATCGCTGGGGGTCACAACCTCCCGGGGGGGAACTTCGTGTGTCTGAACGGGCACTCTGGGACGCCCGTCGTCTGCGCGCCGCCCGTCGTGCCCAAGATGCCGCCGCCGACCCTACCCAACCTGGCACAGCTCAGCCTGAGCAGGTGAGGACAATTCACTCCACCTGGTTCAGTGAAATCATGGATTTTATGATAATGTTGGTCGGCATAAAAAAATGTGTATTCGAGATTTAAAAAAAAAAAAAAACAGTTAACTCATTTAGAAATCAAAATTGTCACTTTTAATTAACTGAGATTCATCGTAAATCTCGAGATTTCACCGTACTCGTACATAGTAGTACGTACTCAGCGCGAGTCTGTCTTTACAGCCTTCACAATTAATCCGTCCTTTTCCCGTCCCAAAAGTCCCCAATCCTTGCTCCACCTTCTTCCAGTATCCCTCCACCCCCACTCCCCTCTCAGCACCGCAGCGCGGCAGCGTTTTTTCCCGGGTCACCAGTGCCGCAGGCCGGCGGATCCGGCGGCTACGGTCACCAGCACCAGCACCACCAGCACCACCCTAGCCGCCACTTCGTCCACCCAGCGGTTCATGCGGTGGCGGCGAACGGCTACTTCCACGGCCACCACCACCATGGCTACCCCGGCCACCACCCTCACCACCATCTGGGTTACCACCCGCAACACCATCACCAACCGGGCCTCGGTCCGCCGCACCATGTCCACGTCCACCACCATCCGCCGCCTCCTCCGCACCATCTCCACCACTCCCCGCAAAGTGGGGGAGCTGGAGGAGGAGGGGGAGGGTCGGGTCTCATGCTCAGTCGCAGTCCGGTCATGGAGAGGACGTGGAATACCCATGCAGCAGGTGCAGCAAGAAAAAGCGAAACTTGAAATGCCAGTTCAACAGCATGAATATATCCCGTGATGCAGGAAATCGCCTGGTGAAGGCGGCTTTGCCCTCCAGGAGCGGTGGAGGCTACGGCGGAGGAGGCGGTGGCAGCTCTCCGCAGTCGCCCGCCCACCAGCAGCGCCATAACAACGGCGCGATGAGCCCGGCCGCCTCCACGTCGAGCAGGAACGGGGTGGTGGAGAGCGTCGTCTTCAACGCGGGCGGCGGGGCTGCGGCGGTGAGCCGTGCTTTGGTTGCCTCGCCAGGCGGACGGTTTGCCAACTTTGATTGGTCTTGCAGAAGCTAGGGACCGACTGGATTCCGAACCCGCCGTCTTCTCCGACTGCGCCGCCTCCGGCGCCCCCGGTGGGTGGGGCCACCGACTTCGAGGGGTGCACGGCGGCCAGGGCGTCACCGGCGCCACCGACGTCGGCGCAGCAGCAACAGCAGCAACCTCCCCACCACAACACCGGCGGCAGCGGAGACTCCACGTCGATTCTGGACGTATCTTATGGATCTTCACTAGAGTCCGAGAACGGGCGAACGGTCTCGCTGTCTTCGGACAAGTTTCCGCCCCCCGTGAGTAGAAAGGAGACGCTTCTTTCCCCTTGGTTTGGTTATTTTTCATGACCGTTATCTCAATGAACGTGTACGTATAGGTCCTGATCCAGGCGCGCTTGCACCACGCGGACAAGGTCCCTCCCTTTTCCCCTTTGGCGACACCGTCTCCGTCGGTGCCGCCGCCGCCGCCGCCGCCACCAATCAGCTCGACATCGTCCTTGAGTGGTCCCTCCGCACCATCCGCCACCCCTTCCGCCTTCGCCACCGCGTCGGCCATCACCTCGGGTTGCAACACGCCTCCTCCGCCTATCGTCTCCTACGACGCCAGCGTGCCGCCGCCTCTGTCGCCCGCGTCCGCCTCCACGCCGGCGACCCAGTTCGGGACAGGGACCAGCGCCACCACCACGACAACGACCTCCAACGGAGGGCGGCAGTTTTTCGCCGGAGAAGGAGGAGGAGGAGGCGGGCGGCGACAGCAACGTCGAGCCGCCGGGGGCGGAATCTCGACTGGAAGTCAGAGGTGGGTGCCCACCCGCCCCTAGTTAAGTCAGTTTTAGACTGTGCGATGTGACTTCCGCTAGGCTGTCTTCCTCTGAGCTTCGCGACGTCTCCACGCCGGCGCCCATCCACCGGCAGCAGTTCCAGCCGCTACATTTCAACTTCAACTTGTCCTCCCTACAGCAGATGAAGGCTGCGGCGTCCGCCTCTGACTCCGTCTTTAACTGATGGCCCTGCGCTTTTTTTTTCCTCTTCTGGACTGTCGCCGCCCAAAGGACATTTTCCTCCCCCCCTTCTCTCAACATAAGAAGTCTTTGTAAACCCCCTTCTTCACCAACTTCAGGATTACGACCCTTTTTCCACGTTTTCAGAGTTTTTGTCATCAGCAAAAATACACAAAACTCTTCCAGCCAACCTTGGGAGAACAAAAAAAATATAAAAGCTAAAAATCCTGAACTTCTGGTTTTTCAATTATCGCGTCAAAATTAGGGTACATTTATTTACGAATAGCATATACATTTAGTACAGTTCCACTGATCATCCAGGTACAAGTTGTTAATGCTAACACCTATTTCTTTTCTTAGAGAATTTCCAAGCTTAACGTTGCCAATCCATACTGTCCTCTCAGGGCTTGTCCAGGCTCTTTCCGAAAGATCCTGTTGCAAGTTGCTGGCCTGATGTAGGAAAGAGAGAAAGTTTAGTAGAGACGAGCCCATGAACTTTGCAGAACTTTCGACAAGGTACTATTCGTTATTAATAGCCGCCGCCTTTACTGCCTGCCCATAAATATTTTATTTCAGGTGGCAGGGCCGTGCAAAAGTTTGCAAAGGCCTAGGTCTTGGTGACATTGGTGTGTGTTTTGTGTTGTGCATTTCGTTGGCACGCACCTATAAATTACAACCCAGCTGCATACTACTTGCCTTGGGCTGCGGTGGTGAATGAGAGCGACCTGAACCTGGCTGCGCAGGCAGCGGCGCCATCCGTGTTGGCCCTGTTGCGGAAGAAGCCCCTCCTCCCGCCTCCGTGCTGATGGTGGTAGTGTTGCTGTGGCCTTGGGAACAAGACAAAAGTAACAACAGGACAGTCAAGACTCAGTTTGTTGGTTGACAAAAGTCCTTCAAGCTCACTGGTGGCCCTTCCCGTCGTTGGTGGCGGCGATCATGGCCGCTTCCGAGTTGAGCCGGCGCCGCTCCTCCTCCTCCGCGGCCGACAGCCCGGACGGGGACGGGGAGGGGCAGGGCGCCGAGGTGCCGGACATGACGACCGAGGGGCCGCCGCCGCCGCCGCCGCCGCCGCCCAGAGACGGGGACAGCAGCGACTGCGGGGCCTGCGTGGCCGGGAAGGAGTGGAACAGTGGCCGCCCGGCCGGCGTGATGCACTTCCTGATGTTGGAGAGGATGCCCGTGATGGAGCCAGGGCTCGTCTTCCTCTTCGCGCCGCTGGAGTCTTGTCAGGAAAGATAATGAAGAAGAGATCGATCTGAATGTTGAGGGACCAGCAAGAGAATATAAGTTTGTACCATTGGTCGTGGTCATGATGACTGGTGGCGGCGGAGGCGGCGCCGTCGCCGTCGCTGCCGTTGTAGTCGCCGCCGCCGTGGCCATGGCCGCGTGAGGGAACGGCTGCAGGCTAAGCTTCCTGTGTCTGGCTGTGGCTGGGCCGACGTGACAGCAGCCCGAGGAGGTCGGATCGGTGGTGACGGCGCCATCGGGAGCCAGGCCAGACTGCTGGGAGGACGACGATGAAGACGAGCAGGGATGAGGAGACTCCCACCACTCCAGGCTGCTGCTGAAAGAAGGGAGTCTTGTCTAGCTCGGATGGTTCAAGTGTGTACGAAGTACGACACAGTCGCAGCTACCAAGCACCGAATTTGGCATTTCGCTCAGGTCTTGGTCAAAAGAAAGTCCCAGCGGAAGACGGCCAAGAAGGAATCCCTAAAAAGGCTGGCGGGGAGGAGGGAGGGAAAGGGAAAAGGCTTTCTTTCCGTCTAAAAGGCTCGTTGCTAGGGCCTTTTCACGGGCTGTGTGTGGTGGCAGTACAGAGTTCCAAATCCAATTGCTTCCAACAGCGTGTGCGTCTTCCCCCTGTGATGTTGCCAGGCAGTTTTTGTGGAGGTAAGATGGTGATGGGGGGGGGGGGAGAAAGGACAGGAAAGTGCAAAGTGCCGGTCGACCGAAGGGATTTCTCTCCGCCACAGAGCAACACTAACCAATATCACGCAACGCAAGGAAAAAAAAATCCTTTTTGTTTGTGACTATTGGGACCAGGAACAGAACCACGGTTGCTGTGTTCTCTTTCCATTTGTACCGCAAACAGTTGTTCTCCCTTCCCCTCCCCCGCCCCCCAACAGCAAACATCCCAGTAGTAGTAGGTACCACATAGTACAGTACTGTAGATCTTTGATTTACGCCGTAAACGTTGGTCCAGTAAAGAAAGAACCTCGATTTAACACTAAAGATTTCCCCGCTTATCAACTGTTTGGTGGATATACCGTATACTACATATTTATTTTCTAGGCCTTCGAGGTAGCAAAAAGAACTTAAGTAAACTTAAAAAAAAAAACCGCCGACAAAATTGAAGATCGACTGTACAAAAGTGTACATACGTACTGTACGTACACCCTAGTAGAACAACACGTAGCAGGCGATAACATCAGAGATTTTGTCACATCTTCAGGAAGCCTCTCTCACGGAAACCAGGAAAACGAGGGCTGTTGTTGCACTTCGTCCTCTCTACTTCGCAGACACAAGATGTGCACCAGGCATAGATGGGCAGCTTCCTTGGTCTGAATAGAGGACCTCCCCCCCCCCGCATTAAAAAAAAATAGGACCCTCTCCCAGCATACTAAACATACTAAACATGCCACCAATTTTTTTTGACCCATTTATGTAATTTTGGCTTGATTAGGTCAAAATATGGTTATTTTGTAAAAAGTTGTAAAAAAACTTGACTACTGGCAAAAAAGGGCCATAAAGAGCCTTCTAATGAGCTTGACATCTTTTTCCAGTGAAGTATCCTGATATTTCAAAAACCTATCTCTACCTCTACCTACCCAAGGGTCCGCCAGACTCCCTTGCCTCAAGCACCCCCTCAAGCTTTACCTCTCCCCCAGCAAAAAGTTGCTGCCCACCTATGGCGCCAGGTGTTTACACTAGCGCAGGCGGGGGAAGAATTGCTTTTACTACATACTAGTACTACATCGTCATCCTGGTTCTTCTTCAGAGAGCTGCTGGCTGACAGAAGGACTGTCAAGACTGAGGGGAGGAAGAAGAGGAAGAGAAAGTTTTGCCTTTTCTCTCCCTCCGAGGTTCCGTCCCTCCCTCCGCACCTGTTGCAAAAGGCCTTCGAAAGTACCTTGCGTAGCAGTGCTGCTTGCTTCCATCCTTTTTTTATGGGGTGAGTTGCGTTGCACGAGACTCATTTTCCTCCGTCCTTTCCAGTGGAAATTTGCACTTTTTGCGAACTGTGCACAGAACCTGCTCAAATAAGGAAGGAGGGGGTTTCTCGTGAAAAAAAGAGATTTTAATTGGATTGGCTTTTTTTTTTACATACCTCATTCTGTTTTTTTCCCTCTCATGCTAGGTTCCAACAAGTCTCTACGTCTCTGTAACTTCCCCCCCCCCCAACTCTCTACTGCAGTGCAGATTAGTGGGTAAAAAGGAGCTGCCTGCGTAAATATTTGTGTCCACTTTCTCATATGTCGAACAAAGCTGTCGGGGGTGGGGGTGGGGGTGGGGGGGGCTTGGAAGCAACCAGCCACCCCGGGTTTTTGATCGTCAAATATCGCAAAAAGGGCGGCTTTTACTGCTGCTAAGCCGGATGACAGGCAATTTCTTTTTCTATTCGTTTAATAATGTACTGATACTGTACCACTCCACCATACCAGTATACACTGGTGCAGAATGAAGCAGATATTGATTTCCGAAACCAGCATTGATATTGCCTGTGTGCATATTTTTTTTTTGCCCCCGTTCCCCGTTCAATAATTCCACCTAGATCTCTTTCACAATGTAGCGGACGGAACATTGTGTTGCTAGTACAATGCTACCACGCATCTTTTTTTTAACCGACGTTATAAAATTAAAAGCAATATTCGTATGTTAATCAACAAAAGTGCAGTACATTCGGTCAACCCCATCAAGGTCGGGAGCAGGCTAACTTTCCCATCTATCTGGAACTCCCACTTATCCCAACAAAAGAACAGGGCGTTTACTCCAACTGTTTTTCAGAAAATGTCATCACTTAGTTAGTGCAATTCGACTGCAGCACTGTACTGTACAGTACTGCCAGTACTTGGTATTGATATGGTGTTCTTCAAGATTACCTGCAGTCCAGGCTGACCGACTTCTCAAATCCGGTCTCGGCCGCCGACCCTCCGGGCCCCTGGGCCACAATGCTCATGCTCCTGTGCTTGGTCAGCTCCCTGTGCTGCCTGAAGAGCCATCCCTGGCGGCAGCTGAGCTCGAAGACCTCCGCCACCTCCTCCGCCGACTCGCGAGTGGACACCTCCTTGAAGTGGGCGCAGGAGAAGCGGCGGGCGGCGGCGCGCGCCGACTCTTGGCGCACCTGGCGCTCGCGCCACAGGTCGCTCTTGGTGCCCACCAGCAGGATGGGCAGGTCGGGGCAGTTCTCGCAGGGCTGGGAGTTTGGGGGGAATAAAATGAAAAGGATTTGCACAACTGTTCGCAGGAATTGCTGACAGGATCTTGAGATTTACATAGTATCACGCTTTGCTCATTAAGTAACGAAGCCTCACACGAACGAGGAGACAGATTCTCACCACGTAATTAATTATGCATTTTTTGACCTACTTGAATCAGTCATTTAGGGTTTTTCCCTTCCTCTCCTCCCTCTTTTTCAAGCCACAGTGGCACCAAAAAAACTTTCTGTCTTCATCAGAAACTATTAATTGAAACTCAGCGGAAAAAGTAGGAGGAGGATAAGGAGATAAAAAAGTGTGTCTTAGAGTTGGAGGAGAGGAAAGTTTATTTTAAGAGATGAAGAACTTTTCCTCCTCCGTCGTCCTCCTCCCTCTTCGTCATTCCAATTACACGCTTGCTCCTACTAAATTAGTCTCCTCTCCCTCCTTATCTCCGTCCGTCCAGCCTTCCCTTCCTTACCTCGAACCCCGGCCTGGAAGGAGTCTCCATTGCCGCCATCATCCTGTTGTTCCCTCCCGCGGCCATCCCCATCCCGCTCGGGGGCAGCGCCAGGTCCTTGCAGTTGTCCAGGCTCTTTCCCCTCTGAGGCTGCTGCTGCTGCTGCTGCTGCTGCTCCTGCTGCTGCTGTTGGTGTTGGCGGGGTCGGATCTGCGCGCAATAAAACGGATTCCAGGCATTCCTGAGACGCTGTCCCGGCGGGTGCGCGCGTCATATAAAGACCGAGAAAGTCTACTATCCTCCTCGTGTCACTTGGGCGACGCTCTGTCTCGAGAAGTGGCGCCCTGCGATGTTGTGATTGGTTTATTTTGGGGCGGGGTGGGAGAGCGGACAGAGGTGTCGCCTGGAGCGCTCTAATAATCGTAAGGTCGGTGCAGGGCAAAAAACGGGGGACACACGTCGTACGGAAGTGACAAGAGAGGAGACCTGGAATGCCATTCTTGCTCCACGTAATTGACACCGTCTGAACGCATTCCTTTCGCCGTGATAGTTACTGTACCAACTTGATTGAAGAGGCTCCCCCCCCCTAAAAAAAATATTGTAGCACGTCAGATTAGCGTCAAGAGGCTTTGTTTTCTCTTCTTCTCCCTTCCCTCAAAAAGAGAGAAAGCGGAGATCGACTGATCCCAAATCTCCGGCTCTTAAGTGCAGCGCAGACGAGATGAAAGTAACCTGAATCCCTCGATGAAAGCTTCACTGTCCATCAAAAGCGGCTATTGAGAAAAAAAATGGGTGCTGCCAACGTGCACTTCTCGCCACACAAATTAGGCAGTTTCAATGGGGACTATTTTGGAAGATGCAGTTATTCATTAACTGTACTAAGCTCGTTGACATTTTGAAGAGACTGCTAACGAAAAAAAAACTATTTTTTTTTGCTTCTGAAAGTTTGACCGTTAATTCTTAATGTCAGCCCTGGCCACACCGCTGCTACCCACCTGTTCCAGCAGCTGCAGGGCCAGCCCGAAGGAGGCCCTGTCCGTCACTGAGTAGACCAGCACGAGGACGTCAGCCCAGCGAACGAACACCTCCAGGTGGCGAAGCTCGGCCTCGGACTGGAAGGAAAAGTACCGGTATACTGTAGTGTACCACAATTCAGAAAAAAACCTTTTTTGGCGGAATTCGTACCTACAGTACAGCGCGAAGAATAAAGGTGGATCGCAGTACAGTACATTACGAGTAGGTACAATGAGAAGCGTTCGAGGAAGAAAAAGTCAATAAGGATGCGCGTGGAGAATCGTAATTACGCTCCTTCTTTCATTTCCATTATATGCATTGCTTTGCCATTCTGGCAGTGCGGGGGAAGGCCCTTGGCTCTCCTGTATCTCGGAGCTTGCTGAGGAAAAAAAAAAGCCAATTTCATTTGGTATCCGACACATAACTAAGACTGTAGTGACCACGCCATCATGTTCATCATGACAGCGCACACGTGCTCCACTCACCAGGCTGAGCTGGAAGTGTCCCGCGGTGTCCCAGATGTCCATGGCCACCTCCTCATGGTCCAGGGTGGCCTGGTGGCTGTAGATCTTGGACACCTCGGGGGAGTAGTCGACGATGAACCGTCTGGTGCAGTAGCGGACGATCAGGGCTGCAGGAGAGGAAGAGAAATCTCATGCGGTGTGCCTGTTTTGTGAGCTCAGTCTTTCTCCCCACGTCCCCTCCTTCCCCATTCGCGTCTCCTGCCCGTTATTGTAACTCGAGTCCTCCTCCCTCGACACAATGGCGAAACTTTTGATTAAAGCAAAACTCTTTCCCGAAATAACCTCGTCTCTTCGCTTGGCGAATCAGAGAGCTGTAGTACGCTTTGTTGGCGCACAGGCTGTCGCAATAGGCAGTGACAACCGACCTTGAATATACATACGTGCTGTCAACAATCTGTCAGGGTTCTCTTTTTTTACTGGGATATCCTGTAATGTACAATAGTGGAGAATGAAAAACTTTTCTTCCACGCGCGGCTCTCCTTCTCCCCGTTCTCTTTTGATGTATCTTAAATCTTAATACTGCCACCAAAGCCGCCTCCTCCTCCTCCTCCTCCTCCTCCTCCTCTGTCGTCGCCGCCGCCGCCTCCATCGTTTACCATCCGAAAAAAAAAACATCTTGTGCTGCCAAATCATCCGATGTGTCCGGAATTGTGGAGTACCGTAGTACGGTCGTAGTAGTACGCCACCAAGGACTGCTCGTTATTCGTCTCTCTTTTTTTTTTTACTCCCTAAGCCTCATTACTTCCGATAAGATGTTAGGATGGCAACAGCGCAGCCTCACGCGAAGCGAGAGGAGAAGGGCGTCTTGCGAGGCGCTTTGGAGCACCCCCATCGCGTGCTCCCTAAGCACTTGTTCAATCTCCCTCTCCCTCTGTTAGCGGGGTGGTGGAGGCGGAGGCTGCTTTCCTTTGATCCCGTCTTTCTTGAAAGGTTCTGATCTCTCATATCCACCCCACCCCACCCGTCTATCGGAAATAGGAGTCTTTGTAGCAGGCCCTCAAAAAGGTCGCCTCTTTTCTTCTCTTCCTGTAGCGAAATTTTTTTTTCCACTACTCCCGGATGTACCTACGTAGTGTACCTACTACTGCGGTGGTTGTACAGTCCAACCCGCTTGGATAAATCCCGCTTAAATTCAGACAGTGTTGGACAAGCATTTGGAGAAGCTGTTCCGTAATTTCGGAAATGTTGGAACGGGGACCATTTCCACTTAGGCGGGTTTGACTGTACAGTACGTACAGTACACTAGTACTAGGAGGGCTAGCAGTAGAACGAGACAATTTACAAGAGACTCGCCCGGACATGCGTGCACGAGCTCATCTCCACGTGTTACTGCAGCGTCGAGGCGTCGACTCGTGTGTTTTCGTGACAATATGTCCTTGCTGTACTACTGCTAGTAGTACTATACTCGCACAGTCGAATCCACTTAAGTGGAAAAACTTGGAAGCAGACAAAATTAACCCACTTATCAGGGCTGCCCACTTACCCAAACAAGAGCATACCACTAGAATGTTTTCTTTCCGAGGGCCTTTTTTTCCCGAAATCTTTCTGCTTAATTGGGATTCCCATTTCCCACTTATCCGATTCCCCTACTTGAGCAAATTCGACTGTTACTGTAAGTTACAGTAGTAACTTTACAGTACTATATAGGTACACGCAGTAAAGGTATGCTGTACCTAGTGTACGTTTGCATACCATGGGAGACTGCTCTTCTTAGAATGTTGTTGCTGTGTCGAGTGAAAATATAATTCTTCCTGTTTTCTTTCTTTCTTTCTTTCTTTCACTGCCTGAAGCTTCTCCTTTCATCTCCACTTCTTTTCCCGGCCTTTCCCGTCTGTTCTCATAAGAGCCTCGACTTTCTACCATTTTTTTCCATAAGGGACATCAAAGGAAATTGGGAGCCGCTTCACACCTTCTACTGACAATGGTTCAGTGGTTCCCAACTGGTAGTACGCGTACCAGCAGTGGTAGCAAACTGGTGGTAAGCTAAAATTTGAGAGCCCAGCTTACGCACTATGCAAAACGAACAAAAAGGTGTGATTAAAAAAAACTAAAGTTCTAGTACATACTATTGTGGAAGTGGCACGCGAACTGAAAAAGGATTGGGAATCCCGGTGTGCTAGGTCGGCTGAACAGCCCAAGTCGCAAAATCCTGGTGGAAAAAAAAACCACACAGGAAGGCCATGCCCGTTCTCACCTGTCTTCCCCACGCTGGCCTGTCCCAGCACGGCAATCCTGACCTTGGGCTTGGCGCCCCTCCTCAGGTTGGAGCGGAGGAACTTGATGGCGCTGTTGCCCGGAGAAGGCATCCCGGAGATCGCTGCGGAGGGATCAATCTTGCTCCTCCTTTTTCTGCAGTGGCTCCTCTGGGTTCTACGACACGTATACTAGGAAAGATGTGAGATGTATGAAACGCCATATTCATGATCCAAATGCACTTTGATGTACGTACCAATATGGGGTTTCTCTGACAAAAACAAGCATGTTCTCAAGTCTGAAGGGTCTGCCTTTTTCTACATCTTTGATTTTTTGCTGACAGCAACGGAAAACAAAAAGAATGCCATTGTGTCAGCTTCCAGAATTTGCCAAAAAAAACTTGGTTTTCCTTTGTCAGACCAAAGTTGTTGTCGCGGTGCTTGAAAAGCGCAAGGTGAAAAATTGTTTTTGGGGAAATGGTGGGTGGAATATATTGTACCTAACTAGAGCAGTCAGGCGCTTCCCAGGCAACATCAAACGCCGTAATAACGAGGGGTCTGAAGGGACCAGGAGCCAACAAATGATCGGTCTCTCGTTATTGGGCCTCGTTGCAAGTTCAAGAGCAACCCTGTTCAGGAGAGTTAATTAGAACAAGTTGGGGGAGATTGACACAAATAACAAGAGCACAGTCAGGCGTAATAATCTAAGATACAGCCACTCACATTGAGGCCTGTGGCGGGATAAACTTGAAGCATCTTGTACCTAGTACCCGAACCCGCTTAACTAAAAATGTTAGAAAGCAAGCAATCTTTTACTATTTCCATGCTTATGTATTATGTAAACTGAAGTATAGAAGTGCTGGTCCAAATGTTCCTCTGTTAAGTGTTCCCACTTGACTGAGATTTTCACATCCAATTCTCACTTAAGCAGGTGCGGCTGTAACTCTGCGCTGGGTGAGACAACGCAGTCAGTGTATGTGTAGACTTTCTTTCTCTCACCTGTTGATGTGTTCGTAGGCTAGCCCCTCCTCCGCCTCCTCCTGTTATTAGTTCGGAGAAAGGCGGGCAGAACCTCTCCACAAACAACTTCCTCTTCCGACGACGGCTCCGGAGAGACAAAGACCAAGTGAAGAGACAAGAGAGCCGTGAACGAACAAACGCGCCGAGGACAGAGGATGGAAGAGGAGGAGGCGGAGGAGGAGGAGGAGGAGGAGGAGGATGAGGAG
>JAAUYM010176421.1_pt1 | contig 22903 bp, 13 predicted proteins | sample 7278001 | NCBI WGS metagenome assembly JAAUYM01 (sample SAMN14350224, study PRJNA611818) | marine sediment metagenome | isolation source: surface marine sediment (1.8m) | place: French Polynesia: Moorea | collected 2018-08
CCCAGCCCGTGATCTGCCGCCTTCTTGTGATGCTGCTGCTGCTGCTGCTGCTGCTGCACTCCGCCTTTGGCGTGCTTCTTCTGCACCGGAGATGACTGGTGATGCTGTTGCTGTTGGTGCTGTCTGCCGCCGGGTCCGCGGCCGGCGCCGCCGCCGCTGCCGCTCCTGCCCTTGGTCATGGCTTGCTGTTGCTGCTGTTGTTGCTGTTGCAGTGGCACAGCGGTGGCCTTGATGCTGGTGTTGGCTTGCGACCTTGGCCTGGCCTGCAACTGTTGTTGCTGCTGCTGTTGCTGCTGCTGCCACTGGTTGTTGCTTGCCTTGGCCTTAGGCTTGCCGACAGATTGCTGCTGCTGCTGCTGCTGTTGCTGTTGCTGGCTATTGTTCTTGCTTCCCTTCCTGAACCTGGGCTGAAACTGTGGGTCGTAGATCGTCACCTGGGCAGGAAAGAGGAGAGAGGCAAAAAAAACAACCACAGGAGAGAATTGGAGAGAGAGAGAGAGAGAGAGAAAAGGAGGGGAAAAAAAACAAGAACTTGCAAAGAATCGGTTTCGGACCGCTCGCCAGGTGCACCTGGCCGGTGCACCTAGCCAACACCTGCCAAGAGCAGGAGACACCTTAAAAAAAAAACAAATCACTTTTCCTACATTTAAGAACAACAACGGCGCTTCAGCAGGAGAATTTTCTTTTCTTTCCTTTCCTTCCTTTTTTTTTTTTAAAGCCAACTTCTAACTCACGCACGGTCTTAAAATTATATGGGTGGTACCCGCCAATTAAACGCTGGTGATGACGCAACAAACAAAATGTGGAAAAGCCACGGCGCACACACCTGCTTATTCCTCTGTTCGGCCTGGCTGCTGTCCACCACCACGATGGTCGGAGGAGGAGGAGGAGCAGGAGGATTGACGTTCGACATATTTGGGAAAAGGAAGGAAGGACCTTTTTTTTCCAGCGAAATGAAAAAGCGGAGGAGGAGGAGGAGTAGAGAGAATTTTTCTGTTTGTGTGGCTGCCGCCCGCCTCCAAAAAAAACCTTTTTAGCTCCTCCCAGGAGGAGGAGGAGGAGGAGGAGGAAGAGGAAAAACACGTACTAGGTACCTTCCCCTCCCCCCAACCTCCCGACTGTTTTTTCTCCTCCCTCCCTTCTTCACTGTCCACCACCTCTTCTTCTTCCTCCTTTCTTGGCTGCCACTCTGTCCGCAAGTGGTCCCATAGGACTCGGGAGGAGAGGGGAGGGAGAGAGGGAGGGGGGTGGCTGCAACAATAGCAAGGAGAATATTCCTTAGGAGGGAGGAGGAGAGGAAATCTAGGTGAGGTTGGTGGGTGGGCGAGTAAGAGGCACAGCGGGCTTTTTTTCCCGGAATGTGGATGAGAAATAATCGTTCGACTATCATAGTAGAGAGACCTTAATAAAAAAAAGGTGGAAATTAAGTTGTCTGCAACTAGTCTGTGGCATATACCTTTAAAAAAATAGAGAGAAAACGTGTTTGTAGCGGGGGAAACTCCGCCCTTTTTTTTGGCTCACAGTGCAGTCGCACTCTCTCTCTCTCCTGAGAGTGCGTGACACAAAAAAAGGTTCCTCGTCGCCACTCGCCCCGCGCCAGCACGTGGCGCGTCCCCTCCCACCTCCTTTTCTTTCTTTTTTCCTCCTCCTCCTTCTGTACTTCGGGGAAAAGAAAGAGGGGGAAGAGAAGGAATAACCTCTTTCACAATCCAGGAGGAGAAGAGAAAGAAGAAAATATTTTTTTTTTTAATGTAGGTTACACCGTTCTCACTTTTCAATAAAAAAAATCTTTTTTATTTGAATGTTTGACATTTCCCCCCTATGCAAGAAGGGAGAAAGTTGGCATGATTAGGTACTGACTTTTTTTTTCAATCCTTCTCCTGCTCAATTGTTGCTCTTTCGCGAAAAAGCAACGCGTGGCAGCACTGAAACGCTTTTTTATACAGTACCTGTATACCTATGCAGTAAGTAGGGTACCAGTCGAGCGAATTGAGTCTCTAATCGGGTCGGGCCGCGCTGGCGTCGAGAGAATGGTGCCACTGCTGCGATCAATATGGAAGTTATAAGTATAGGTAGAGCAATAGATATAACACGTTATGGTGACGAAGTACCGGTAGTACGTGGTTCTCGACCTGAATCTCTCCTCTGCTGGGACAAACTGGGCCTGACCACACCCCTAACTGGACAGGTGAAATTAATTTAAACTTTATATGCGAAATGCCGCAATTAAAAAATTAAATTATTTTCGTGTGGAGATGGGCTGTGCAGGCTGCAAGGGGCAAAGGCACAATCGGCCAACTGTGTTAGTTGCGGAGCAGGAGGAAGACAAAGGTGATGCTGCAAATGTGAAGACATCTGCTAAAGGTAGTAACAAAGCAAGTGCCAAAGCGTTGGGAAGCACAAGTGTCAAATCAGTAAAGACAGGAAGCATCAAGGTCAGTCCCAGCACCAAGGACAGCAATGCCACTGATGCCAAGGTCACCTCCAGCACGAGGGAAGGCAGCCTGGCCAGCATGAAGGACAGAGTTGGTGCTGGTGCCTTTGGCACCCTGGACACGACCGGCACCAGCACCAAGGAGAGGAGGGCCGAGAGCGTAAAGGGCCTGGCCACCGCCGAGGCTATCCTCGCAAAGAAGAAGAAGCGGGCGCTTGGGCAGAGGGGAAGTGAGGAGACCGGGCAGAGGATGAGGAGTCCAGTGCCAATGGGCAGTAGATTTGCCACCAAGGGAAAGAGCGACAAGAAGCAAGGGGAGGGGGAGGGGGAGGGGGAGGGGCAGCAACAGAAGGAAAGCAAGAAGGCGCCTGTGGTCAAGGACGTCAACACTGGCAAGACCAAGGGGAAGGGCGGTTCCACCTCCGGGAAGACGACGGAGGAGGAGAACCTGATGCCGCAGTCGGACGAGAGTGACCCGTTGAATTATGACGACCCTAGCATCCAGTCGCCCACTGCTGCCATCATGGTGCCTGGCACTCATCACCCGGACCTCAGGAAGTCGCTACGCGCTGCCGGTGACCGACTCGTCATCATCCTGTTCTATGAGGACGAGTGCGAGGACTGCGAGGCCATGAGAATGCTGTACGAGGAGTTTGTGGTCGCCTACCCGGATGTGCTCTTCCTGGAGGCCAACGTGCAGAGCAACAAGGAGACGGTGCTGCAGCTCAGGCTCAAGTTCCTGCCCACCTTTATAGCCTACCGAAGCCACCTGGAGGTGGGGAGGCTGGTGACGACGCAGGCTGAGATTCTGGAGGAGTTCATCCACCACAACACCATCGAGATCCCCAAGTACGACCCGTCGGAGCTCATGGACAAGTGCTGTGACAAGGAGTGCAGCTTCTCGGATCAAAGTTGAATAAGACGGCACTGGAAATCGAGTTGCTTGGTTATGATGCACCTACCCGCGCACTGCGTCCAGAATTCACATCTTAATTTCGTCATCTTATCAGTAAGGCTCTTCGTCTTTTTCCTCTTCGACAGCGCGTGCAGAAAGTTGAGGGCCGCCTTGCGGAGCTCCTCGTACAGGGTGAGGATGGACAGCCCGAGGAGGATGCCCGCCATGCCGCCGATGTCACCCGTATAGTACCTAGTGTGTACGTACGTGGGTACTACTAGCACAGTGTAGATCGTGTCGAAGGAGTGCTTTTGACTGCGGGCTCCCCGTCCCTCCCGCTCCCCCCCCCCTCGTTTAGCGCCACCGTCTGCGCAGGGATAGTCTGTCGATGGGGAGAAGGAGGTCGGCGTGATCTTATCGCGAAAAGGGAGTCCGCGTTTGTTCGCCAACTTTTTTGCACATGCACTGAATGAGGGAAGTGGTCATGAGGAAGGAATTGTGTGACAGACGTCGTTGAACGTGTCTTCAGAAATATATACTACCTCTTGCACAGTTTACTGTATTAGTTCAGTAGTATGTTCGGCTCTGCCGCAACTAATGTGTAATCGTTGGCTGTGCCCCATCCCAACTCATCAGAAATTTATGTGACCAGACCCTGTAGGAGTTTTCTTACACGTTTGGGAACGAAAATAAGTTTAAGAGTATTTTTTTGGGGAGGGGGGGGAGCAGGGGGCTACTCCCAGGTAGTATAAGAGAAAGCTTTATTGTAGGAGCATTAACGCAGTAGTAGGAAACATTCATGACCTATTCCCCTGTGTATTATAATCATTACAAGTGGGTGGAGAAAGGCCAACACACAGAGAGAGAGCACGGGAGAGAGAGTTTTGCTTGTCCCCATTTTTTCCAGCCGACCCCTCCCCCGCCCCCCCCCTCCACTTCCTCCCAAAGCGGAGTGTTGACTTGACATTGTGTGCGCGAATTGCAACTCTGTAATATACCTACTACCTAACGTCTACCTCTCCCGACGGGACTTTTTCAGAAGGAAGGAACACATTTCTATATAGGAACATAAATCTCTATGTATTGTTGTGCAGAAAGTTCTCCTGGGATTTTACATGTACTGTATACTAGTATGGACGTAGTAGGACTATTTAACCCCTGTCTTTCTCTTCTTTCTTCCAGTTTTCCACCCCACCCCAACCCGTCAGTTGAAGCAGATTTCTCCTCTCTTTTCTTCTACTGCAAGTGCAATGGCTGCAGGTAGTCCTCCCCCATCCCTTCCTCTTCCTCCTCCTCATTTCTGTTTCAATTCCACCACTGAGATCTGCTGCCTCCACCTCAAGTGAGACCAAGCTAGCAGAATTAGGATTCCCGTTTCAACTGCATCACTGAAAACACAGTTCCAATAACTTTAAAAGAAATAACATGTTGCACAACAATAAAAAAAAAAACACACATTTTCAAAATGAGAATTTTTTTTTCAGCAGTTGATATTAAAAACCAATTTTGAAACCTGTGATCAGTGAAAATTTAGCTGTGCTAGTACTACCACCAATTGCAACATCTAATCTTAGTTTCTGGTCACAACATGACCCGAGTCCCGTCGGGGCTACATGGAAGCTTGGCAGGTTTCTTCTCTCTCTCTCTTTCTCTCTCTCTCATTCAATCGAATCGGTCGGTCCGCGTGGACTACCTTTTTATTCTTGTGCACATGCTCGTAGGGTCTCTCTCTGCTCTTGTCCGGCCGCGTAAGAGGGACTCGCACTAATTTGGGAGGAGGAGGAGGAGAAAGGAGGAGGAAGTGACACGTTGTTCAACTAGTAGGTACAACAACTGCGACGCTAGCTGTTGAGAATTATTATTATACGCACAGGTTAGTAGTTACCGTACTCTGCACATGGCGAGGACCAACAAGCTCTTGACGGCGGTGCCGCCGCTGGTGCTGGTGCTGCTGCTGGCGCTGCTGAGCGCGGTCTACCTGCTCCTCTTCCTGCCGGACTTTTCTCCGGCCCCCGTCGTCCTGGTGGCCCCCAAGATGAGGGCGGCGGCGGCGACGACGACGACGGCCGCGGACGGAACACGCTCGGTATTTCCCCAAATTTCTGTGGAAAAATTAGCGTCTGTCATGAAATGGGGCTAAATTTCCACCCTAAGCATGCATGCATGCATAATGGTACTTACATACACCATTACCTATGGCTGCCTATGGTTTTCCTTGGCCATATTTACAATCTCTGTCTCAGTTCTGCTCATGTTGAGTATGCATGGTTGTACATAAAACATTGATAAAATTTTCGACCAAATTGCATGTTGATTGTTGCACTTATGTCCCGAACTGAACTTGTCTGGCCTTGCCAATGATGTTTTTTTTCCTTGCTGTAGCGCCCTCCTGGCCTGCGCGCCGCCCCCGAGTCCCTCAGCCAGGACGAGGTCGTGGCAAGGCTGCTTGCGTCCTCCGAGAACTCCAACGTGCCATTCGAGTTCCTCTTCAGGCAACAAGAGAAGAAGAAGGAGAAGGAGGGTGAACTCCGTCCTCCCTCGCCCTACAAGCTGAGCATCAACAACGAGGTCTACCAGGTGGCCACCTTCGTCTCCTCCTCCGGCAAAAACGCCTCCTTCTACTCCTTCTACCTCTTCTCCGCCTTCCTGGACGACCGCGACCGGTTGCCGGTCGTCCGCCTGCTGGGCTTCGCCGACGTGGTCGATCCCAAGGACAAGCTCAGGCTGTCCTGCCGCCTCTGGTGGGAGGACGGGGAGAGCAGGACGGTCCCCGTCTCGGACTACCTGCTGCTCTATCCGGCCGGGTGGAACAGCCACACCTACGGGGACGGGAAGATGCAGCCGTACCTGGTCAACTGCCAGCTCAGAGACACGGCCGCCGCCCCCGCCGCGGTCTCCATCGTCCAAGAAGGGAGTGGCAACGCGGCGGCGGCAAACTGTGTGAAAGTGCTGGACCGGCGCATCAGGGGGAAGGACGACGAGGAGGAGAGGGTCAGGGGTCTGCTGGGGGTCTGCGTGCAGGCGCTCAACTTCCCGTTTCGTGACATCTCGATCAGGTCAGTATTTTTAGCTTTTGGAGTACCTGGGTCTACTTACCGTGTTTGCCACAATTTTTTCTTGATTTTTTTTTTTTTTTTTGCAGACTAGTCGAATGGATTGAGCTTCTGCGAAGCCTGGGAGTTGAGAAAATATTCATTTACGACATGAAGGTGACGACTTTTGTACAGTATGTACTAGAACACGGATAGGTGGATCAGATCAAATTTGCTATGCTAATTAATGATAATGATAAGTGAATCACGTGTGATAAGTGAATAACACGCTTAAGTGAATCGATATGCCAGGTATCAAGGTGATTCACTTATCCACGCTCTACTATGCTGCGATCTTGCCAAAACACTTTTCAAAGTAAAAAATATATACGGTATATTTGCCCGTGTTTCCCCCTCTCCTTAAGATTCACCCGAATATGACCAAGGTGCTGAGGCACTACGCGGACCTCGGGGTGGTCCGGATCTACCGGTACAACCTGCCCGGGTTCCAGCCGAACTCGCCGGCCGAGTACCAGAACCTGTTCCTGTACCACCGCGAGGCCAAGGGGCTGCGCAACAGGCAGCAGGTGCTGCCGCACACGGACTGCCTCCTGAGGAACATGCACCGGTTCGACTACCTGTCCGTCCAGGACACCGACGAGGTGATCATGCCGGCTGCGCACCGGGACTACCGGGAGCTGCTGCGCAACCTGACCGGCCAGGCCGGCGCCGCGTCCATCTCCGCGCGGTCCCACTTCTCCTTCGCGTAATTTCTATGAAAAAAAAATGGTGCTGAGATTTTTTTATCTGAAAGCAAACCTCAAAATGGTTTTTCCTTTTTTTTACAACCTAATAAACTAAACTTGTACTACCTACTTGGACAGAAACAAGTACTTCCTGGACGGTTTCACCGACGCCTCCGACCGGTCTCGTCCCCCTCCTCCGCCGTTCGACTTCCCCGCGGACCTCCTTCACATCCTGACCCACGTGGTCCGCTCCGAGGGCCACGTGACCCCTCCCAGGAGGGTCAAGTCCTTCCTGTCGACCGACCACGTTCTCTCCCCGTACACCCACTTCCCGCTCAAGTGCGTCCGCGGGCCGTGCAGGGGGCTGAACGCCGACACCGCCGTCGCCTACCTGGCGCACTACAGGAGACTACCCTATAAAGCTCCCCGTCACCTCCAACGACCATTAAGGACGAGTCAAGTGGATGTAGTAGTATGGGAAATTGAAAATACTTACCAACTTGGGACAGCAACAGCTGCTTAGCACGCTCACTGCGCTGCCAAACATTATTGATACCTCCCACCTCTCCCTACGCCCACTTCCCATTCAAGTTTGTCGGTTTTATTGTAAATATTAATAAGTTTGGCAGTGAGCGTGTAGTTTAAAACTTACGCTGATTTCCCATATATCCATGGACTCGCCGTAGCTGCAGCGGGCGGTTGGTTGCCCAACCAATATCGTTGCGTGTATTTAGTGATGGGTTGTCCTAACGCCAGAGCAGGTGTTAAAATAGTGAAGAAAAAGAAGAACCCTTACAGCAACCTAGAGCAACCCAAATTTCGACCCCATCACTAATTACCACTAGTGGCGTAGCCATTGGTGTGGCTCTAGTGGTTGGTTGGTCGACGGTCGTAGAGGGTGACGGGGGGGGGGAGCCTTACGGAAATTGGTTCCAGGTCCGCCTGCAGAGTGAGCAAGAAGGAGTGCCGCCGGCTGGAGGAGAACAGGGTGGTGGACACGGCGGCGTGGAGACACGCAGACAGGGTCGTCACGGAGGTGGAGCGGACGTTGAGGAAGCTGGGCTTCACGTGAAAAAAAAACCTGGTTTTAAAACAGTGGTCTTGAAAAAGAGAATTGTGATTTGTTTTTGTTGTGGTGGTGACAACGTTTGATGTCAAATTCGAGGTGGAGGAGAACAAACGGAAGTCATCCACCAGGACATTTGAAGGAGGATGGAAGATTCATTCCATCAGTGGTTGAGGCACTTGGGCCAAAGTACTGCGTGTCGGTGCAGGGCGACGGTGGAGGTGGGTGGGAGGGACGGAGGGAAGAAACAAGAAAAGAGGCTTTTTTTCCCCAGGATTTCAACAATGTAAACACAAGAATTGATATTAATCTGTCAGTCACAAAAATAAACGTGGTAGTTGTAAAAGCATGAAAAATCTTCATCCCAATTTTATTTTTTTCAGGAATGTTAGTTCGCAACATGTAAGATGATTTACCTACCGGTATGTACATTTTTTTTATACCGTAGAATCATGACTTCCGTCATCGCATACTGAAATGTGGTGGCATAACAACTACCGGTAAAAATCATTTCCTTCCGACCCCCATGACATCCTTCATCTGGAATCCGTCCGCCTTGTACTTGGCCACGTTGTCCGGGTCCGCCGACCAGTCCATGCTCTCCCTGGCAAACCGCTGTGCCGAGCGCTCGTACACCCCGATAAAGTGGCGGACGAAGAGCAGGTAGAAGTGCCAGAAGTCGGGGAAGTGGTCGAGTCCGACCTCCCTGCCGGAGAGGAACATGAGCCTCATCCAGATGCGGCAGTCGTCCTGCTTGAACCTGACTCCGCGCTCCCTCTCCGCCCTCCGGCGCGAGTGCCAGGCCTTGTTGTGCGACACCGCCCTCAGCCCGGTCCTCCCTGCGTCGGCCCAGGGGGTCCCCTCGCCGCCCCACTTCTCCACCAGCCATGAGCCGAGGCGGTCGCCGTGGGCGGCGGCGCTGTCGCCGGCAAACAGAAACTTCCTGAGTGTGCCGTCCCGGAAGGCGTGGGCGTAGAAGCGGGTGACCATCTGCCTGACGCGGTCGCCGCCGCCGATCCTCCTCAGCAGTAGCTCGGACTGCCCGCTGGCCGTGAAGTGGCTGTCCACAATGTACAGCCTCTCCACCTTGACGGGCTTCTCCCCATCGCCCGGCGCAGTCATCCGGTGGACCAGCCGGTGGTGCGGGCAGGGCTCCTCGGAGGCGTACGGGTCCGCGTGGTCGGGGTCCTCGAAGGGGCAGCTTGACGCCGTCACGATCAGGCTGGCCACGCCCTCCGACACGCTCTCCATAGTGGTGGTGCCTTCAGGTGAGCTTCGATGTCACCTGAGGAGAACGTATCGACAGCACCCATGAGTTCTTGGCTAGGCTTAAATATGCTAGAGTAATTAGCTTATTGCATGCTGTTTTATTTTTCAGAAACAAAAAATACTGCACAATCGCTATATGTACTAGGTATAATGTCATCATCACCAGTGACAGGTACAGGAGTTATCTCACGTACAAATACGTGTGCACGTGTGGTATGTAGGTTGCTGCAAGCATTACAGTAACATGGATTTATCTGTTTGAAGGTTTTTTTATCTTCTTCCCGCCCCGATCACCCCGACCATCTTGCACCCGTCTGCCTTGTACTTATCCACATTGGCGGGGTCCTCTGACCACTCCAGGCTTTCCTGGGTGTAGGGTGGAGCGGTGAACTCATAGATGCCGATGAACTCCTGGATCATCCCAGAGTACCACCGCCAGAAGGTGGTGAACTGGTCGAGGCCGACCTCCCTGCCAGAGAGGAACATCAGCCTCATCCAGATGCGGCAGTCGTCCAACTGGAACCGCTTTCCCCGGTCCTTCTTGGGCCTTCTCTCCGAGTGCCAGGCCTTGGAGTGCGACAGCTGGCGCATGTTACCAAACCTCCCGGAGTCCCTCCACGGGGTGCCCTCGCCTCCCATCATCTCCACCATCCAGTCTGCCAGCCTCTGGCCGTGCGCGGCGGAGCCATCATCCTCAAACATGAACTTCCTGAGGGTGTGGTCCCTGAAGCAGTGGGCGTAGAACCTGGTGGTCATCTGCCTGAGTCTGTCCCCGCCTCCGATGTCCTGGAGGAGCCGCCCGCTCCACCTGGAGAAGATGTATCCGCCTCTACTCTTGTCCTTGCCGGCGATCTCGGTGCCCCTGGGGGCAGTCCTGCGGTGGACGACGCGGTGGAACTTGCACGGCTCCTCCGAGGCGAACGGGTCGGCGTTGTCCACATCCTCGAACGGACACTCGAACTTGCTCCCTTCCTCCTCCACCTTCAAATCCTCCACCTTCTTCTCGATGTCCACCACGGCATTCTTCTCCACCTTGTTGCACAGCATGTCAGTTAACTGTTGTTAACCAAACGTTGTTTTCAATTCAGGGGGTTGCTTTTTTTTTCTTGGGATCTTCACCCTAGAAATTTTCTCGGGTGACTGATGCAGATCTTCAGCTGGAGGCACTTTTATCACTTTCGGGTGAAGCTGAAGGACACTCAGGAAGGTTCTAGAAGACGGTACACCTTTCCAGTAATGAAAGCACCAGACCATATACAGTACATGTAAATGACATGCTCAACGATGCGACACTTTCCGATCTGGACAATGTCCCGAGATGTTTCACACACTTCTAACAACTTTAAGAACTTTAGTTAAGTAACCTCCGTCCTCCTTAACCTTCCTCCGCCTTTCTCCGGAGTGCCGGTGTCAAAGTGTACGCGCGGGAGAATCAAGGTATGATGATGTTCTCTCCCTTTCGTGGACAGCAGCAGCAGCAACGGCTAACAACTGCTGCTGCTGCACAGTGCAATGTTCTGGGCCCTGCCTGCACCTCCTGGAAAGGAGGGAGGAAGGAGTGCGAGGCTAGGGACTGGGGCCCTGGGGCTGAACGGAGACACACACACACCCGCCTGCTGCTGCTGCTGTGATGTGCGTATGCGTACACCGTGCACTCGCACAAAATTTTTCCGTTTTTGTACGTACAGAAAGGAGTCTCTCTTGGAAATTTGGGAAGACGTATAGAGCAGCACAAGCAAAAGCACAACTTTGATCAAGAAACAGGATGTACCGTACAGGAAGCATGCAACTCCCTCATCGTTGCTTCCAATAAAATTTCATTTTACATATGGGAAGGCGCAAGCAGTTTGTACTGTATTCTTTTGGGGACATGACGTACTGGTACTATGCTGGGCTTGCTTTCACTGCATGTATTTCATATTATTAGTAATAATAACAGCATTTTGATCTCATTATTGGGCGGGATACGAAGTAATACTGATGATGCGGGTAGGAAATACTGCGGTAATTATTAGTACGGCTGCTGTTACTGTCTGGTTTGGCGAAAAATTTTCGCCAAAAAAAATCCACATTAAAGTTTCTTGAGAAACTTATTTCCCAGATATGTGGAAAGGGAAATAAAATGATCTAGGGGATTTCAGCGCCGGAATCCATGGTACACACAAAAAAATGCATCCTTAACTTGCTTCAATGAAATAAATACTTCCAATTAGTATCGTACCAGACAAGCTCACTCATATCCTTTCAGGACGTTAAAGCATTCGCGTTCAATCGATCCAAATACGCTTCATAGTCTCTCCATAACGGAGGAGGTCTAACAATGCCACGCAATCTTAAATTCACTTCCTCTCTCCTTCTTCTTCTTGAGCAGCATTGCTTCAGAAGGTGGCCATTCTCTCCTCGTTACGGAGGAACTTCTCGCGGATGGCCCTGAAGTTGCGGTCGACGCCGAACCCGAAGTCATTGTACCTTGCGAAGAAGGGCGCTCTCGACCGCAGCGAGGGCGGGTTGTACCCGTCGAAGGGAGACGGCGAAAATTCCGCCACCCCGTGGTCCCCGACCCCGTGGTCCGCGACCCCGTAGTCCCCGACCCCGTGGTCCGCGACCGCGTAGTCCGCGACCCCGTGGTCCGCCCTCTCGGCCACCACCAGGTCCGGCGGGGGTGCGAAGGGGGCGCGCGGACGGAAGGCTGGGTGGGAGAACTCGCTAAACGGAGAAAAGCCCACCAGGAAGCCGGGGCTCTCGGACGGGGGCGACTCCTCCTCCTCCCCCTCTCCCTGAGCCACTCCAGACGACGGAGGAGGAGGAGGCGGAGGAGGAGGAGGAAGGTAGACCTGCTGGCCATGGTTGTAGACTCTGGGAGTCTTTTGCTGCTGCTGCTGCTGCTCCTCCTGATATGGCACTCTGATTGGCGAGAATGGAGACTGGATCTCCTGAGGAGGCGGAGGAGGAGGAGGCTGCTCTGCAAACGGACTTGAGAAGGGGCTCCCGCCGTCAAGGCCCACCGCGAAGTCGTCGAAGTTGTCGGTGGAGCGGAGGGCCGCGTTCTGCCGCTCCTTCTCCGCTTGCTCCTGCTCCTCTATGACCACGCTGACCTGGTGATGCTTCTGCTGCTGGTGTGGCAACCCGGAGGGAGGGGTGTCGATCAGGCGACCGATGAAGGTGTCGCGGTCGCTGGGGGAGAAGCCGCCCACGCCAACACCGGCGCTGGCGCCGGGGCCCCCGACCGACACCGCGGCTGCTGCTGGCGGCGGTGGAGCCGGTTCCGCGTTGGTGCCGTACCTGTGCTTGCCGTGGTACGGATGCCTGGGAGGGTCGTCGAGAAAACCCGCCACAAAGGCCTCGTCCAGAGGAGCCCCCTCGGCGAAGGGAGGCAGCGTCGGACCTGGACCAGGAGGAGCCGATTCCAGCACAAGTGGTGGTTGTGGCCGGTGTTCGTGAGGATATCCGACAGCGTAGTGCGGCCCTCGGCCGACGGCAACGTCGTCTCGCTCCTCCGGGCGACGGTCGAACCCGTGGCCGTCGACGATGGTCAGCCTGTCGAAGACATCTTCGAAGGAGGAGCCCTCCAACTCCACGTTCGTTTTGGCCTGGGAGAACTCCTGCACGCTGGGGTTCTCTTTCAGAAGCTCCACTTGGGCAGCGGTGGGAGAAGGAGGTGGAGATGGAGGGGGAGGCGGAGGCAGAGGAGGCGATGGCGATGGCGAATGCGCCATAAAAGGAGGTAGCGATGGGTATGGAGGAGGGGGAGGCGACGGAGATGGCCTCGGCCTCAAGTTGCCCATCGTAAAGTCAACGTAGCTGTTCTGAGGGGGAAACGGCCTCTCCTCGTTCTGTGACACCACAGGCTTAAATCTGATTGGGGGCGGGAAGGACTGAGGAAGAGGAGGCCTGGTGGCCACAAGTGCCTCGTGATTCCTCGTCGGCAAAATCGGTCTGAACACGCCCTTCGGGGGAGTACCGCCTCCTCCCAGCTCGAAGCTCATGTAGCTGCTGCCGCCCGGGTGCTCGATGATGGACTCGGTGTCCGGGAACAGGTTGAGCGGCTCGCTGGGGCCGGCGGTGTCGACGCCGCCTTCCTCCCCCTCCTGTCTCGGGAGGTGGCTGTAGGAGTTGGCGTAGGCGGCGCCGAACGGGGAGAAGCTGGGAGTGCGGAACTGCTGGACGTAATGGGGAGGTCTCTCCATCCGTCTCTCTTCTTCCCTTTCGTCATAGGGATTTCCCCCACGCAGGATCGTCATCATGTCCGAGAGCTCCATCTCCGTGATCAGTCCCTGCTCGAAGAGCTTCATCATGGATGCCTCCACCTCGATCGCTTTCTTGTCCTCGTCGCTCGGTTCGGAGTCTTTCTCGTTTTTCGGTCTCTGCCTCAGCGGTTGAGACTTCTGCTGCTGCTGCTGCTGGCGATGCTTCATCTCCTCGAAGTCTCCATCCGGGTCCGTGATGTCCACGCTGACCATCTTGGGCCTGTCATCCCTGACGACAAACGAAGGCTCTCTCTGAGCGCTGAGCAGCTCCCTCATCCTCTGCGCCGTCACCCGCTCCGGATGCACCTTGCTGGACCCACCAGCCGCCTCCTTCCTGGGCTTGCTGAGAGAGGAGGTGCCCACAGTGATTGGGATCCTTCCAAACTCAGTGATCTCCACCGGCAGCATGCCGTTGTTGATCATCTCCTCGATGATGTCCTCGTGTGAGAGCTCGCCTGCGTCTATCATGTCCAGCATGGCGTCCAGCACCTGTCCGGGCATCCTCGGCGGCGGGGATGGACCGGAACTGGCCGTCGTACCCACCTCGATGTTGATGGGAGGGGTCGGCGAGGGAAGCTTCTGTATGTCGCCCATGCTCAACCTCAGCAGCTGTCCTCGGACCTCCTCCGGAGGATCCTCGTACTTGTGGGGCACCTCGGGAGTGAATATGTCGTGTTCCTCACCAGGAGCAGCGGCGGTGGTGGCCTCGATCATCTCGTTCTGCTTGAGGACCAGGTCGGAAAAGGCAACAGTCACGCCGATGGGATCCTTGGCGATCATGGCCTGCAGATCAGCCCTGGTCCTCTCCTCACTGGCATCATCTTCGTGCTCGAACATGCCGGTCAGCGTTTCTACAACCACCTCGGGATCCCGGATGATCATGTTCATGATGCTGTCCTCCAACTCAGCCTTGTCGGTGGAATCCCTGAGGTCTTGCACGAACGCTTCGGTCACGGCCGCGTCCTGAGCCACGTCAGCCGCCGTCGCCGGTGGGGAAGCCGGCGTGGTGCTCCTCGGGACGCTGGGGAGAAGCTGCTCGGCGCCTCCCTTGGCCAAAGACGGCCGCGAGAGGCTGTTCTCGGGTGCGGCGAAAGAGACCGCCTTGTTCGGGGTAGTGTCGGGAAGGTCCAAGAAATCGTGGCCTGACCCGTCGTCTCTGAACTCGTCTTGATGCTGCCGAATCTTTTCTGGGAGGACTGAGAAGTCCTCGTACTCTTCGTAGTCCTCTGGGAGGTCAATAGACTTGAGTGGCTGCGACTGTTCCTCCTTCGCCGGAAGAGCTCCGCTGAATCCGTCTCCCCTCTGCCCCTGGTGGGCCCTCACCTTGTCCAGCAGGACCGCGGAGAAGTCTTCATAATCGTCGTCGTAGTCAGATATGTCGCTGGATATGGGAGGGGGCGGACCCGGCACGTAGTCGTAGTCGCCACCGTAGTCCACGTCCGGGAGATCGAGGTAGTCGCCGAAGTCCTCTCCCTTGTCCCCGTGGTGGGCCTGGATCTTCCCGATGAGAATTTGGGAGAAGTCAGGAGGGGCGGCGGAGATCGTCGTCGTTGTAGTCCCCGGGGGGGAAGCTGTGGGCCTCGTGGGGATGTTGAAGTTCCTCACGGGCTTCTTGTCTGGGGCGTCCAGCAAGTGGCCGAAGTCGCTGTGCTCCTCCCCCTGGTGCTCTGTCACCTTGTCCGGCAGGACCCTGGTGGGATCGCGGATCCTGATCGGGAGGGAGGGCCTCTTCAGGTCAAACTCGCCGTCCAGCACCTCGGCTCTCTGCTGCTCCAGCGCCATGAAGTCCTTGATCAGGTCATGCACCAAGCGCACTTTCTCCCTCCTCCCTTCTTTCCGACCACCTTGCTCGACCTCCTCGTCCATGGCCCTCCCCATGAGTCGGTCCAGACTGTTCCTCATCCTCTCTGTCTCTTCCGTGCTGACGCCGACGCCACTCCCGGCTTCCTCCAGCATGGCGGCCACCTTCTGCATCTCCGACTCGAAGCTGTCGCCGTTGCCGTTACCGTCGCCAAAGCCGTTGCCGCTGATGAGCCCGAAGTCCTCAAAATCCACCTGGTCGCCGTGCAACGTGGTCAGGTCTTCCGAGTCTAGTGAAACGCCTTCAGAATAAAAGAGAAATGTTTTAGCACTACTACTGCCAACAACTCAGTGACGTCAGTTGCTACTTTACTATAGTGTTATTATCCCAAAAAAGACAAAAAACAAATTTCTTTATAAGTACTTAAGTAGTAGTATAGAAAGTCTCATTCAAAGTCAATGTTAATCGTCATAGTACAGTGGAACCTTCATATAGTGAACTTTAATATAGTGAATTTCTCCAGTCATAGAAATGAGCGCACCATTTAGTGAATTACATCGATGCAGTGAACTGTGTGCTGCTGACCGAGCAGCTCACTAGGCCGAGGTTACACTACATGCTAATATAGTGCCCACTGCACGTTACATTATTACGTAAATATTAATCCACTACTACAATCACGAACCGGAGTGACTCAACATCTAATGTCGTGCGTCAAGCGGGAGATCGAAGGGGAGAAGAACGTGGCCAGTCTGCATATAAGGAGAGTTCAAGAGCAATCTCTGCAGTGTCGCGTAGTGACGTGTAGTACCAAGGTGGGTGGGTGGGAAAAGGTCTGTACCTGTGGTTGCGGGAGGGGGAGGGAGGGTGGTGGTGAAAAGGCCCACGAGTTCGGATAGGATCTCGCGCTGGTGCTGGAGGAGGAGAGGGGAGGTGGCGGTAGTGGTTGGAAGCGCTTCCGTGCTGGTGCTGCTGCCTGCGGCGGCGGCGGCGGCGGCCATGGAGGTGGTGGAGAGACTTGGTGCTTTTGCGGTGCTGGTGTGGATGGTGGGCAGGAGAATGAAAGGGGCGGACGACTGAGCAGGGGGCTCCTCCACCTCATCTTGATTGCGAGACGGCGTCGTGATCACGGGAAGTCTTGAGGTAGTAGTTGTTGTTGTAGCTGTCGTTGTGGTACTAGTTGTTATAGATGTCATTGTGGTACTAGTTGTTGTAGATATCATTGTGGTACTAGTTGTCGTCGTCGCTGGCATTGTTGTCGTTGAGGTAGCTCTTGTCGTCACGGTTGTTTCGGCGGCAGTCGTTGGCGTCGTGATCGGCCTGCGGTTCCTGCTGTTGTTTAGCATCTTCCTACGCAGCATCCCCGCCAGGACCTCCTTGGCCGACTTCATCCTTGGCCTCGACCTCGTCCTGGTCCTGGCCACAGTGGGTCTGGATGAGGAAGTTGCTGTGGTGGTGGCACTGGTGACAAAAATCAGGGGAGGAGGAGTAGAATCATCGCCATGCTCTGTGGTGGTGACTGTGCTAGAAGGTGCAGTTGGGGAAAAGGTGGAGGTGGAGGTGGAGGTGGAGGTGGTGGTGGTGGTGGTGGTGGTGGTGGTGGTGGTGGTGGTGGTGGAAAACTTTAGTGTGTTTTCTGCTGTGCCAACATGCCCCTCCTCTTCCTCGTCCTCCTCCTCACGGGCAACAAGAGGCAAGCGTGCTGAAACGGTTCGAGGAAACAAGACGTTGATGATTTCGTTACCGCACCTGTCAACTTCCTGCGCACGACGGCGCCGAGTGTGACGCTAATTCTCTCCCAGTAGAGACTCATGTCAAAGCGGAGGAGGATTAGCTTCAGCCACTTGTAGAAGGCCAACATTCGGATGGCTAAAAAGACACGTTTATCGTCATACCCAGTTGGGGGAGGGGGGGAGGGGGAAGAGGAGCTTGGCTCGATTATAAACCGGACTTTAATAAAAAAAAAATTGCTCCCCTACCTTGTTTCTTTCTCTCCCTGTGGTTGACGGCGGCCGCGTGGGGTCTGGTGCTGACCCGCTCGAAGGTGACTTCCTCCACGGCCACCGGCGGGAGACGCAGCTTCGTCATCGGCGGCGTCGGCAACCGGAGGCGGAACTTGTTCCCCTTCCCCGTCGTCGCTGTTGTTGTCGGGAAGGACGTTGGAAACACCTCGGAAAAGGTCGCCCCGATCAAGTCCGGCACCGAGGTGGTTCCGAAGGACGGGGGCAGCCGCGGGGAGGGCGTGGTGGTGACGCCGGCGGAAGCTCCGGGGAAGACGGGGCCCATCGTCGTCACGACTGCCTCGAACTCCACCTCCTCCTCGTGGATGAGATCCCCGCAGAGCGCCTCCATGTCAAAGTCCTCCCCGGCGTGCTGAGCCAGGATCCTCCTCAGGTTGGCTCTCATCCGGCGGGGCAGCTGGGCAAAGTCGGCGCGGAACCGGCGCGGCGCCCGGACAAGCTGGGAGAAGACGGGCACCCGGCTGAAGTCCGGGTCTACCCCGGAGGATTTGGCACGACGGTCAAACCTGAGGATAGACAGGTTACGAAGACGCAAACGGTTGTCAGAAAAGGTTTTAACATCCAGACTTAGGCACAAGTCGTGTACCTATCTTACCTTAGAATTTTGAGAAGAGGATTCAGCCTCATAGCTGGCAAGGAGAGAGCGTTCGGGTTGAAGGGAGCCTTGGGCTCCAGTGGCCTCGCCAACGGATCCCTGTTGACCAGAGGAACCGGGCGACGACGGTCGGGAGCTGCCGAGTCGCCAGACAAGGCCTTCACAAAGGTCTCCACTTCTTCCACAGGCGGTATCTCTTCCGGCAAGTCCAGCAAGTGATCGGACCCGGTCTGGCCAGGGGTCAGCGGCCTCAGCAGCGTATTCTGCTTCCTGGAAGGCACCTCCAGGTCGTGGTCTGAAGCCGTTTGGCTGCCTGTGAGAGGCCTGAACAGGGTGTTCTGCTTCTGCGACGGGACAGGCAGATCGTGATCGGCTGCGCTCTGTCCCGGCCTGAGCGGCCTAAGCAGGGTGTCCTGCTTGAGCGACGGCATGTCGAGGGCGTGGTCGGCACCCGTCTGGCCCGAGGTCAGGGGCCGGAGGAGGGTGTTCTGCTTCAGGGATGGGACTTCTAGCTCGTGGTCCGAAGCTGTGTGCCCACTAGTCAGCGGTCTCAGGAGGGTGTTCTGCTTCAAAGTGGGCACCTCCAGATCATGATCGGATGCTGAGCTGCCGCCGGTGAGAGGCCTCAACAGCGTGTCTTGCTTCGCTGAGGGAACCTCCAGGTCATGGTGGGAGGCCGTCTGTCCACTGGTCAGAGGCCGGAGGAGGGTGTTCTGCCTCACTGAGGGGACCTTCAGGTCATGGCCGGACCCCGTCCGCTTTGGGGTAAGCGGCCGCAGGAGGGTGTTCTGCCTCACTGGTGGAGTCCTGATCGAGTGCTCCGCACCAGTGCGACCACCCTGTAGGGTCCTGGTGAGAAGCGGGTTTGAGCGGTCGTTGAGGGGCAGAAGCCTGTCTCCTGATAGTGGCGGCCCTCCTCCCCCAATCACCTCCGCATCTGCTTCCTCCTCGGGATCAGGCGGGGCCAGTCCCTCAATCGTGTCGTCCCTGCCGCCCTGCAGGGTTCTCAGCAGGAGGTCCTGCTTCCTGGGCGGGAGCCTCAGTCCCCTGTACCGGCCCCTGTGCCTGCCCCTGAGTTTCCTGAGGAGAGGGTTCCGCTTGGGCGGTTTGAAGTCGCTGAATGTCCTCCGGGGCTTCACGAAGCCGTTGTGTCCTTCGGTGAGCTTTCTGGTGACCAAGGGATCCTTCCTGAAGCCGCCGGTCGTACCAAACCTCACCGTCGTCTGCTCCGGCACCGGCGTGACCATCGTCGTCGTCGTCACCGGCACCGGCACCGGCGCGGGAGGCGACGTGGCTGCGTCGCCGTTCGTTCCCTGCAGGATGAGTCTCTGCAGGAGGTTCTGGTCGCCGCCACTGACGAGGCTGCGAAACTCCTCCTCGCTGTCCACCAGGATGGGTCCTTCCGTGGCGCGGGCGCCGTCCTCCTTCCTCCCCTTCTTCATCAGTCTGAGCAGGGTGCCCTGCATGCGGTCGGAGACGTCGGTCATCGGCGTCTGCGACTCCAGCAGCTCCAGCAGCTCCTGCCTGGTCGGGGCCACCGTCGGAAGAGACGAGGAGGCGACCGTGGTGGTGAAGTCGTTGAAGTCGGTGCTGATGGTGGTGGCTGGTGGCCTGAAAGTGGTGGAGGGGAGGTCGTCGAGCGGCTCGAAGGTGATGGAGGGCGCTGGGATGCGGGTCGGGGAGGAGGAGACCCTGAGCAGCGGGTCCTGGTGTTCGTCGGGCGGGACAAACGTCCCCGGGGAGACCACCTCGCCGTGCCTGGCCTTGCTCGTCACCGAGATCAGCGGGTCCTGCTTCTTCTCCCTAGGCAGGTCGAGCACGTTGTCGAAGTCGCCAGGATCCTGGAGAGGATTGCTGGGCCTGGGCTTCCGCAGCTTCTCCAGCACCCTCAGCCTGGCCTCCGCCATAGGGTCCTCCGTGGTCGGGGGCGCCTTGGTGGTGGTCGTCGTCTTTGGCGGCCTCCCCATCAGCGCCCTCAGCCTCTCCCTCGCTGCCATCATCCTGTCCAACGACGTCTTCGGCCTCCGCGCCTTCGCCGTCTCGGTTGTCGGCGCCGCCGCCGTCGTCGTCGTCCTTCTCGCCGTCGTTGTCGTGGTCGTCGTGGTCGTCGACGTTGCCGCCTCCGCCAGCCTCTCCCTGATGAGGTTCCTCATGGTAGCCATCGGACTCTCCGTGGTGGTCAAGTCCTCCCTGTCCTCTCTGAGGGTGGTGGAGAAGGGATTTCTGACGGAGGTGGAGGAGAACGGGTTCCTGGCAGTGCTGGAGAAGGGATTCCTGACTGTGGTGACCACCAGGCTCTCCTTGATCTTTTCCCTGGCCTCCTCAAGAGGTTCCAAGCGAGTCGTCGTCGCCGTCTGGGGCGTCCTTTGCGTCGTCGTCGTCGTCTTGATGATCTTGAACGTGGCCTCCTTCTTCGCCTCCTCACTCTGCTTCGCCTTGATCTCCTCCCTCCTGATGTCCATCGGGGTCGGCGAGGGCTTTTCGCCTCCATCTCCCTTCCTGTTCAACTTGTCCTTCGGGATGAGGTCCTCGAACTTGGTCGGGGCCGGAGTGACGGCGAAGGAGACGCCGGAGGCTGAGGCGGACGGCGTGGAGTCCAGGCGCTGGCTGATAAGAGGCTGGGCCTTCGGAGAAGTTCGCTGATGACGAAAAAAAAAAACAGAAAGAAAATATGGTTATTTGTTTGTTGACAAAACACGAAAAAAAAACACGAGAAACAAGTACGGTCATCTCATTCCGAACAGCTCGCTTAATGAAGCAACACCAAGATTTGTGCCATTAAACCACAGATATTAGTGGACTTAACTTATTCACAAAGATCTGTAACAGGAAGAGCGCAAGACCATCATGTCCACGCTCTTTTTTTTTAAATATTTGCTCCAGATGTGAAGTGCATTCTTGTGGTGGGTGGTGAAATTGGGTGAGAAGGACTAGAGTAGGACCACCAGCTAGGAGGAGTATGGCACAAAAACACGTGAAATGGGCGCATGCAGATGATTGCAGAAAGGTATTGGCTGCTGTGCGTATACTCTCTCCCCTCCTCCAATCCATTTGGCATTACAGGTGGCTGCGCCATGTGTTTTAAAATTACAACTAAACTTTCTCTCTCTCTCCCTTCACAATTCTGTCCTTCTCTTGAGAAGGAGGGGGAAAATTTATCCTTGACACAAGATTTTGCGGATTGTTCACCAAAAAAAAACCAACCAGAAAATAGAAAAAGGTGTAGAGCAAATCTGCCGTGCAAGACATTTCCCAAAGTTGGGGAAAATATATGGCGTCAAGCTTCCTAAGAGGAGAGAGAAAACAAAAACAAGAACAGACTCTGTTCAAAGACCTGCGACGAGACAATGACAGAGTTCACGAAGAGTTACTAAAGTGCAACACCCCTAAAATTGCACTTCAGTTCTTGTTGGTGTGTCCCAAGAAAAACAACCACAACCCGTTGCGTTCCATGACCTGGCGGCGTAAAAACCGTACAGAGCATCCCTCACTTTCTGTTGGGAGGAAGAAGAGGTGGGTTCTCTAAATGGTTTTCTCCTTCCAAAAGCATTTTCCTCCCTCCTTACCGTTAGGTGAGCCGGGGATCCACTTTCAGAGGAGCCCCCCAGAAAGTTCAACAGAACTGGAGGAGGAGAAGTCGACTCTGCTGTCGTCGTCGTCGTTGTAGTTCTCCTCGTTGTCGCTGTCGTCGCCGTTCTCGTTGTTAGAGAACCTGAAAAAATATTATTTTAAGTTTTAAATCTGGCCAGCTTGCACTTAAAAAAAACCAGGCAAATACATTGGGAATTCGCGTCAAAAGAGAAAATTAATCGCCTTCAGTGCAAAAAAAGGCAATTTCGGAAAGAAAAGAAAAGAGAAATTGGCAATCCCGGTTGCAAAAAAAGGAGAAGTAAATTGCAAATCCCGTTTCCGCAACCGACAGTTTCGAATATATATTTTTTTACAGTTTATTCTGAATGGGTGGGACCACTTGGCAAGCGGGTCCCTCCCTACGTACCTACACTATATACGGCACGCCGCCAATCGGCAGGAAGAAAATGAATAATTATTGCAAGAAAAATCTTGTTTTTCAAGGACAAAGTCGGCCCCTGATGACGCCTTTTTACAGGGGAGAGAGAGAGAGAGAGAGAAGAGCTTTACAACCTTTTTTCTCTCCGCCACCCGCAACCTGACTATTTCTTCCATGTCCGGAGATATTGAACGTGAGATAATTATCACTTTTTTTAAAACTTATTTCGAGGAAAAAAGCCGCAGTCTTCTCTTGGTAATCTACGAATGTCATTTCTTTTTGTTTCTTTTTCAGATTTTCGTAATATATTTTTTGCTCTGAACTTTGTCTGTCCTTCCTTCCTTCCGTCTCCCCAGTTTGTCTTGATCCGATTTTCGTGGAAGGCCCTTGGATCCCAGACGTCAGAGATTTGCACTATTTTGGCCCTTTTGGCATCTCCTGTTTTCGAAAATAAAAGTAGGAAAAAATTGCCCTTTTCCTACCTTTTTTTGTGTGTGTGCAAGCAAGGTCATGTCGATATTTCAAATCTTACCTAGGCAGGCCTTAGACCAGGAAATCGGCCCCCAATTTTAAAGGCAAGAGAGAAAATGATCGCAGGCATTTTTTTCAGATTTTTTTTTTTCATTCTCGAATCGTGTCGATCGATGGCAGGAATTTTAAGGCCAAAATTAAAAAAAAAAATGATCGGAAATATGGGAAACTGAACGATTTGTCATCTTTTGGTGGTGGCTTAATCGTCCTTCTCAGCCACCCGCTACCGATGACAAGAAAAGAGGCATCTCTCTCTC
>JAAUYM010036855.1_pt1 | contig 22871 bp, 13 predicted proteins | sample 7278001 | NCBI WGS metagenome assembly JAAUYM01 (sample SAMN14350224, study PRJNA611818) | marine sediment metagenome | isolation source: surface marine sediment (1.8m) | place: French Polynesia: Moorea | collected 2018-08
ATTGAGACCAATCCGTTGTTTGGGATTGGTACCACCATCGTTGGTACTGACTACATGCAAAATCGTTATGGTTACGATCCGGACGTGATTATTCGCCGTTTGGGTGATTCCAACTATGAGCTGTTCCTGATACGCCAGCAACTTATCGCGCAAACCGGTAGCAACATTATTGCAGGCTACGACGATGAAGCTGGCCAGTTCCAGCGCTTAATGGACCAGGCGCTTATTGCCGGTAATGAGATGGGCCTTGTTTATGGTGAGGCACTAACTGCTGAGCAGGCAGCTAACCTGACTCAGGATATCGTTTGGATGGAAAAAGTCGTCGTTGGAGGTGAAACAGTTCTTGCGCCCAGGGTATACCTTGCAAAACAAACACGCGATAGCGTAACAGCTGGCACCATGCTCGCTGCCAACACAGTTAACATTGAAGGCGGCACTGTCAACAACACCGGCGCGACGATAGTCGGTACTGATGCAATCACCATGAACACTACCGGTGATATTACCAATACCAGCGGTACTATTAGCGGCGGCGATGTAAGCCTGACATCTACCGAAGGTAGTATAGTCAATCAAACGATCGTAGAAGGCGCTGGTGATAATCTTAGTTTTAATACGCGGGTGGGTGTAACCTCGACAATTGAGGCCACAGGCGATCTCAGCATGGATGCAAACAAGGATATCGTTGTTACCGGTGCTGATGTGAATGCAGGAGGCGATGCCAGCTTAAGCGCCGGTGAAAACATTACCTTTGACACGATTGTAGATACAACCACGGAATCAACGTCGACTAACAGCGTGTCTGGCGGTTTGTTTGGTGATAGTGAATTAACAAATACAACCACCACTACATCCACAAACATCGGCTCTAACCTTAACGTTGGTGGCAACCTGACGCTTGAGAGCGGTGCCGATACCACGATTGCCGGTAGTGATGTCGACGTGGGTGGCAACCTGGATGTTGATACCGGCGGAAGCTTCGATGTGTTAGCCAGGCAGGACCAGGTCACGACAAGTACCGAGACTACTGAATCTGGCGCCGATGTCGGTACTGGCCTTTTTGGCACCAGCACAACTACTAACGAAGAGTTTCGTGGCACCAATGCCGGGTCTGTGATCAACGTGGAAGGTAATGCCAACATCGATTCAGAAGGGGCGGTCACCATCCAGGGCTCGGATGTTTTTATCGATGGAAATGCCGATATCACTGCCACCGACGGCATCAATGTGCTGGATGGTCTTGATGAATCAACCTCGGTTACGGTTACGGAAACAACATCATTCCTTGGCAAGGACGATTCTGGCGATTCAGGCTCGGCCTCATCCTCTGGTAGCGCATCGGAAAGCGGTGGCGGCAATTCCAGTGCTGATGCCAACGCGGCCGCCGATGCCGATGCCAGTGGCAAGGCCGATCTTAAACTTGTCGAAACTACCACAACGATAGAAACCAATGTCAGTACCACCAGTGTCGCTTCTAATTTAAATATAGGCGGTGAGCTAAACGCAACGACAGATGGTACCTTGACCGTTCAGGGTTCCAACGTTACGTCCGGTGGCGACATGAATCTTGATGCCAACAATGTCGACATACTGGCTGGACGCAATGAGTCATCGTCCACCTCTACGACGTTTACAACGGCAGTCGGTATATTTAATGAAGGCAGTGCCAATGCCAACGCTGATGCAGGCGCCGATGCCAATGCCGGCGGCAATACCATTGGTGCGAATGCCGGCGCGAATGCAGGCGCCAGTGCGGATGCCCGGGGTACGGCAACAGTAGGTGCACAAACCACTGAGACAAGTACTACTGAAGTTATCGTCACCAACACCGGTTCGACGTTAACCTCTGGGGGCAATTTAACTATTAATGCGGATGAGGATGCACGTTTTGTCGGAGCCGATGTTAACTCAGCTGGCGACATAAATATTGACGCAACTAACATACTGAATGAGTCGGCTGTAGATACCGTAGACAGAACAAGCTCTACTACTACGCAAACGACCGGTATTGCCTATAGTGGTAAAGCTGATGCAGGTGCCTCGGTGGATGCAGACGTTGGCGTGACTGATACCGGTATTGATGCAGGTGCCAATGCCGACGCCGATGCCAGCTATGGAATACGCTATTCACGTGATGAAGTAAACACGACGTCTGGTTCCACGACACAGAACACCTCGAGTTTTACTGCTGGCGGTGATATCAACCGTAATGCTACTGACACGATTGTTGACCAGGGCACTGAGTTAAATGCGGATAATATCAATCAAACCGCGCGCGAAATACGTGATGAGGCGGTGAGTAACACTACCTACTCTACCGTTGAATCAAACACGAATGATGCTCGCCTTGGTGTGGGTGCGGGGGCCGGGGCCGGGGCAGACGTTGGTAGCATGGGCGGTGGTGGCGGTGGTGTGCGTGCCGGCGTTGGTATTCGTGCCGGTTATGATGGCGGTACCGTTGATAGTAGCGAATCGACCAGCACCGCTGTGACAACTCAATACAATGCCCGTAACGACATTAACTCCACGTCAGAAGATGGCACCACGTTTATCGGTGCAGACATTAATGCCGGTGGTGATGTCAATCTCGCGGCAGGAACACTGGACTTTCAGGCCGCAGAAGACACGACCAACAGTAGTACCAATAACAAGAACTATGGCGGCGACTTGAGCCTGGATGTACTTGGTACGGTGGGCGGTAGTTTGTCAGGTGGTTTTGAACAAGATAAGGGCGATAGCAGCTCCAGTACCGCGCGTACCGGTGGTATTAATGCCGGCGGCAACCTGAATATTGACACAACGGGCGATGCCAATTTTGAAGGCACCCAGCTTGCAGCCGGTGATGGCGCCAGTATCGATGCCGGTGGCGAAGTCAACTTTACTGCTGCGCGCGATACCGTGACCGATAACTCGCGCAACATCGACATTAATGTTGATCTTGGTGGCAGCAAGGGTAAAAGCGGCGGCGGTAACAACATGGGTATCGGCTTAGACGGTGGTTATGCAACTGATAATGCTAGTAGTGATACGGCCGTTGTTGGTGGTATTACCGCGGGCGAAGGTGGCATCAGTATTAATTCGGGCGGTGATACCTCGCTAGAAGGCACACAGCTGCAAACTACAGGCGATACTGTTATCGCATCCACTGACGGTGACGTTAATTTACTTGCGGCTATCAATACTAATTCGGATGACGTCATCGATATTAGCGGTGGTCTCTGCGGCGGCAAAGGTGAAGACGGTAGTAAGGAAGGCAGTGGTATGCTGGATGCGGAAATCTCTATAAACAACAGCGTTGATTCAACCACAACGTCGATTGATTCAGGTGGGTCGGTCAGTATCAGTGGTAACAACATCGTCAAACAGGAAGCCGAGATTACATCTGGCGAGGGCGTAACAACAGACGGTAATGTTGTTGAAATCGATGCGGTTGAAGATGAGTCTTCATTTGATTTTGATATCTCAATGTCAGGCACGGTAACAACACCGGGTAATGACACACCTAGAGACACATCACCAGATAGCAACGATGGTCAACCAACCGGCGATCCAAACAGCAACACGCCAAATAACAATACGCAGGGAGACAACAACCAGCCGTCGGATAACAGTGGAAATACCGCTACAACCGGCACTGATAGCGATCGGCCGACGCAGACCAGTGATAGTAGTAATCAACCAAGCAGCAATGATTCGGCCACTGATAGCGGAGGCAGTGACAGGCAGTCGTCAGGTCAGGGTGGTAACACTGCCGATACCGATCCGCCGTCAGGCACGAACAGGCAAACCGCAAGCAATGATGCACCACCAGGATCATCTTCGGCAGGCGACAGCCAGACCGGCGCTTCCAACGGTACTGGTTCAGCATCCAGTGGTGATGGTCAGTCAGTTAGCAATACATCAAACCCAGGCAGTCAGTCTGGAGGTGGTGATACTGATGCTGGTTCCAACAGACCTTCTGTCAGCAATAATGATAGTCAGAGCCAGACCGCGACTGGTCCAGCAACTAGCAGTGATGGCAATACTTCATCAAACAGAACCAACACTGACGGCGGTTCACAATCTGCCGGTAGCAATGACTCTGACACAAGTACAGGTAGCAATAGAAGAACGGCAGATTCGAGTACAGATTCACCTCAAAATGATAGTGGCCAGGGCAGCGGTGACTCTGGTTCACAAAGTTCGGGTAGTGGCGATAGTAATACCCAGGTTGCCATGGTTGACCAGGATGCAACGCCCACTTCTTCATCTGGTAACAGTGGCTCAAGTTCTGGCAGTGCCAACTCAACTCGGGTGTCAAACGATACTGCCGCTGACTTCAGTCGTTCGCGCGGTAATCCGCTTAAGTATGTTGCCGGCGCTGTCATCACAGACAGGGTAACGAGGAAACCACTGGTATTGGTTAAAGTACGTACGCAGGGCAAAGGCACGATGATGGTCAGACCCGAAGATGTGCAAGGACTGGGACCGGAGCAGATCCAACAAAAGTTTGGACTTGAGGCGCCTCCGGTTGAAGTGGCAAATGTGGAAATACCGGCGGGCACCAAAATTCGTGAAGGAGAAGTGCAGCTATCACAAGGTGGCAATTACAGTCCGGCCATACAGTTTGAAATGCTGGAGTAGTTTTAAGACTTAATTAGAAATTAGTCAGTACACCAAAAAATAGAATGTGGTTCATCACATCGCTGGCGCCACCTTGTCCATTGATATACTGGTTCTGGTAACCGGTATCAAATGCCAGTGTTTTCGATACGCGATAATTAAGACCTAGAAATAAACGGTTTTGGTTAAATCCTGATTGCGGCCCGCCATCACTATCATTGACATGAATGAAGACTTCTTCATTGATAGCAAGTGAAAGCCTGTCATGAATGTTTTTAAGTGGATAAGTGAAGCGACCAAAATAGCGAACACGGTATGACGTATCATCTACGCCTTCCAGGAAACGTTGCTCAAACCGTACTCGGTGTACTAATTTTCCCTTGCTCAATGACTGACTGGCCAGTAATTCCTGGAAAGAACGATGTTCAACCCGCTTGGGATCGTAAGTCGGGATGAGTCCGTAGCCTTGATACAAACCGATATTCGGTGTGATTTGATAGCCGAGTGCCCCGCGCATTAATAAGGTGTCAAAACTGCCGTCATTACCGCCAGAAATATCATTGACGGTGAATCGCGGCTGTAGATCAACGAACGCCCGATAATTTTCAGCAAATTGAAAACGACTTAAAGACATAAACCAGGTGCTGGTACGTGTCTCGGTGTCGGCTTGAACGCCTGTTGAAACTATCAGTAATGTGAGCAGTATCTTCCTGATAAACATGTTACTTCTCCTGTAAATCTAAGTGCTTATAGCGACGCTAAGGTCGCTAACTTAAAAGATCTTGACCCTTTGTCCAGATCATTAAGTGAGCCGTCCATGCCGTGTATTTCAGGCCAAGTGTTTGATTTTATATAGATTAAACGGTCTGCGCACTATCAATGTGCATAAAAACGGCTTTGTCATAAAAAAGTCATGCTGAATTACTCAAGAATTCAGAGCACATGTCGTTTAAGGGCATAACCAAAATGGTTTATCAGGAGTTGCTGTTATGTTCAGGGAATTAACGATTAAGAAGCAGTTATTTTTAGGCTTTGGTTCTGTGCTGTGTTTAATGTTCATATTAGCCATCGTGGCGGTTTATGGCATGCGAACGACTTATCAAGGTTATGTAGATTATCGAGGTCTTGCGAGAAATTCGAACCTGTCATCTCAGGTAACCACCAACCTGCTTTCAATGCGGTTGGCAGTGCTGGGTTTTATCAGTAACAGACTTAAGTCCGAATCGGCGAGCCAGCTTGATAAATATGCAATGAGAAACGAACAGCTGCATCAATTCCTTGAACTGGCAAAAGTTGATATTACCTCACCCCAACGAAAAGAACTCGTATTTAAGATTAACGAAGAAGTAACAAAATATGAGAAGGGTTTTAAGGAGGTCGTAGAACTGTATAAATCAAGGGATAGCCTGGTTCGGGAACAATTAGATAAGAATGGCCTGGCAATGCGAGAAGCAGTGACGACAATTATTGAATCTGCTTATCAGGACAATGATGTCGAGGCGGCGTATCTTGGTGGTCTGTTTCAACAACACTTGATGCTGGCCCGCTTTTACGTTTACAGGTATCTGCTGACCAATACTGCTGAGGACAAGGACCGTGCATTATTGGAAATGGAAAAAATGATGCCGGAAAAATTTGCAGCGCTGAAACTGGCCATCCAGAATCCGACTCGTATACAGCTGCTTAATGAGATCGAAGGTTACCATCAAGCTTATGTTCGCGCATTTAAAGATGTGACGGGGATCATTGCCCATCGAAACGATCTTATTCAAAACACGCTAAATCGCATTGGACCGATTATCGCGTCTTACATTGAGAATGTGCAATCGTCCTTAAAAAAGGAGCAGGATAAACTCGGCCCGGTATTACAGAACAATACTCGACAGTTAAATTACGTCATCATGATTGTTTCTGTGCTCGCTGTTGTATCAGGGCTATTAATTGCCTTTTATATAAACAAGCGAATCACAAAACCTATCGGCGGAGAGCCTGCAGAAATTGAAAAAGTTGTCGAAGAACTCGCCGCCGGTAATTTTGCAGATATATCCTCGAAGACTGATGACACTACCGGTATCTATAACTCGGTCCAGGTGATGGCATTACAGTTAAGAAAACTGGTGAAAGATATCGCCAGATCCAGTGACGAGCTTGTGAGGACAGCTGAATCTACGACTGATATTGCCGAGACGAATGAGCGCATCATCGATGAACAGCAACGAATGATAGACCAGGTTGTTGTCGCTATTGAAGAGTTGTCTGCAAGTATTCGTGAGGTTGCGCAAAATGCGAGCTTGTCAGCCGAAAAATCTGATAAGGGAATTCAGGAAACAGCGCACAGTCGTGAGACAGTGAAACAAACGCTTATGGCAATTGACTCGCTGTCAAACAGCCTGGAGACATCCAGCAAGGTAATCGCCGACCTGGAAAAAAACAGCCATGATATTGGTTCAGTAGTAGAAGTTATTGAAGATATTTCAGAACAAACCAATTTACTTGCTCTTAACGCCGCTATCGAAGCAGCGAGGGCAGGTGAACAGGGCAGGGGATTTGCCGTAGTTGCGTCCGAGGTAAGGACCTTGGCGCAGCGTACCAATGAGTCCACAGCTGAAATACAGGCGATGATTCATAACTTGCAGCATGATACGACTGAGACTGTAAAGCAGATGAAGGAAAGCAATGTTATTGCCAATGAAACTGTAGAACGATCGAAAGAAATTGATGACGCGTTAAAGAGTATTTATCACATCATTGATGAAATAGCCCAAATGAACACACAGGTCGCCAGTTCAGTAACTGAGCAATCTGCTGTTGCCGATAAAATGGCGGAAAACATGGGTGGTATAGCGCAAAGCATTAACGTCATTAGTGATTCGGCGACGGAAACGCGCTCGAAGAGTGAAGAGGTCAAGTTTGTCTCTAACGAGATGAATCACACAGTATCTGCGTTTAAGACATAGAGATAGCTTTATCGTTAGTTGAAAATCCGGTTACTGATAAAGACTCAGGAACTGGCTAGTGGTGTTTTCAACATGCTGAACGAAGTCCTTCTTTTTCATCTTCATGGGTAAATTCATCATGCTTCGCATAAGCATTTCACCTGCGACCATATACATGTATTGGCTTGCTGCCTGATTTGCATTATCAATATGAAGACGTTTTCTGTCAGCCTGTCCTTGTAAAAAATGTGCAATGGTATCCAGTGTTTTTTGTGGTCCATTTTTGTAAAACAGCTCTGCCATATCATGATGCCGCATACTTTCGCCTACGACGACGCGATGCATATTAATCACGTCATCGTCATTAAGTAATTCATACAAGCGCATGGCTATCTGGCAGAGCCCCTCGCGCGGGTCATCCGACACTTTGTGTTCGCCATCAAACGCGTAAGACTCAACCTTTCCCTTGATAACATTCTGAAACAGGTCTTCCTTGCCCTTGAAGTGAGAGTACACGGTGGCCTTTGATACCCCGGCCATTTCAGCTATCGCATCTATGGATGCTGCCTCATAACCCTTGGTCAGGAACTCGCAACCCGCTGCATATAGCATCGCGCTGCGCTTCTCTTCGCTCTTGGGCCTGCCGGTCGCTACTTTTTTCGATTCTTTACTTGACATACTAAACCGTTCAGTTTACTTTTTAGTTACTGTACTAAACAGTTTAGTATTTATATTTTGATTATGCAACCTGCAAGGACACAAAAATGAAAGTAAAAACCAATAGTTATGGGCGATATGCGAGTGTGTTAGCGCTGTCCGTACTGGGTCTTGTTATATCAGGACTGGCCTTTACCCCGTTGTTACATGCGGATAATCAGGAAATTGTGGACCAGGAGCGCGCCTCTCTATTGACGGTGAATACCGCGACGCTATTGCCAGAAAATGTCTATTCCATAAAACGTAAGTACATTGGTCGGGTAGAGGCAAATCAAAATACCGCTGTCGGATTCGAACTTGCCGGCAAGCTCGCCTCTGTGCTGGTCGATGAAGGAGACAGTGTAGAGAAAGGTCAGGTGCTCGCGACACTGGATACCGAGCGGCTCAGGGTACAAAAACGTGAGCTCGTTGCGCGAGTCATGGAAATTGAAACGCGCATCAAGCTGTCCAACGTGACACTGGAACGTATGGAAAAGGCGCTGCAATACGAAGGCGTCACTTCACAGCAGGTTGATGAAGCACGACAACAGCGCGATGCCAGTCAGGCATCATTGTCAGTGATTAATGCGTCAATCGATGCCATTGATACCGAGATCAAAAAATCGACTCTTGTATCTCCGTTTGATGCCTATGTCATCGCTCGACAGTCAGATAACGGTCGCGTTGTTGAAGCCGGACAGCCAGTTTTAACCTTGCAACAACGTTCTGTAAAAACGGCACGTATAGGTATTGCCGGCGATGCGATTCAACAGTTTCGCGTCGGTGAAATCGTTAGTGTGTCAGTAGAAGGTAACAAAAACGAGGGCAAGGTCAGAACGATTGTGCCTGTTCGCAATGCAATCACCCGTATCGTCGATGTCATCCTTGAATTAAATGATGCTGTTGCCAGGCCGGGCGACCTGGTTGAAGTCGATATTGAACAAAGCGTAACAGCAGATGGTTATTGGGTTCCTCTCACAGCGCTGTCAGAAGGCGAACGCGGTACATGGACATTGCTGTTAGCTGAGCAGCGTAATGGTTCTGATACCTACCGCTTAACCCGACACTTTGTCGATATTGTGCATAAGGAGTCGAACCGTGTGTTTATTCAACGATTTGAACATGAACTTGATCAATATGTTACCAATGGCTTGCAACGCGTCGTACCGGGTCAATTCGTTCATATAGAACAGAACGGTGCGCAACTCGTTGCGGGAGTTGAGTTATGAACTCACGAAAGAATAACAGCAATACGTTATCGGCCTGGTTTGCTGCCGACAATTATGTTGTGTATCTCACCTTGTTGATCATTCTTGTTGCAGGTTTATCGGCATTAGTGAGTTTGCCGCGTATTGAAGACCCTCGTATTACCACGCGCAACGCCATCATTACTACCACGATGCCAGGTGCTTCTGCAGAGCAGATAGAGGCTGAAGTCACCAAGCCATTGGAAGACGGCATACGTGAAATATATGAAGTAAAGCGAATCGAATCGACCTCTCGTGCCAATGTTTCCATCATTACTATCGAAATGCAGGACAACATTACTTCCGATACCAATGAAGCAGTTTTTTCAAAATTGCGGGACAAGTTGTCTGAAGTGCAAAAAGAGTTACCTCAGAATGCCAGCAAGCCAATCCTTGATGATAAGCGTGGTGCTGTTGCCTTTACCCTTATTAACGCCGTGCAATGGAACGGTAAAACAGCACCCCGGCTTGGTTTAATGAACCGCGTAGCAGAAGAGCTGGCAGATCGCTTACGTAACGCTGATGGCACAGAAATCGTGCGCTTGTTTGGTTCGCCCAGTGAGGAAATCACGGTTACTGTAAACACCGCCAAGCTGAGTCAAATTGGTTTGACCATAAACCAGTTATCTCAATTACTCTCTGCTTCTGATAGCAAGGTAGTTGCAGGTGTGATGCGCACTTCGAACCAGGATTTACAAATTGAAGTGCTCGGTGAGTTTGATGGTGTACAGCGTATCCAGAATATCCCAATCATCGTCAATAATAACCGGGTAGTAACACTAAATGATATTGCTGAAGTTAGACGAGATTGGCGTCTTCCGGAAACAGAAATTGCGCTGGTTAATGGTCAGCGATCAATATTTGTTGCTACTCGCATGTTACCTGACAGACAGGTGCAATCGTGGTCAGCAGAGGCCAGGGCGCGCGTGGCCGAATACCAGTTGACGCTTGATCCAAGAATTCAGTTACTAACCACGTATGACGAAAGTAGCTATACGATGGACCGCCTCGGTAACCTGGCAGTCAACCTGTTACTTGGCGCCATTGTTGTCATGGCTGTCGTGATGGTTTTTATGGGCTGGCGCAGTGCTATTGTTGTCGGCTCGGCTTTACCGCTAAGCATGGGCATTTCGTTATTCAGTCTTTCCTTGTTTGGCCAGCAATTACACCAGATGACGATCTTTGGTCTGATTGTGGCTATTGGCTTGCTGATTGACAACGCAATCGTCATTACCGATGAAATTCGTAAGCACATCCGAAAAGGTGTTGATGTATTTCAAGCTATTAATGTATCAGTTAGGCATCTCTCAACGCCGTTATTTGCGTCTACATTTACGACGATACTGGGTTTCATGCCCGTATTTCTTTTACCGGGCAACGTCGGCGATTTTGTTAGTCCAATTGCCATTAGTGTGGTGTTAGCCTTGATTGCTTCTTTTGCAGTCTCACTATTATTAATCCCTGCTTTAACGATTCGTTTTGCCAGACCAGCAAGAAAGGATCAGCATTGGTGGCAACAAGGCATTCGCCCTGTATGGCTGATTAATGCCTATCGTGAATTCCTGTTAAGGGCATTGCAGCGTCCGCTGACGATCATGATGGTTGTTACGCTGTTCGCTTTTTCAGGCTTTATTGCCGCAACAATGCTGGGTAATGAGTTTTTTCCAAGTGCCGATCGCGATCAATTTCAGATTGAAGTATGGATGCCTGCTGATGCTTCCATAAACGGTACGTTAAGTATTGCGCAAAAAATCGATCTGCAGGTACGGGAAAAGCCCGGGGTCAAAAACACAACCTGGCTGGTAGGTGGCAGTACACCACCGGTTTATTACAACGCCATACAAACCCAGGACCAGAACCCTGCCTACGCGCAAGGCATAGTCTATGCCGATGATACAGAGACAGCGGTGTTGCTGATTGCAAGACTACAGGCAGAGCTGGAGCAGGCCTTTCCCGTTGCACAAATCGTTGTCAGTCCGTTTGGGCAGGGACCACCTATCGAGGCGCCGATTGGTTTCCGAATTACAGGTCCGGATATCGAACGTCTGATTGAATACGGTGAGAAGTTAAGACTGGTAATGAATCGTGTAGATGGAGTAACCCATACACAGGCGACAATGACCAGTGGACAACCCAAGTTATGGTTTGCTGCCGATGAAAGCAGGGTCCGCCAGGCAGGACTAACACTGCAAGAAGTTGCTGGTCAATTAAATTATCTACTCGAAGGCATAGTCGGTGGGTCGGTGCTGGAAGATCTGGAAAGACTACCCGTGCGTCTTCGTGCTGATCAGTCAACGCGTTCTTCATTAAATGAAATCGAATCATTGTCCGTGAACTCAGCTGTAACTTCGCAACGTGGTGAATGGATCCCGCTGCAATCTCTCGGTGAGTTCGAGTTGAAACCGGAAATGTCGAGTATTACCAGGCGTAATGGTGAACGCGTGAATAATGTCTATGGATATATCGTGCCCGGTCAATTACCGATAAACATCATGCGTGCCATACAAGCGGAGATAGAGGCACAAGGACTTGTCCTTCCTGCGCCTTATCGGTTAGAGGTAGCCGGTGACTCAGAGGAACAAAAGCGTGCCGTTGGTCAATTATTAACATACCTGCCGGTATTACTAACACTAATGGTCACGACGATCATACTTTCGTTCCGTAACCTGGGCCTATCCATGGTAGTAGGTATGGTTGCTTTGCAATCCGTCGGCTTTGGCATGCTTTCCTTATGGCTGGGGCAATTTAACCTGGGATTTAACCCGCTTATTGGCACCGCAGGCCTAATTGGTGTCGCGATTAACGGTTCTATCGTGGTACTGGCCGCATTGAGATCACATGCAAGAGCAAGTTCTGGCGAACTCGAACAAATCGCTCTGGTTACCATGGATTCTGGCCGACACATTATTTCTACTACGTTGACGACCGTTGGCGGTTTCATACCATTATTAGTCTTTAGCAGTGGTCAGTTCTGGCCACCGCTCGCCATCGTCATTGCAGGTGGTGTCGGTTTTTCAATCATTCTTTCATTGTTATTTACACCTTGTGCGTTTGCTTTCCTGGCTCGCTTGAACAGTAAGCAGCATACAAGTCTGAATCCTGCTATCACTGAAGGAGGTGTCGCATGAGACGTTCATACCTTGTTATGCAACTGTTGATGGCAAGTAGTTTGTTGCTTGTCGGTTGTACGGTTGGCCCTGACTATGTTCGGCCACAATCCGAAACATCTCAGCAATGGAACGCAAATACAGAAGGATTACTTCTCGCAACAGATTCGCAGCAACTAACACGCTGGTGGCAACAGTTTGACGATCCGTTGCTTGAACAGTTGGTAACAGCAGCAATGAAAAATAACCTGGACCTGGAGATTGCCCGCACGAGGTTGCTGGAAGCACGTGCTGGTCGGAAACTGGCCAGGTCATTTTCCTTGCCGCAGATTAATAACAGTACAGCCTACCAAAGACAATCATTCAGTACGGAAACAGCATCGCCGGAGGCCGGGCTTTCCAATGCAGGTTTGATAGACAGGCAAAATGATCAATATGAAGTTGGTTTCGATGCAAGTTTTGAAGTTGATCTTTTTGGTGGAAATCGACGTCGTAATGAAGCCGCAATAGCCAGGGAAAATGCTGCAAATGAAGGTATACGTGAAGTACAGGTGGCCGTTTTAGCCGAGGTTGGCCGCGCCTATATGGAAATCAGGGGGCTGCAGTTTGAAAAACAAACGTTGCTTAACAATATTTCATTGCAGCAGGAAACACTAAACTTAACGCGTTTAAATCGCGAAACAGGTCTGGCTACGGCGTTTGATGTAGATCGATTACAGTCTTTACTCGACTCTACCAGGGCACAGCTGCCGGCTATAGAAGCACGTATTGACGCCAATATTTTTGCACTGGGTTTATTAACCGGTGAGTTGCCAGCACGCTGGCTTGATACATTACGAAACTCACGTCCATTACTGACAACGCCAACACTGGTTGAAGCAGGATTGCCACCAGAGATATTACGCCGTCGGCCGGATATACGTCGTAGTGAAAGAGAACTCGCTGCTGCAAGCGCTGATGTAGGTGTTGCTATCTCCGAGTTATACCCACGTTTTTTTCTTTCAGGGCTTGGCGCATTTCAGTCACAAACAGCAAGCAACCTTTTTACGTCTTCAGCATGGGCTTTTGCGGTGGGACCAATGATGCAGCTACCTTTGTTCCAGGGGGGCAGACTTAGAGCCAATATCGAGGATAAGGAAGCGGACCTGTTACGTGCAGAACTTAACTATGAAAAGTCGATATTGAATGCGCTCACCGAAGTCGATAGCAAGCTGGCTGAATACAGCAGCTTACAACGTGCACTGATAAACCTGTCTTCAGCAGTTGAAGCTGCACGTTCAGCAGCAGAACGCGCAAAAAAACTCCAACGTGATGGACTTGGCAACTCGTTGGACGTACTTGATGCCGAACGTGAACTTCGCAACATCGAAAACAGCTATGCCCGTCAACAAACCTCTGCCGCCATAACGCTAATAGCCTTATACAAATCACTAGGTGGCGGTTGGGAAGAAGACACTTCCCAACAAGGTTAAATCACATAGGAGAATAGACTTATGAAAAAAAACCATCTCAAGAAGTACGGTCCATGGGCCATCATTACTGGCGCTACTGACGGTATTGGCAAAGCCATTGCCGAACAGTTAGCAAAGCTCGGCTACAATCTTGTACTAGTTGCCCGGCGGGAAGCAGTCTTGCAACAACTGTCCAGTTTATGGCAGGAATCACACGGCGTAGATATCAGAATTATTGCTGCTGACCTTTCACGCGAAAAGGCATTGTCAGAGATTGAAAGAGAAACCGGTGATTTGGATATTGGTTTACTGGTTGCTGCTGCCGGCTATGGAACCGCGGGTGATTTTGTTGACGCCAACCTGAGCGATGAACTCAACATGATTGACGTTAACTGTCGCAGCGTAGTGCAACAATGCCAGTACTTCGGCAGACGTTTTCAACAACGTGGATCCGGCGGCATGATCCTGTTTAGTTCTGTGTTTGCCTTTCAAGGCGTACCACGTAGCGCCAATTATGCTGCAACCAAGGCATTCATCCAGAGTTTTGCCGAGGCGCTGCATGATGAACTCGTGCCAGGCAACATTGATGTTCTCGCTGCGGCTTATGGTCCAGTGAAAACCGGATTTGCTACGCGCGCAGATATGGTGATGAAGTTTGCGCAATCACCAACAGCTGTTGCCACGGCCACACTAAACGCACTTGGAAATACAACAACGTCGCGACCGGGTGCACTATCAAAGCTACTTGGTTATTCACTTGGCATGCTGCCACGCCGTTTACGGACATGGATTCTGTCCATGGTCGTTGCCGACATGACCCGTCATCAAAGTCATGCTCAACAAACTCACTGACAAACAGGAGATCATCATGAAAACACTATTTTTAACATTGCTTCTATCAATCTTCCCATTGCTGGCTACAGCAAACCAGGCACAGGATATTGAAGGTGTCTGGCTTAACGCAAACGGCGATGGTTACATCGAATTTATCATCAATGACGACGTATTAACCGGTACGATTATCGGTAGCCCCCTGCCGGAGGATGAGTACAGGAAAGACGAAAATAACCCCGACCCGGCTTTACGAGAAAGACTGCTCGAAGGTACTACCATACTTAAGGACTTCACGTATGCAGGCGATAAGTTATGGAAGGGTGGTACCATCTACGATCCAAATAACGGCAAAACCTATGATTGTAAAATCACCTTTATCGATGACCAGACCATTGAAGTGCGCGGATATGTCGGTATCTCCCTGTTTGGTCGTACCGAGGTTTGGACTCGAGAATAATCAGGCATTAATCAGGTGAATCGTTGCTATGTATTAGATATCCAGTACCAGTTTGCTGGTTTTAGCTCGCGATACACAGGGACACATTTTTTGTTCCGTAACACGCTCATGTGCTGTCAATGCTGAATCATGGTGTTCTGCCTCGCCATCGATCACTTTGACAGCGCATGTTTTACAATTACCGGATTTACAACTGAATGGTATCTGCACATCTTGTTCGAGCATAGCATCGAGTAACGATTTGTCCGCTGGCACCTCAATCGTTTTGCCTGAACGTGTTAGTTCAAGCGTAACGGGTTTTGCATCAACAAGTTCTGTCGCACTGAAACGTTCATAGCGCACGCGGTCATCGGTTATGCCTAGCTCTCGAGCAGTATCCAGTGCCGCATCGATTAACCTTTGTGGTCCACAAATGTAGAACAGCGAGTCAGGACTGGCTTCTGACATGATTTTATTCAAATTCATACGCTGATCTTCATCCTTTATATAGATGCTGATCTGGCTGCCAAACTCACGCTGCAAGCGATCACGGTAAGGCATGTCCCAGCGACTGCGTCCAGCATAGTGAAAATGCATGTTGATGCCTCTAGCTTTCAGGTCATGCGCCATCGCCTTGATTGGAGTGATACCTATGCCACCAGCAATCAACACGGCAGGTCGGTTATCGGCATGTAATTCAAAATGGTTTTCTGGCTGGGTCGTCATGATCGTGTGGCCAAGTTGATAGTGCTCGTGGATATAGGCTGACCCACCGCTGCCATCTTCTTCTTTAAGCACGGCTATCTCGTAAGCATCCTGGCGTGCAGGGTTAGTGGCGATAGAATAATGTCGCCATTGCAGTTTGCCATCCAGAATGACCGGCATTTTGATATGTGACCCGGCAGTGACCTTGGGAAGGCGTTTTCTCTCAGGGTCTCGAAATTCATAGGCACGTACATTGGTTGCAATTTGCCTGACACCGGTAATGACAAGTTCAAAATCACCTTCACCATGTACACTGTTCGTGTTCGTTATTGACGCTGAGGCTTTCGTTTTGCTTGTTTCTTCAAGAACCGTTGCGATCATTTGTTCCACTTCCTGCTCCGTGTAGCGTGGCGTTATATGCTGCGGACAGTTCCAGTCGAAAGCTTCAACATGAATAATAAATGCACGTTCAATTCTTGCCCGGTAATGATCGTCCTCCAGTTTTGCAAGTGTCTCTAGATCATTAACATCAACGGTTTCTACTCGACCCAGTAATTTCAGTCGCGTCCGGTTTGGGTAATCCATGAAAAATAGAGACACACGGTTATCTTTCTTAAAGTTACCTGTGCTCACGTATTGACGATTACCTGAGTAATCCGCGAAACCAATGGTATTCGCATCGAGGATTTTCATAAAACCTTTAGGTCCACCACGATGTTGTACATAGGGCCAGCCTGTTTCACTAACACTTGCCATATAAAAACTATCACGTGCGGCGATAAAACTGGCTTCACGTTCGCTAAGTGCATTGTTGTAGTCTTCGCCCTGATCCATATTAGCGTAACCCTGGCGACTTCCTTGCTGTTCCTGTATTTCACGGACCGTAGGAGTGAAAGCTATTTCGGCAAACTTGTGTGGCATGGTTCTGTCCTCGTTTATATATTTGATTTCGCCGCGCGGAAAACCGCGCGGCATTTATTGCTTATGAAGCCTTTCTTAGTTCCACTTTAGGGAAATCGATATCAATGCGGCTGGCCTTACCAAGGATATTGGTCAGGATGTTCATACCAACATGAGTGATGATCTCGACGATTTCCGCTTCGCTGTAACCGGCATTACGTACTTCAAGTAATTCAGCAGTAGTGATTTCACCGTTATGTTCAACCAAGGCCCGGGCAAACTTGACGGCCGCGGCTGCTTTCGCATCCTGGCTTGTACCGGCCCGGTTAGCCTCGATTTCAGAATTGTCGAGGCCTGCTTTTCGACCAATGGCTGTGTGTGCAGAGACGCAATACTGGCACTCGTTCTGTTGCGCAATAGCCAGTGCGATGCGTTCGCGGGTTTGTGGATCAAGGCTGCCTTCTCCGGCGATACCATGCAGGCCAAGGAAGGCGCGTAATGCGGCAGGTGAGTTGGCAAATACCTTTAGGAAATTGGGCACCATACCCAGCTGTTGTTCAATCGCGTTCAGTAGTGCCAACTGTTCCTGGTTGGCAGTGTCTTTTTCGATAACGTTTATTCGGCTCATTTTCTTTCTCCAGTTTGGTTGATTGAGTAGTTGTCAGTGATTCGTTCAGCAACTGGAGGAGAGTATGAACAATTCCCAAAAAATGAAGAATATGCTAATTTTGTAATTAATTATTACGATATATGGAATAATATGGATCGTTTTCTTCAGCTTGAGGTGTTTGCGGCGGTGGCCGAAGAGGAAGGTTTTAATGCCGCAGCCAGGCGACTAAAGATGTCGCCGCCAGCAGTGACACGCACTATTGCCGCATTGGAAGAACGGCTAGGCGTGAAATTGTTCAACCGAACAACACGTTTTGTGCGTGTGACAGATGCAGGAGCAGGCTATCTTCAGGATGCGCGACGCATACTGGCAGACCTCGAATCTGCGGATGAAGCGGCGACAGGAATCAATGCGACGCCGCGCGGACAACTTGTTGTCACCGCGCCTTTGATGTTTGGCAATTTGTTTGTGATGCCAGTCACGCTCGACTATCTGCAACAATTTCCGGGTGTAAGTGTAGAAACCCTGTTTGTTGATCGCATGGTAAATCTAATCGAAGAGGGTATTGATGTCGGCATTCGCATAGGTGAGCTGGCAGATTCAAGTATCAGGGCGTTAAAAGTAGGTGAAGTGCGGCAAGTGTTGGTGGCGTCTCCGCGTTACCTGGAACAGCAAGGTGAGCCAATAACACCTGAGGACTTAAACATGCATCAGCTTGTCTCATCAACCGCAGGCAATTTCAGTCAGGATTGGCATTTCAAGGTTGGCAACAAAGACAAGGCTATCAGGGTGAAGTCCCGGTTATCCGTTGCTACCAATGACGCGGCAATTAAAGCAGCAGAGCATGGTTTTGGTATCAGTCGTGTTCTTTCATACCAGGTGGCTAGCCAGTTACAGCAAAAAAAGTTACGAATTGTCCTGTCAGATTACGAACTGGATTCCAAGCCAATCAATATCGTGCATCATGAAGGCAGGTTCGCATCGGTCAAAGTGCGCTCATACATTGATTTTGTTGCTGAAAGATTAATGCTGACAGATTCACTGAAATAGATGCTTGTTCTTAAGGCTCGTCATTCCTGCTAGATATAGCAAGCAGCTACTCATCCGAGCCTAGTACCCGACTGCTTCTTAATTGAAAGTCTTGTAATAACTCGTTTACGACTTCATTCGGGAAGTGGCTTTTCACGGTGACCGCGTAAAAGTTTTCAAATACGTTCGGTATCGTCATGTAATGCACAAGCTTGCCGCTAAGCAGCTCATCTTTTACAACGACGTCTGGCATAACCGACAGTGCACCGCTATCACGCGCTAGTAATCGCAGCATCGGCATGTCATCGGCCTCGGCGGCAATGTCAGGGCGAAATTGGTACTGGGCGCAAAACCCATCGAATGCCGAACGGATGGGCGTATCAGTAACAGGCAGTATCCAACGGTGATTCACATAACGCTGATTAAAGCGTTTACCAAGCTTCAGACCTGGTGGGCCAATTACCGATACCGGTTGCCTGCCAAGCAACTGGCAGCGCCATAGCTGCTGCTCGCTACCTAATACTTCTATGTTGGTAAGCGCCATATCGAACTGGTGATTGGATAAATCATTGAGAAGATTGCCCTGGCGCCGTGCATGCAGGCTGTAGGTGATATCGCTACGTTTGATCAGTGGTTCAATGAAGCTCTCGATAAAATTTCGAGACATTGTTGATAAGGTGCCGATGCGAAGCGTTTGCTTTAGGGGTGTGATGCCTTTGGTAAGCAATAATTCCAGTTCTTCACCTTTGGCAAATATCTCTTCTGCATACAGTAGTGTTCTTTTCCCGGATTCCGTTAATACCAGTTTCCTGCCTTCACGGGCGAACAAATCAACGTCCATATTGGTCTCTAACTGCTTGATTTGGCTTGATAAAGCTGATTGCGACACGTGCAGGTTTTTTGCCGTTTCAGTCAGGTTCCCGGTCTTGGCGACGTGCCAGAAGTAATAAAGATGATGGTAATTCAGCTTTGCCATAGTTCTTTATTATAGAACGATTTATTAAATTTTATATATTTTACTTAAGTTTTCCCGTCGCTAAAATCTACAACGATTATAAATCCAGTGGAGAAGGTGTGATGAACACGATGAATTTTACCGGCCTGCTTTGGCCCTTGCTGTTGAGTTTGCCATTGCTGGCAATCGTATTCAGTAGTAGCCAACGTCGTTGGCAAATTGCCCAGTTTTTTATGGGTACGAATCTATTGCTGGCCGTAGCAGCCTGGATTCAAGCTGTCTTCTTTGCTTCTGCTCCGCTGGCCTCCAGCCTGATTCATCTAACAGCCTTAGACACGACAGTGTTGGTACTGATCAGCTTTATCGGCCTGGTGGTATTGCGCTATGCCAAAAACAATCTTGAAGGTGACCCAGACGATGCCCGATTTCTAAAATGGTACATTGCAACAGTACTGGCGGTCATCGTTACCGTTACAACCAACCATCTGGTTGTATTCTGGTTAAGTTGGACGGCGATTAGCCTGGCATTGCACCAGTTGTTGATGTTCTACCCGGATCGTCCACGCGCGATTCTCGCTGCGCATAAAAAATTCCTGTTTGCGCGCGTTTCTGAAACCCTGTTGGCAGTAGCTTTCTTCCTGTTATACCAACAACACGGTTCGCTGATTATCAGTGAAGTGATCAATGAAATTAGCGCTGCAACGACACTAAGCCTGCAACACCAGGTAGCTGCAGTATTGCTGGGTGCCGTAGCATTAATTAAGTGTGCGCAGCTTCCATTGCATGGTTGGTTGATTCAGGTAGTTGAAGCGCCGACCCCTGTTTCCGCTTTGTTGCATGCCGGCATTATCAACCTGGGTGGTTTCCTGTTGCTGCTGTTCTCGCCACTGTTCGGTCAGGTTGCTGCCGCGCAATGGTTAGTTTTGATCGTTGCCGGCTTATCAACGTTGGTGGCTGCACTTGTGATGATGACACGCATCAGTATTAAAGTACGTCTCGCCTGGTCAACAACCTCGCAAATGGGTTTGATGCTGATTGAGTGCGCACTTGGTCTAGATGAACTGGCCTTACTGCATTTGCTCGCGCACTCTTGTTATAAGGCCTACGCCTTCCTGAGCTCGGGCAACGCTGTAAATGATTTTCTGCGCCAGGCCTATGTGAAGGTATCACTTCCTTCATTCGCAAACTGGTCCATGGCGGTTTCTGCGTCAGTCGCGATTGTTGCAGCAAGCGTCTACCTTACCGGTGCGGCAGTTCCTGCCAGCCCATGGATACTTGTGACCATTGCATTGAGCAGCTTGCTAGCATTTCGTTTTCAGCATACGCACAAGATTTCATTCATACGTTCATTGTTTACCGGTGCGGGCGTGGTCGCTTTTTACTTGTTAATGAAAACAGTTATGCCATTGCTATTACCTGAGGTTAACGTCAGCTACAGCTGGATGGCAGATGCATGGATAAGTGCTGTATTTATTACCCTGATGGCGGGATACCTGTACCTGCAATATCAGACCCAGAGTCAGTTATCTCGAAAGTTATTCATTGCATTAAATGCAGGATTTTATCTTGATGAGTGGGCTACGCGTACCACGCTGAAGATATGGCCTATAAGCGTGCCGCGATCGACCAATAAACACATGGCTATCCCATCGGAGGTGATTTATGAGTAGCACAGCTTCAAGTTTAGAAACGACGCAGACAAATATCGCCTCTGCTGTTACCGATGCGTGCGCACGTGTCGCGCCAACATGGCCATTAGACCAGGCGATTGCGGTCAACCCCTGGTGGGAGATGCGACAGACCCCAATGGCAGAGATTGCCGCTAAAGTGGAAACACTGGGTCAGGTCCAGTGCCTGATGCCGAAGAGTTACTACCACTCTCTCTGGCAAAAGCAGATTCAGAGCAAACATTTGCAGGAAGCAGCGAAACTGCTCGATGTTGACGCAACTGAAAACGAACTGGTTGCATTCCTTGCTGATGAAAGCACTGAAACTCATCACTGGCACAACTTTAATGACTTACTCGATTCGCAACCTGAGCGCGTAAAGAAGATGCCATGGCGTGATGAAATCGTGCAGCAGATTAGCCAGTTTTGTGGCTTGTGTTTTGAATATCCTGGACGTGTTGATTCAACTGCGGTCAATGGTAGTGGTCTGTATGAAGCATGGCTGGAAGTTGTACAGCAAGACCGTGGTATAGAGGTGCTGATGGGTGAAGATCTGCAGCAGTACTTCAAGGCATTACCGGATTCACCCGCACAATTGTTTGAACACGTTTTCGCTGGTATGGGTAAACCGGAAAACTTTACTGAATATGCGTATGCGCTGTTGCTGGATATTCACGGCTGGGCTTCATGGATGGCATACACTGCGTGGCAGGATGCGTTCAATGAAAAGGATAACAACCTGGTAGAGCAGTTACTGGCAATGCGCATGGCGTGGGAGTGGGTGCTCTGGCAACACACGCAGAATTCACATGCAGCCACGTTTAAACTGCTGGAAAAACAGTTTCTGCGTCAGTTTGAACAGTGCGATTTCTATGAGCACTTACACCTTGCCAAGCAGGAATTCCTGTGGGTATGGCAGCGCGCGATGGAGTTATCTTACCAGCAGTCGCTGAACAAGATGCTGTTATCGCAACAGTCAAAGCAGGCACCAGAGTCGAAACCAACCTTACAGGCGGCTTTCTGTATCGATGTGCGTTCAGAGCCTATGAGACGTGCGCTGGAGGCACAGTCAGACGACATTCAAACCATCGGTTTTGCCGGATTCTTCGGCCTGCCGATTGAATATTCTCCGGCTGACAGTGATTACACCCGTCCGCAACTACCAGGTTTGTTACCGGCGGCTATTAAGGTCCAACCTGCGGGTTTGAGTGGTGAAGCGAGCGAAACGACTAAAGAGATTTATCGTTCGAATAGCGATCAAAACTCTATCGAGGCTGCGCCGTCGACATTTGGCCTGGTTGAAATGACAGGTCTGTTAAAGTCTTTCAAGCTGATTAAAGACAGCTTTTCACCAAGCAAACCAGCGCATGGCATCAACGACATTGAAGCAGTAGGTAAATGGGAACTGTTGCAAGATGGCAAGCAGGTTAATACCGAAGAGTTGGTCAACCTGGCTAAGGGCATACTCGGTGCCATGGGGTTGACGAAAAATTTCGCCTCGCGGGTGTTGCTACTTGGTCATGGAAGTTGCACTGCTAACAACCCGCAGGCAGCGGGCCTTGATTGCGGCGCCTGTGGCGGTCAAACCGGTGAAGTGAACGTTAAAGTTCTGTGCCAGATACTTAATGATAAAGATGTGCGTGACGGCTTGAAACAGGCGGGCATTAATGTGCCTGTTGACACGCGCTTTATCGGC
>JAAUYM010048360.1_pt1 | contig 22786 bp, 31 predicted proteins | sample 7278001 | NCBI WGS metagenome assembly JAAUYM01 (sample SAMN14350224, study PRJNA611818) | marine sediment metagenome | isolation source: surface marine sediment (1.8m) | place: French Polynesia: Moorea | collected 2018-08
AGAAGAGAGAGAGAGAGAGTTTGGGAGGAGGGAGGGAGGGAGGGAGGGGAAGAGAGAGAGAGAGAAAGGAACTGGTACGCTATACGGTTTCGAATATCATACTGCTGGAGGAGGGAGGGGAGGGGAGGGGAGAGTAAATGGAAAGAGCGAAGGTGTCCTTTCATTTGAAACTGTTGTCTATATAGGCTAATGTGCAATTAGAAGCTTTTAAGTTGTTACCATGTGTATTCTACCTGCAGGCAGATGTTTTTTTTTCTGCTGTCAGATGGCTATTAAACGAATGCACATGGACTGCAAAAGTTCTCAAGCCAAGATCATCATCATCAGAAAGTCTGAAGCTGTCACAGATGCTTCTGAAGTGACACTTTAATTCATCATGACGACATGACATTTTAAACGTCGCAGTAGGAAACACACAAAAAAAAATTGATAGTATCAGGCTGGTTGCGGTCCCGTCCTCCTTCCACTTGGAAGTGCTACCAGGTGGCCATGTTCAGCTTCCTCCGCTTCCCCCTCTTCATGCCCCTCCTGCCGTGCTCCGGGTGCGTCAGGAAGAGCTCGGTGTCCTTCTCGGGCTCCTCGGGTTCGACCACCTGGCCACGGGAGAAGAAGCAAAGGTTGACAACCGGATCTACTGTAGTACTGGTTACGTAGGTAGTAGGTATCTGCTCTGGTACCTGGACAGGTGGAGGCTTCCTGTTTTTCCTCCCGAACCGTCCTGTCTTTCTCTGCCAGAAGCCAGATCCCGGCATGATGCCCAACCACCTGCACAAAAGATTCATTTAGGGGGTGGAGGGGGTGGAGAACCTTAATGTCCGAATTTATGTTTGTTGTATTGTGTACACGCATTTTTTGTCTCCCTCTGTCTCTTTCTTTCTTTCTTCCTACGTACCTCATCCGGTTGGGCGTCCCGATGTGGGCGGCCTTGAGCGGGTGGATGGAGACCTTCCCGACGACGGTGTGGCAGCTCTGGTCCAGCGAGTAGTCCCTCCCTATGCTGTCCTGGATGACGACCCGCTTGCCCTCCTTGCGCAGGATCTTTCCGCAGTCCTCGGCGCGGTACATCTTCACCTGCTTGAAGTCCCCGGGCAGGAACTCCGTCAGGCAGATGGTGGTGCCGACGGGGAGGGCCGCCAGCGGGTACGAGTTGCCCTCGACGGGCTTCACCGGCGTCTTGGGCATGCGCCCGCTAGAGTAGATGAGGTCTCCCACCTTGTTAGTTAGGAGTATAAGTAGGTACAGCTAATGAAAAACATCTCTCCTTTTTATGATGTACCATAGTGTAGTATTACCTTCATGTTCTCTGTCGCAATGAGCCACCGTAGGTGACTCCCATTGCCCGTAAGCGCAATTTTGGCCTTCCTCATCGGATCGTACCGAACCTGAAATTTTGTTTTTTTTCCTACTAAACTTTCTACTAAACCAGATCGAAAAAAAAAAATCACGAAAGAAGAATCACGAAAATCTCAGGAGCCATCTTTCATTGGCCTCAGGTGGGGAGTAAAAATGCTTGGCCATGTCAAAGCAACGGAGACTCTCATATCCGAAGACCTTGACTAGTCTGCAGTCTGGGTAAGAGGTACTACCCCGTGTCCGTTGATAAAAATTGGACGTAGGCCCACAAATGCTTGAACTTGGACGTGGCCAGCTAATTTACTTAGGTAACTGATGAGACACGCACTGGTCCACACGGCCAATTGACAGCATGTTTTACTTAAAATTTCATTAAAAAAAAAAGATAGCGTAAAAATACAATACCTCAACGACCCTCTCCTCGTAGTCAGGCCCATCCGGGTCCAGGTGCTTGGGGAAGCGGATCCAGTCTATCCACCGGTACCTGGGACAGACACGGCGGCGAACCGTTCTCACTGTACTATGGTAAACAAACATCCAGCTAGCAACTCCACACCAGTCCACACCTTCGTTTGGCTCCACCCCCGACCCTGTTGATGACCTTCTGCCCGGTGAGGGGATCTCGGCCTGACAGCTTGGTGATCTGGAGGGGCTTGATGGTGTACTTGCCGTCTTCCGGCCAGTGAATGATTCTATGCGGGGAAGAAATCTTAGCTGCACACACTGTAAGGATAATAATTTTGTTGTCTCTTTCTCTCTCTCCCCCCACTTGTGGTAGTCTGCCAAGGACCCCTTCCTCCCTTCCTGCTTGACGTTGGGAGGCAGCTTCTTGTAGGGTCCCAACGGGGGGTCGCGGAGGATGAAGTACCGGTCCCGCTGGTCCTTCCGGCTGTGGCGGGAGCGAATCTGCCCCACGGTCGGGTTGAAGGGGGCGGCGGACGGAGAGAGCAGCAGCAACGGGGGCCAGGAGGTGGTGGTGGCCGACGCCGACGCCGACGCCGTCAGCGAAGTCGCACTCGAGGTCACGGGAGTCCTCGTCAGAAGTGACCGGCAGAGAAGCGCCGTTCGAAGCATGGCGTGGGGGGGGGGAAGCGGGGCTCAAGGAAAGCCACGAACTAGGTTTTGGTCGGTGATCTCTGACCTCCGAGGTCGCTCTCTGCATATGATCCAATGTCCAAAAAATGAAAACGTGTTCCTTTCTCTGCTGGTCAAATGTATACAGATACGGTTAAAAGATGTAAAAACAAACAGCTGAAACAATTTAGAGCTACCAGATAAAGAAAAATTGCAGGAGATGTCACAAATATTGCCAAAAATATGCACGTAATATAGGATTTTGTTGCTGTTGGTTAATGCTAAAAGGCGCCAAATAATGGTGCTTTATTGCAATTTTTATTATAGAAATCCTATGGTTTCAAAGCAGCAATCCACGGCTTTTCTCTGGCTTTTCTCTCTCTGACATCTGGCAAACGACGAGAAACACAACAAACGAAAACATGGAAGCATAAGACTTAGACGGAACGGAAGGTCCAACATTCACGGACACACACACACACACTGCTCTTCTCCAGGACTGTGAGAAGTGTGCTAGTAGGGCACCTGCTGCACCTGGTCTGACGTCCTGCCATGCCTCTGGGCCGGGGCCGGGGATCCCACTGATCGACTCCCCTTTCCCCAGCGCCTTCACCACCATCACCGCGACTGCATCATGTCCGGCATCGGCAGACTCCGCTCCTCAACCCTGCTCGACGTCCTCCGCCTCTCCCGCGTGGCCGGCCGAGCGCGCCAGCCCTCTCGCCTGGCCTCGGGGAGGAGCTACTACATCTCCGGCGCCAGCAACGAGAACGACGTCTCGGAGGAGGTCGGTCGGGCTATAGAACAACATACTACAGTATATTCAAAGTACTTGCTTATGATGTCTCTCATATCCAGGTGAAGGACCTGCTGCGCAACCAGCGGACCATCGACAACATCGACGAGTGGAAGCGCGGGTACGGCATCCAGGACCCCATCAGGCTGTCCATCAGGGACCCCGAGGACGTGGACGACGACCAGCACCCGGACGCGGTGTACTACCCTCACAGGTGAGACGGACAGACGCCAGCAGTCCATGGTGCAGATTGGAGCTGTTGTTCTTTGAATGCTTGTTTGTCTCCCCCCCCCCTCCTCCGTCACTAGGGGTGAAGAGTGGCCCGAGGACTACACTCCGTCTCCAGTGTTCCTCGTCAAGAAGGTGAAGCACCTCTGGGGGCAGCCCTACTGGCACAAGGAGACCTGCGAACGGATAGGTCGGATCGAGAAAGAAAATGGCGGATCATTTCATTCAGTGGCAAATGTTTCTTTTCTTTTCTTTCTCTTTTTTTACGTTTCAACAGGAATCGGTCCCTGGGCGCCCATGGAACGGATCGCTGTCGTGCCCAACACCCCGTCCATGTGCTACAAGCTCTTCTCGGTCAAGCACCTCATCGAGATCATCCCGCTCAGGTTCCCGATGGGCTTTCCCAGCGACGAGGAGTTCGACCCGGCCGCCTGCAGGATCAACCACAAGGGAGAGTTCTACTACCACCCGAAGCTGAAGCAGGACGAGAGGTCGCTGGCGGCGCCCGAGTCGGAGAGGATGAAGATCTCGGAGGCCACCATCTTCAAGTTTTGCTACCAGAACTGGTACAAGCCCTTCAACTCCCCCTTCGGCAACAGCAACTACGACCGGGACACCCGCAAGGCGGATCCGTCTCGGTGGAACCGGACAACGGACTCGGTGGCCAAGATAAGGTTCCAGGAAGACATTAAGAAGTTCAGCAGATACATCAAATAAAAGTTCAACAACAACAACAACAAAAAAGACTATATTAGCTCACCATGGCCAGAACAAAATCGGTAAATAGCGGTCAGTCCGATATTGGTGAGCATTTTCTCCCGTCTATACTACCAGATGTTTGGATGGGATAAAACAAGCTCAGGTTTTTATTTTAACAGGTCTTCCAAGTACTGGCGCAGAGCAGACACTGAGAGATCTGCCGCTAATACACAGTAGACGACTTATAATTAATAGAACAGTGCACTTGTATTAATCGTATCGATGTCGACAACATTCTTATATGGTACTAAGTAATGGACCGCCGCCGATGCCGTGCAAGAGTGAAGAAAGGGGAGAAGAGAGGGAGGGAGAGACCCCGTAGTCATGAATAATTGAGCACAATTGATTGAGGGGGAAGGGAGGGCAAACCAGGTGGGACAGGGGGACATATACTGTAGTACAGTACATACTGCCATCAACTCTGTCTTTTCTCCCGCTGGTGTCCGCATATCAGAGCTCTGGGAGTGCCAACGTCATGGAGTCGTCGGACTACGTCTACGGCACCATCTTCGTCATGTACGTGGTGCTCTTCGCCGTCATAGGCGGCTACGTCATCGCCCGGAGGAGGAGGAAGGAGGAGTACGAAGCCGTGGCAGAAAAAACGGAGGAAATGGGCAAGGAGGAGGATGAGAACGGAGAAAGTTCGAAGGCGACGGTGACGAGGAGCAAGAAGAAGGCGGAGTGATGATGATTCCGCAGAAACAAGACAAAGAAAAAAAAAAAAAGGAAATCGTTTCATGATAGTTGGTAGCAGCACTCCGTCCACCGAGCAATCAAACATGTTGCAAAAAAAGCACCAGCAAATATGGGAAAACTGAATCAGTTCAATTTTACAACGGAGGAAAAAAAGTTGGTCCCGTCAAAAGAAGAAAATTACAAGTGGGAGATTAAAAAAAAGAAGATGGCTGAGGAGAAATCCCATCGTCGCCATCTCTGGAAGGACTTCCCCATCAAGTGCGTCAAGCACACCTTCCGGACTGGCCCTTTCCGTCGGAAAGTGACTCCGAAGAATGGCAGGCTGGAAGAGTCCCCGGACACCGCCGCCACCCCCGCACCAAGAGCCACGCCGTCGTCACCACCGGGGCCCGCGTCAGCCGCCATCCCTCCGGTTCAGAAAGCAGCAGCAGCAGCAGCAGCCCCTCCTCCTGTGGCCAAGCCCCGGAACCGTCCGTCATCGTCGAGGGAGGCGGGCCTGGCCGCCTCCGGCAGGTCGGCCGTCGGCCTGGCCAGCCTCCTCTCCTGGCCGCCGGAGCGCCGCCTCGGCGGCGGGCGTCTCCTCTCCCTCCCCTTCCCCTTCCCCGGCGGCCTCTCCCGGGTGGGCAACCTGAGACTGCACCTCTCCGGGCGCCCGCACCCGGCCTCCTGGCCGGACGCCGCGTGGTGCGGCGTCTCCCCCAGCGCCGCCGTGCCGATCAGGGAGGTGGCGCGCCTGGCGGCCTCTTCCCTCCCTGCGGACGCGGAGCGCCGCCTCTCGGTCGCGCTCGGCCTGGCCTTCCTCCTCTTCCGGCGTGCGCTGTCCGCGGCCTGCCACGCGTCCGCGCGGGCGCTGGCGCCGGCTGCGGCGGACGCGCTGATGGACGAGGCCAACGACGACGTCTCCTGGGTGGTCATGCTCGCCGTGGTCGCCGGCGGCGCCGCCGCCTTCGGCTCCCTCCTGATGGCGTCGCTGAGGCGGGAGGAGGAGAGGTTCGAGCTGTGGTGGGCCCACCTGGGCCGGGCGGCCACCTGGCTGGCCCTGCTGGTGGCCCTCGTCGTCGGCATTTGGCAGGGCATGGTGGAGTCGGAGAGTGCGAGGAAGGGCGCCCTCATGAGGTCCATCAAGAGGTCGACCATCACCGAGCCCTCTCCGGCCTGGGTGGCCTTTCTCTGCTCCGTGGCCACCATCAGCACCGTCGGGTACTTGATCAACCGCAGCTCGCGGTCCCGCCGCCACCACTTTCCCGACCACCTGCACGCCAGAAGGATCGTCGTGCACGTTGCGCAGAGGCGATGACGTCAAACGCGAGGGCGCCTTCATTTAGTAGCAGGGAAAGTGTATGTAATTTCAAAAGGACGAGTCTGTGAAATGCAATTCATCTTTTATATCTCTCTCTCACACAAAGGGTTTATTTTGCAAAATGTACGAAGATACTAGTACAGTAGTAGTAGATGTAGTAGATGAACTGTACCTAATTGTCAGAAAAATGCAGGCCGTACTGCATTTACAGTAGGTGGAAATTTCATTCTTGGCAGCATGCTCTCTTTTTTTAATCAGTCAGTGTCAATATGGAATATTTTAAGGTCACAGCGTTCCTCCCTCATTCCTGGTCGGGATGGGAGTCGTGAAAGAGGTTGCCGTCCTTGTCCTTGACTCGGACGCGCCCATTGGCGTAGCGGGACTCTTGCCGCCCGTCGTTAAACAGGGTCTTGACGGTGCCGTCGGGGTACTCCCTCCTCTGAAAAAAAAACCATGACATTTCGATTCTTACTACTCGTGGACGTCCCTGATTGCCACCTTAAACTGCGCGGTGTGGAGTTCCTTCTCCCCGTTGGCCAGGTGCAGCGTGCGGTCGCCGTTGGGCTCTACCTGCACCCTTGTCCCGTCCGTGAAGGTCATCTCCTCGGAGCCGTCGGTGGAGATCCGCTTGAGAGACCCGTCCGGGAAGGAGATCTGCAGGCTGCCGTCCGGGTAGCGAACCTCCTCCTGTCCGCTGAGAAACGTCAAGTGGAATAATATCCTGATTTTTAAAAAAAGAGAGAGACGACTCCCGGACGGCAATGTCGACTTACTTGGCGAACTGCAACACCTCCTTCCTGCTCGGGTAGGTGAGGTGCCACGTCTTGGTCTGCGAGTACAAGTACTTGACGAGCCCGCTTGGCAGGGTCTCCTTCACGTCCCCGTTGTAGTAGTAGACCTTGGCGGACCTCCTGTCCGCCGACACCACCTTGCGGTTGCCGTTGTCGTAGCACGCCTCCACCGTCCCGTCCTCGTAGGTCTTCTCCGTCACCCCCTTGGCCTATACAACGGCAGCAGAAAAGCATAAACTGGTACGTAAAAAAAAATAATAGCTTTCCACACGTCTCCATTCAGTACCTCGTTTCGAGTGGAAGACACCAGACGTGGGTAACCGATGGCATTGGCGGTGGTGGGGCCTGCCGCTGCGGCATCGGGGTTCCTGTCTGCCTTGCTGCTTGCGGCGGAGACGGCGGCGGCGGCCGCGGTGGCCCCGGAGACCAGAGTGACGTTGGAGTCGAGAGACTCCGCTGGGGAGAAGACCATCAGGCGCGGGGTGACGGAGGCGGCAGGCGCGGGGGAGACCTTCTCAGACTCTTCGGCGGTGTCGCCGTTGGAGGCAGGAAGTGGTTGCTGCACTTGCTGACCTTGGCCCCTCGCCTCCGTGTTCTCCTCCTCCTCCCCTTGGGACTTGAGATCGATGACCTGCGCACCACCGATTTGGCGCGGAACTTCCAAGTTCGTAGATATCTGCAGTTGTACATATGTCAGTTTTTTTTGTGTTAAGTTGCAATATTCCCATTTTTAGAGTGCATTCATTACTTTGGAGGAAACTCCCTTCAACTTGAGCCGGTGATTCTCCTCGTGGAGGTGTTGGTTCTCCTTCTCCAGGTACTTGACCTGGTCCTGCAGCTTGGTCAACGCGGAGGACCACTTGGACTCCTTGCGCTGAATGTCCTCTTGTAACTTGGCAAGCTAAAAAGAGAAGAGAGAATGGATGGAGAATGCTCCATCATCTATAAACAGAGATGGAGCATCGAGCAACCAACCCCGACAATTAATAAGGGGAAAAAAAGAAACACCCGTGCACCTTGGTCTGCAGGTTCTCCACGTCTTCCGCCACCCTCCTCTCGTCCCCCTTGCTCTTCTCCCTCTGCGCCTTCTCCAGCAAGATGCGATCGCGCTTCACCCTCCGCTTCTCCTCCTCCATTTGCTTTCTCTCCTCCTTCCTGTCACGAGACATAGTGTATATCACACAAGTTTTTTTTTTCAATTTGCACTTCCTCACCACCACCACCACCACCACCACCACCACCACACACACATACCGTATTTACCTGGTGGCTTCAAACGCGTCGATCTCCTGCGCCAACTTTTTCTTGGCGGCCTGAAGCCTCCTCCTCCCGGACTGGAGGGCGGCGTTCTCCTCGCGGAAGCGCTCCACCTCCCCCTCCAGCTCGGCGAGCTTCGCGTTCAGCAGGGTGGACTCGAACTCCTGGAAGTCGCAAACATCTCGCTTGCCCACATCACAATAAAAAGAAATCTAAATGGCCTCTTGAGTCTCTCTCTCCCTCCTTACCAGATCGCTGCCTCCCTCGAGAGACCTGAGCGGCATCTGCGAGAGCGGGGAGGACCGACCTCCGCCTCTCCCCCTCTTGCCCTGGCCCCTCGACTTCTGCTGCTGCTGCCTCATCTTTTCCCGCTCCTCCCTCTCCTTTGTGAAGATGCTCCAGATGAGGTAGGAAGGGGAGTTCTTGGGGATTCGCGGCGGGGAGAAGTCTCTCAATTCGACCTCCTCACCGTCCTCCTCCTCCTCTCTCTCCTCCCCAACCTCCTCCTCCTCCTCCTCCTGAAATCTAACGCGATGGCTTTGCTGCTGCGTCAAGTGGCCGTTGGCTGTGCCAGCAGCGGACGTTTCCTTGAGGTGCCCGTTCAGGCTGCACACGCCGCCGTCGTCTCCGCTGTCGCCGTGGCCGGGCCTTGAGGACCCGTCCTCGTCTCTTAAGGTGTCGTCGTCGTCGTCGTTGGAGAGCTCGTCGTTCTCCTTGGTCACGACCGCGCCCCTCTTCTGCAGAAACTCCTGAATGTCGTTCATCAGGCTCAGCCCGATGCTGGCATCTTCGCTGTGGTCCGATTTGGATTTCCCTTTAAAGAAATGCAAAAAATTGCATTTCCTGTAATTTCAGGCCATACTCATCAACCTACCGTTCTGCAAGGGTGTGGAGGCCTTCTTGGGTGGCTTAGCTATGGGGCTCGGCAGTCCGGTTGCCTCCTCTCCGGTGATGTCCCTCACTTTGGAGGAGGAGGAGCAGAAGGAGGAGTCGCAGGCGGCCTCCTCGAGCATCTCGAACGTTGCCAGGTCCTTCAGTTCCAGCTGCAAAAATAGGGAACCCTTGCAAAAACCGTTTTGGACTATACCTATGCGTAAAAACCACTCACTCACCTCGTGCTTCTTGTCCGCCTTCTTCAGCTTCTCTCTGAAGGACCACTCCACGGAGTCGTACACCGGGACCGGGTCTTTCTGCTTCTCCTGCTGCTTCTGCTGCTGCTGCTGCTGCTGGGCCTTCTTCTGTGCCACCCCTTCCACTTCGCCCTTCTTCACCCCCTTCAGCAGTCGGGCCGCCACCGCCCTGTCCTCAATGCCGCTCCTCCTGACGACGGCCGGCGGCGCCTTCGGGACCGACTTGGAGGGCTGGTGGTTCGCAGCAGCCGGCACTACCTTCCTGGCTGCGACCGGCGTCGACCCCGCGGCCGCGGCGGCGGCGGCGGCGGCTGTGGTGGAGGAGGAGGAGGTGGATTTGACGCTGGTGCTGCGCTTGGGCGGGGACTTCTTGGAGGCGAAGGCGATCGTCTCCCTCTCGGCGATGTCCAGCTTGGAGCAGCTGGTGCTCCCCTTTATCTTCCTCCCCGTGTTCGGCGTGGCCTTGTCGCTCACGTTACCCTGCGACCTGCTGCGACTGAGCGCCTTCGGGGTCCCTCCTGCTCCTCCCACCCCGCCGTACCTGGCCAGTCCGGATCCCTTCCTCAGGAAGGTCCTCTTCGGCCTTGCCCCTCCGCCCCCTCCTTCCTCTTGCTGTTGGACCTTGGCCGTCCTCTCGAAGGCTGGCTCGTCCTTGAGCGCCCCCACGTCGCAGCCGAGCTGCTCCGCCAGCAGCTGCTCGAAGCTCTTGGAGTTGCCCACGGGACGCTCGTCCAGCTCGTTGTTGGTCTCCTCTTCTCCTCTCCTCCTCCTCCTCCCGGCCGAGGCAGAGGCCGAGGCGGAGGCTGAAGCCGCGGAGGAGAGGAACGGTCTCCTCGAGAGCACCGTCTTCGGGTCCTGCGACGGGTCGGACTCGGTCCTGCTGGCCCAGGAGGGGACGGCGGCGTCGTTGATCAGCCTGGGCGCCACCATGGCGTCGACGTCGTCATCGTTGCTGTCGAAGGAGGCATCCTCGAAGGCGGAGGAGTAGAGGTTGTCGCTGCTCTGCGGGAGCTCCTCGAAGGAGGTCAGGCTGGAGACGTCCTGGTCGATCGTGGGGTCGTCGTCCGGGCTGTCTGCTAAAACAAGAGACAAGTTTGGATTAAAAAAAAAAAAGGATTTGTTGCCATGGCACGCACAGCCCCCCTACACGTACCTTCGTCGGACCTCCTTCCCCTCTGGAGCTCCTCCATCTGCCTCTGCTGGTCCCTGAGCAGGCGCATCTCCTGCTCCTTCTGCCACCGCTTCAGGTCCTTCAGCCTCTGCAGCAGGAACCCGGTCTGGTCCAGGGAGCCCTCCCCCTCGTCCGCCGCCGCCGCCGCAGGGTCCTCGGGGTCTCCGCTCCCTCCTCCTCCTCCTCCTGCCCTGTTTCCTCTCCCCAGCTCCTCCTCCGCCCTCCCCCAGGTGGGCGCGGCCTCGCGGTCCCTCTCCACCTCCATGTCGATCCAGATTTTTAGGAGTCCCACATTCCTCCTCCAGCACGCCAGATCCGAGTTTGGTCGATGTTGCTGGCTTCTGTTTCTGGAGTCCTCTCTCCCGGAGTCGGTGCTCGGTGGCGAGGAGGATAGATAGATATGGATGGCGGCGGCCGCGGGGGAATTCGTACCTGCCTGTTTTGCTTTTGCTTGTTGCTTGCTTTCCCTCCTTTCAAAATTGACGCACAGCGTGGCCACATGGAGAGGGAGAAAAATCGCCAACCTTAGCTCTCGAAATCGCCAAAAATAACCATCCATGTTATGTACGTATATTCTTCAAAATCAACAAAAAAGTTGTTATAAATTGCTAAATTCTAAGCAAAAAAAGGTTAGACTTGTCCCTCTTCTTGTCTCTTTTGTCGCTGGTCTAAATGGTCACGAAAGCTGAAGGCGCTATAAAATAAAGGAAAAAAACATGATGTTGTGTTGTTTCTGTTCTTTTTTTTTTGCGTCATACGACAATGATCTCGAAAGAGGGGGGGGGAGAAGGATGCTTTGACCATTCTATGCTTCTCTTATCTCTGTTTTCCACTCTCCAACCAACGTCTGTTAAAAAGTAAGTGCAAATTTTTGTTGTCTAGTAGCTACAAGCTTAAAAAGAGCAAGATAATATTTATTCATTAAATGATTTTATTCTTTCACAATTCCTTCTGCAACTGATCGATTTATTTGACATGCACACGATTCTGTCGATTCAGTCCACCACTGAGTTGCTCCTGCTCTGGCTGCTGCTGCTGCTGTTGCTGCTGCTGCTGTCGAATGAGACGAGGTAGAGCTCCGGGCACTCCCTCCACAGGTCCCACCTCCTGCCCTCCTCCGCGCCCCTCCACACCGCACACGACAGCAGGAAGTCCTCGCTGGAGGCCGCCCCCTCCTCCAGGCCGAAGTTGACCTCGTCGTCCCTCTGCGAGAGGGAGAGCGTGGCCGTCACCTCCTCGCCGACGTCCCTCACCCTGCCGCCGGGGTCACGGGCGGAGAGGACCAGGCAGGTGCGGCGGCCGCCCACCGTCTCCGCGTCAAGCACGGCCGCTGCGGTGCTCTCAGTCTTCAGCAGGCCGCGGGGGCGGACAGATCTTAGGGGGGGGGGGAACACATGGACGTCACTGCAAATACTTGCCATAGATGAACACCATGTTTTTGCTTATAGGCGGTTTTAAAAAGTGTCAAATTACAAGCTTGCAAAAAAAAAAAGTCAAATATCTTGGCGACATCTTGGCAAAGTAATGGCGATTTTTGGCTGTAGGCCTACAGCACTACAGTACTTATCACAGAAATTGCCTACTGCTGCAATCCGTCGATCATTACCTGAACTCTATGCCTACTACGGCCGGACATGCGGCCAGGCCGCGCGCGGGGTCGGCGGCCACCAGCACGTGCGAGACGGCGGCGTCGGCGGCGCCCCTCCGCCGCACGTGGGACACCTTGAAGCAGAAGGCGGCGGCGCCGTCGCGGACGGACCCGCGGGAGAAGGCGTCGGCCGTGACGCAGGCGGTGACGGCGCCGTCGACGGAGCGCGGGATGTCCACGCCGAGGGTCTGCTGGCGGCCGCCGCGGAGGTCGGTCACCTCGATGGCGAAGGAGCGCTCGTAGGGGACGGACTTGCAGTAGACGACGGCGCCGTCGACGAAGGCGGCGGCCGCCGTCCCCCTCTTGGCCCGCCCGGACCTCCAGGCGGGGCCGAAGGAGACGACGGCGCTGCGGGCGCGACCGTTGTCCTCCAGGCGGCTGACGAAGAACTCCTCGTCCGCGCCGGACCAGGCGCGCCACAGCACGTGGGAGGCGGACATGGCCACGGCGGCCACGAAAGGATCACCGGCTCCAACCCCGCCGCCGCCGCCGCCGCCGCCGCTGACGCTGCTTCCACTGCCGCCGCTCATGGCGCTCCCGCCGCTGACGGCGCTGGGGGCGCTCTGACTGTCTCTCTTCATGTCCTCGGGCACCTTCAGCGCCATGATGCTGTCAAACCTAAGGGGGGGGTCGCAAGCATGATCACGGCTTCCTAACTCGTACTACTGCAGTAGTTTTTTTTATCTCTCCCTCCTCCCTTACTCGAACGTGTCCAGGTTGAGCCTCATGACGGCCAGCCCTGCGCCCCCGGTGGTGGCCACGATGCTGTAGACCTCCCCCCTGGGCCCGCGCAGGCAGGTGAACCCCTTGAGCGCCTCCCAGCTGTCCAGGTCGGAGGTGTGGACCAGCCGGCCGAAGTCGCGGTCGCCCTCCACGGCGGAGAAGATCCAGATGCGGAAGCTGCCCTCGGCGTACCTGTACAGTAGAACGCGCATGTTAAAGTAATTAGTGTGTTTTAAAGTTGCAAGTGCGGTAAAATAATTGACTGACTTTTTAACAACCAAAATCAAACACAAGATGTGGGTTTTTTTAATTAACAATTCAGATAAATCTACCTATGCTTGTAGGAGGGAAAAAAAATTAAATATGTACTACGTACTGTAGATAGTTCTGTAACTGTATTGTATCAGACTTGTGTCCTCGCAATACCATTGCCTTTACCATAGCTGCTCTGGTGCCCGGTATCTCTTGAGCCCCCCGCAGACGACGATGTGTTCGCCCGTCCTGAGCAGCCTGTGGTAGTGCCACCTCTCGTTGGACTTGATCTCCAGCTTCTCGGCCACCGTCTTCGTCTCGGGATTCTTCGCGCCGCCTGCCAGATGTGACGAATGTGAGTGCATGATCATCATTTTGTTTGATGTCGGCTCGCTCTGTTCCCTGCTACGTACCCAGCTCCTCCGGCCTCTTGAGCAGCAGCCTGCCGACCAGCCTGCCGTCCCTGTAGGCCAGCACGGTGTCCTCCAGCCTGCGCACCTCCGCCAGCGCCACCAGCAGCCATCCGCCGCCGGCCGGCGTGGCGCTCAGGAACTGCGCCGCGCCGCCGCCGCTGAAGCCGGCGCCGCCGATGGCGTCCCCGGCGCCGCCGGCGTCGCTCAGGTCGCGCAGCAGCTCCACCTGGCTGAGGCGCACCGGGCCGTCGCCCCAGCTCCTCCCGCCGCCGCCGCGGTCGGGGTCCATCCCGTCCTCGGCGGAGGCGCAGTTGCCCATCTGAGTTGTGAGTGTCTATATAAGTACGGAGTAAATTCAGCCCGGGTTTATCGGAGAGTTAGGTCGAGCTCTTTATGTTTTCCAGGTAGTTATGAGGAAAGTCGCTGTACGGTACGTGTGTGTGCCGCCCAAAAGCGTTCTAAAAATGAGTGGTGATACTACGACGTGCCCTGCTGCATGCCTTTCTTTACCTGAATCGATACAAGACGTCGGGGAATGTGCTTGCTGACTGCACCAGAGTAACATCAGTGCATGCATGCTCTGTATACAATTATGTAGAACATGTTTTACCTATATGTACATACGTACATACGTACATACAATAGAAGGTACACCCATGAGACTACCCAACCAATACTGGTACCACTAGAGGCACATCGATGGCGTACGCTACTAGTCATAATTAGTGTTAGGGTCAAAATTTGGGTTGCTTTAGGTTGCTCTTGGGTTTTTTTTTTTCAAGCTATTTTAACACCTGCTCTGGCGTTAGGGCAACTCATCACTAAATGCACGCTGGCGATATTGGTTGGGTACTCAAGGCAGCTTCATTTAGCCGAGCCATATCAAACTCCAACTGAAAAAGACAAGCAGTAGAGAATTTTTAGTCGATTATACCTAGCATAATAGAATAGCGCTGCAAATTTAAATTTCCCGAAAAAGGTACTATTTTATGGTACATATTTTATTCTACGGTATGTGTGTTTTTTTTTTAGAACTGCGTAGTACAGTATTAGATTCTTGTGAATTAATTCACAAGAATAAGATTCTGTGCAAGGGGTTGCAAAGCATGCAATTTTTGGATGCGTGAAATGCACTTTTGGGGATGTGTGCAAGCACTTGATTTTTGATTGATTTTTTTTTTTTGGCTTGCCTCTCATGTACTAACTACATGCCCTTTCATCCTCCTATCTCTTGTCCAAAGCTCCAGCAGGATGGAAATTGGGCCCTCGGGAGCAAGTATTGATTATCAATTCTGTTCCCTTCTTGGACAAAAAAAAAAATGCCCCCTTCTCTCCTGCATCACCTCCTGCTCCTCCTTGGCGTGGCCTTTGCATGGCCTTTTCCGTTGCAAACCGCAACACGAGAAGGTCCCAGTCACCCAACTTTGATTTTCCAAGGGCAAATTGTCCACTACAGTAGTACAGCATGAAAGAATCAGTGCATGTCTTCAAGGATAATCTTTTCATGACAAAGATCAGAGAAGGTGGTGGTTGTTGCAGGTGCTGTTGCTTTTATTAAGCGTTGTCTACCATATAAATTCCTTAATTCCTTAATGTTATAGAGCTTTCTTCACATAGTAGTTGAAATGCCTTTCTTGCAATTTTTGAGGAAGAAAAGCATATTTCTTTTTGCCCCAAACGTGTAAGCTAATGGGTGTTGTGTACTACAGTATTAGGTATTGTAGACAAGTATTCCGAACACTACTGCTAATTTATTTTTTCTTTTACAAGTTGGATCAAGCTTCGAAAGATTTTTTCCGGGAAATTCTAGCAACTGCTGGATGGATCCGTATTGAACCATCATCTTCTTCTCCTCTTCCCTCTCCTCCTCCTGTTGGAAGGCCCTTCCTCCCTCCCTCCCTCGCTTTCACCGTTGCTTTGGGCATGCGCCAGTCCCTTCCAACCCCTCTCTCTCCACCACCACCCTTCTCGTTGACATTCTTGTGAATGGAAAGCCAGCTCGGAAGCTGACCTTCTTCTCAACTTTTCCCATATCTCTCCCCCCGTCCTCACTTGATGCATGGCTGGAAGCACCGCCACCTGCACCACCGCTGGCACCATGGACTTGGAGGACATCCCCTTCTTCAGGATCCTGAAGGTGAGAGGGGGGGGGGCTCCTCCAGACACAAAGACTTTCCTTCTTGTGTCTGACGTGCAACACTTTTGGAACAAGGAAACTTTTTGCAAATCTATCATCAACGTAGTACGTAGATGTTACCCGACCAATGTCGATGTTGATCGATATGCATTCAGAACGTCGACTAAGAAGCAGGTTTTTTTAAAAAAAAAAATAGATTCTACTAGGTATGAACCTACTACAAAGTAGTGGGGTGGTTGATAGCTCTGTTTCTCCCTTTGCACGCACATGGACAATAAATAATTTTGTCAAGTCCGCCTTGGCTTTGCACTAGTAGCTGCATCCAGGCTATTTCTGGCCCCCCCCCCTTCTACCGGCCAGATTTTTTTTCCTCTTCCGAAGAATCTTCTGCGTCTCAAATGGAACATAGACACAGGAGGCGAAGGCAATTCATGCTGCTGCCGCAAGGGGAGGAGTGGCATTTAGGCGGAGGGAGGGAGGGAGGAGCATTAAATAATTGAGGCCTACTTGCTCTCTCTCTCTCTCCCTCCCTGGGTCTTTCTGTCCTCTTCTCTTGATCGATCGCGCCAAAAGGCCTCCCCCCCTTCCCCTCTCTCCCCTCTCCCCCCCAACAAGGTGCGCTCCAGCGGTGGCAACATTTCGTTCTCGGAATGCCGCCAAAAAAAAAAATCGATTGGACCGAGCTGGGGGGGGAGGGCGACAAAACAAATCCACTCCATAGCAACCATGCAGCGCGGCGCGGCCTTCCTGACACTGTACTGTACAATGTATACGCAGGAAGGAGAGAGGGAAAGAAAGGCCTTCTCTCCCCTCTCTTCCTTCTTCCTCTTCTTGGTGGGGGGGCAAATCATAGTGGCATTTGGCGACGTTTTCTTACATGTTCAGTTGAGATTACGTTGTAGATTTCTGCTAGGCCTAAGTAGGCATAATAAGTATGCATTAAGTACTAGTTACATGACAAGATTGTATATTATAAGTAACAGCTCCTTATGTCACATTTTCTCCCCACGACATTACTAACAACGTAGTATGTACCTACGGTACTACCTAATGGGGTACAAACTAGGTATAGGGGAAGGAAATGTCCCGTCCTCCCGAAAAGGCTGCAAGGTGAAGGCTATCCCTCCTCCTCCTCCTCCTCCTCCTCCTCCTTCTCCTCCTGTACCTCCCTCCTCGTCGTACGCGGAAGCCGGCCGCGCGAACAAACTTTATAACATGACAAAAAAAAAAAAAAAGAAGCAACAGCACATTTAGTGGACAAAAAAGTTTTATGCAACAATTGCTTTCCCAAAAAAATTAATATTGACAGATACAATTTTTTTTTATCACGAATATTTATATGGCTAATAGGAAAAGGCGCTTTTGCACCGCGATTCCCCGTCTCTCGTCTTCCCTCCTTCGGTCCCCCCCCCCCCCCCGGGACAAAGAGGACCGGCCGGCTAGAAAGCACAAAGGGAGAGGCTAGGCACAATATCGGAACAGGAAATCGAAGTCCACTTGGCTAGTCAGTCCAGCAGCCAGGCAGGGGCCGCCTCTAGAGTTCCACTCAGTCAATGCCAGGGCCTCGTCCTCTTCCTTAAGAGAGAGAGCTCTCTTATCGAGATTCTAGCGTAGCAGAAGAGACGGAGGAGATATTGACGTGTTGTTGGTGTACGCACGAGTATCTCGGAAATATCAATCAAGTCTCCATCGTGTACGGTAGTCCCGCTTCCCGGAGCACCTCCGCCGCTCGCGGGAGGAGTGCTGGACGGTGTGCGTGCCGGAGACCGGGCCGACCCCGCCCGGACTCGCCCGGCTGCCGGACGAGTTCTTCGAGGCCCACATCCTCCGGGAGCAGGGGGACAACGACCAAGGAGGAGGAGGGAGCTGGTTCCGCTGCGCCCTTGCCGGGAGACTCCCTTCGCTGATCGTAGAAGGCGGCGGCGGCGGCGGCGGCGGCGGCTTGCTCCTCCTGAAGCTCCTGTCCGCCCCCGGCTACCAGCCCTCCTTCCGCAGGGGGCTGCACACGGCGCAGGTCAAAAGAGTCGTATTTGGGGTCAACAAGGTCAGTTCAAATGAAATGTAATTATGCTTTGCCTGTTGTTGTTGTTGCTCTCGTCACGGTTAAAACTTGGAGATGGAATCAATCGAGATGGAAAGTCTTTTTTTGGTTGATGTTTGTTATTATCTTCTGATATACACGTACATAATGGTACTAATTTTTTTCATTAGCACATAATACAACTTCGTCATTCATTTAAATTCTACCACAGCTAATCCATTGCTTTCTCTTTCTCTTTTTTTCAGAAATTTCAGCAGTTTAGAATGTACGTGCTGGACAGGCCGCTCATCCCGAAGTACACCCGGGCCAAGCTGACCTCGGACAGCGTGGTCGCCCCCTCCTCCACCACCACCTCCAGGTCGTCGTCCGGGGTCTCCAGCCAGCTGAACGCCAGCGGGAGGAGCTTCAACTTCGGCAATGACACCGACCACCTTGACGACAGCGGCATCGGGCAGACCGGCTTCGCCGCAGCGGCCGCCGCCGCGGCCGGCGCCGCGGCGGCGCCCCCGTCCACGGCCACCACCCGCGTCCTCTCCTCCACCTCGCTCCAGCAGAGCGTCGGCCGCCCCTACTCCACCGCCGACGACGACCGCCGCTGCAGCGGGAGCAGGCGGCCGTCCAACGCCTCCTCCGTCGCCGGCGCGGTCGGCCCGGCCGGCGCCAACGGCCGCCGCCCGGGCCCGGCCGCCTCCTGGGCCAAGAAGCAGCTGATGCAGCAGCCAAAAGGGGCGGGGAAGAAGAAGAAGGCGACGACGACGTCCTCCGGCGACAGCACCAACACAAGGCAGTGGTCCGCGGACTCTGGGATTGAGGAGGAGGAGGACTCTATTGACGCCAAGTTCATACTGCCGCCTAGGATCACCACATACGTAGAGTAAGAAAAAGATCACCTCATCAATACTACCTACTAGTGTAACATACTAACTCTTGTCTTGTTCAGGTCTGAGTGCTACCTGATGAGCCTGCCGCGGTGCGAGCAGTTCGTGACGCACCTGGCCCGGAACCTGCGTCCCATGATCGAGGAGCTCCGCTTCACCAGCCGCGACTCCAAGGCCAAGGCGCAGCTGGCCGCCTTCGCGCCGAGGCTGCGCCGGCTGGCGCAGGAGCAGTTCATCGCCTTCCCGAGGTCGGCCAGCCTCGTCAACAACAGCCCGAGGTTTCAGGAGTTCCTGCGGCTGGCGGTGGAAAAGTGAGTACAGAGATTTTAATGTATTTTTAACCTTTCAACTGTCACACTCGCTAATTTACTAAAAGAAAAAATTATGAAAACTGCCTCGATTTTCAGTGTGATCATGCGCTTCGTGCACGACCGCATCTTCCCGGTGGTCTGCCACCTCTCCCGGCTGGAGGATTCGGAGCTGCTGCTCTCGGCCAACTACCTGCACGGCAGCGACTTCTCCGCCGACCAGCTGGGGCTGCCGGAGGACTTCTGCGTGCCGCTGGCGGCCGCCGTGGTGGAGATGGCCAGCCTGGACATGCGGACCACGCCGCTGGACAGGCTGACCTGCTTCTACGACGCCGCCGAGCAGGTCAGGACGCACATCAGGGAGGCCGTGCTGGCGGCCAGGGCGGACAGCGAGGACGCAGCCAGTGAGCGAGAGGAGCTAAATAAACTCTTGAACACATTTTTAAATAATTTTGAAAAATCCCAAAAAACTTTGAAACATCTAATCTCCTAGTTCCGGAGGACCTCCCTTCGCCGGATGACCACGACATGGTGCTCCTACTCGCCACCGTCATCGTCGCCGCCAGGCCGGCGCACCTCATGTCCACGTTAAACTACGCCGACCTCTTTGCCTGGAGCGTGCCCATTGACATGATGTAAGACATCTTTTTTTTTACAACAAATTGGACTTAAATAATTAATTGCCACAAAATTTACTCTTACGTTTCCAGCGAGGTTGTGTCGCTAATCAACTCTGCAGCCGACTTCGTCAGAAACATCCAGCCGCGGAAACTGCTACCTTCGTCAGGGAAGCTCAAGCGAGAAATCAGCATGGAAGAAATCATTCAGGTGCGGGGAAAGAAAGTTGTTGTTGATACAAACCAACCAACCAACCAACCAACCAAAAAAAAAAAACTCCGGTCATTGTGGTCCGTCAATCCCAATCCCGTAGCTGACGGACGAGGTCCAGCAGAACTTCGACAGGCAGGGCAACAGGCTGGAGCCCCTGCGGTCGGCGCTGGACCTCCACCGGGAGAGGTTCGCCCAGAGCCTGGAGAAGAGCTCGGCCGACAGGACCAGGAAGCAGGAGGAGGCCTGGGCCAGGCTGGACAGGTGCGCCACGCCGGTGCAGCAAAACTCGAACCGATTCAAGAGGTGAGATAACACGGCATTACATATTGTGCTAATATTAAATAGCATATTATCTACTATTATTAATTGTATACTGCTATTTTAAAAAATTGTCGCGTTGGTTGTCCTCCTCCTCTTCCTCCTTCTCCGTGTTGGGGCAGTACCTCCCGTCGGTGAAGCTGAACTTTCGCTGCTCGTACCACGCCTGGAAGACGCGCTCGTAGTGCAGGAACATGGCGAAGCTCAGCTGGACGAACATGAAGGAGAGGAAGGTGTGGAAGGTGGCGAAGATGTAGGGCTCCTCCCGGCCCAGCACCTTCCTGGGGGCGGCACCCTCGCCCTCGCCGGCGCCGGCGCCGGCGCCCGCGTCGTCCAGCAGCCGCTTGGTCTGCTGCCGGACGACGGTGGAGGTGACGACGACGAGGGCCAGGTGGCAGAAGGCGGCGCCCCCGGCCCCGTAGGCGAAGTGGAGGGAGGAGACGTAGTCGATCGGCGGGGCCAGCTCCAGCAGGAAGTATATTCCTGCGTCCATCGCGGCCACCGCCAGGGTGACGGCCGCCCAGGCGAAGGCGCCCGGCGGGCCGCTGCTCCTCCTGGGCAGGATGAAGGCCATGGACACGGACAGGTTGAGCAGGGTGAGGGTGACGCAGGACACGAAGGCGTCGGAGAAGTCGGTGCACGGGTAGTGGACGAAGACGACGACGAGGAAGCCCAGGGCGAAGCTGATCCCGAAGAGGAGCACGTCGACGGTGGCCAGACCGTCGACCCTCCCCTTCCCCTTCCCCTTCCCCTTCCCGCGCACCTTGAAGACCGTCATGCTGGCGAAGAAGTAGAAGAGGAGGAAGACGACGTACTGCGCGTACCGCTCGTTGGCGTCGGACCGCAAGGTGCGGTGGGACCAGCGCTCGCCCAGCAGGAGGTCCGTGCCCACGGAGAAGGACCAGAAGACGGACTCCATGCAGAGGACCTCCAGGTACATCCTGGCAAGGAAGCCGGACCGCAGCCTCCGCGACCTCAGGAGGCGCACGTTCTCCGGCGAAGAGTCGTAGCGGGAGACCTTCTTGCCCGGCCGCCTCTTGGCCCCGCGGTCGCACGGGGCCTCCTCCTCCTCATTCCCCTCCTGATCGTCGACGTCGTCGTCAGTTCTGTGGGCGGGGCCGCTCATGGCGCGATATCAGGAAATTTCAAGCAGCACGTTGTCCAACACGCGATTTCGAAAATCGTTGCTGATAAATCGTTATAATGTCTAGAACAGTTTCAGCACTTTTTTGTTTAGCTTGTTTTGTTAATAATAATTAATTATTGGATTAATGTCTTTGCTGACAAGTCCTCATCTTTTTCAGGGGCCTCCTGGCAAGCATCCACACGAAGCTGATCTGCTCCACCGACCCCGTGGAGGTGATGGAACCAAGGACATAAAAAAAAATTACTACTGCTATAAATGAATGTTGATTATCACACACGTATGTAACTACTAGAGTTGTGGCAATACGTAGCGTACCTGTTGCACTAGTACTTCGTCAAAATATCTATATTTTTCTGATATGTACGGTACTACCATGCATTCTATAATCAGAGACTCTCGAATTAAAAAAATAATACTCGTACCACCACCGACCCAATTCGAGGTTGAGAAGGTTGACTAAGCACGGTTAGAGGCCACCGTGGAGGAGGAGGAGGAGGAGACGAGAAGGAGGAGGAGCAGCAGCAGGCGGGACACGTCGGCCGCCGTCCGCGCCGGCGCGGCGCCGCTCCCCTCGCCGCCCCCGTCCCCGTCGTCCTCGTCGATGCCGAACGGGATGCAGGAGGACATGCGCGCCATGGGGACTACGGCGGTGGCGTAGCGGGTCAGGTTGGCGGAGTAGCCGATGGCGGGGCCGTCGCCCTCGCGGAGCGTGTCCAGGACGATGCGGGAGATGGTGGTGTTGGACCTGCGTCGTTTTTTAGGTCGTCACGAGTTTGTCATTATAGGATGTTAATGGGGGGGTAAAATTTCTCATATTGACTGCAGTTCGACAGTGATTTAATTGACGGTATTTTTTTTTTACCCCTGTATGACAATCTCATCTCTGCTGATGAAGTCGCAGGTGTCCCAGCCGGTCGGGTGGCAACCAAGCAGGTAATGACGTCTGATTTCTCCGTTGTCTAAAACATTAATCTGTGTAAAATAGCATTTAGCAAAAAAAAAAAGTCTGCTGACTTACGTATAATGCCCAGGGTGGCGTTGATCCTAGGGTGGAAGGGGGAGTTTGTGCTCTTGAAGACCGGGAACTGGCCGGGCTTCACCTCGGCACTGTAGACGTCCCCGAGAGGACCGCCGGCGTCACTAAAAACGTGGACACAGTTTATGGAAAGAATATATGCTAACATAAGTAAAAATAACATTTCCATCCAGTCAAGAATTGGTCATCAGGGGGGTAGATTCACCATACTAAAGTAAAATTCACTGGTTCTACTGTGCAAATAATTACAAATAATAATACATTAATAATAATAAAATATTTGTCCACTAACACAGTGGACCAATCTTTCCTTACTTGACTCCTCCGGCGAGCCAGATGACCGGGTTCCTCCCGGACTCCATCTCTACGGCGCATGCTGCGTGGTGCCTGGCGCCGGGTTCGCCCAGCTCGAATGCCGTCCACCGGTTCGGCCCCGGGCCGGACGCGTCCCTGCCGGACCACACCAGCCCGTAGGGCAGAGACTCGCCGGCGACGTCCC
>JAAUYM010079333.1_pt1 | contig 22761 bp, 22 predicted proteins | sample 7278001 | NCBI WGS metagenome assembly JAAUYM01 (sample SAMN14350224, study PRJNA611818) | marine sediment metagenome | isolation source: surface marine sediment (1.8m) | place: French Polynesia: Moorea | collected 2018-08
ACCGCAACTTGCCCACTCTGTTCTTCTACCGGGACGGGCAGATGCGGGGCCAGCTGGTCGGCCCGCACGAGTTCAGAGGAACCGGACAGACCCAGGACGAGCTGGAGTTCTTGCTCGGCGCCAAGGTTGGCGCGCTGGAGCAACTGACCAAGATCGCGCAGGACCCCAGGCCGGCCGTCAGGGACGTCATGATGGGCGCACTCACTGGCAAGGGGAGAGACGACGACTCCAGCGACGAAAACGATTGGTAGCGGACTTTGTTATATAGACAAAAAGATTACAGAAGAGTGGAACCACCATGCATCACCATCAACGTCAAGAAAAAAGGCACCGTCCTCATCATTAATTGTTGTTCATCTCTCACTGTGAAAACGACGCTCGTCCTCCGTCATCACGGGGTGGTTTGACGCCGCCAGGATCCTCTTCTTCCTGCGCCTCCTTCTCCTCTTTCTCTTCACCACCCTCGCCTTTGGCGACTTCGTCGCCGTCTTCTTGGCCGGCCACGTCTTCTCCAGGCGGATGAGGAAGTTCCCTCCTCCCGCCGGGGTCCTCGTCACTGCCAACAGCCTCGACTCGCACCCGTCGCGACTCCCCTGCGACATCGACTCCGACGCCGCCAGCGCCAGCGCCAGCAAGAAGAGGGCCAACAGGGTCGCTAGGCACAGCCGCTGGAGGAAGAAAAATACCTAAATTTGCTTATATGAGTGCAAAAACTGACTATGTATTACACACCGACCCACCTCTTGCATGGTGTTGCCCTCACTGTCCCTCTCCTTTTGAGATGTTGCACGTACGTAGGCAGAAGGAACTTTGTAATTGTATTTGGATGAAAAGAAGATCTTATCAAGATCGAAAATTACGGAGCGGAACGCAAAGAGAATTAACATATCCCGACCTTGAAAAAAAACCACTACTGTTAAGAACAAAAGCGATTTGAAAGGCCCCTCGTGCCTAGGCCGTTGCATGCGCAGCATAAGCAATAATTTAATCATGTTGCACATGCCGTCAACTTAAATTTTTCATCCACAGGTTGTTCGGGAAAATGATAACCTAAAGTGTACGTACAATAGGATACGTAACTACAGATAAGAGGATCAATGGATGAGTGGATCAAACGCCCAAGTGGATCTTTTTTAGGTGTCCTTACATTTCCTAATGAGTCTGCCAAGTCCTAAAGTGAACTCATCCCTGTTCTACTGTACATGTATTTACTATTTAGCCATGGCCATACGTGAGCACGGGTGACGCAAGGTGTATGTGGAAATTGGTTTGGCTGTTGGAGGTGGTTATAAAACTTGCAGGAGTACGTAGGAGGGTACCGGCAAGAGAAGGAAATGCTTTTGTCAACAGAGGAAGGGGTGCTCGCTTGGGGTAGCCCGTAGGAGCCCCATATTAGGCGCCCACCTACGGCCAATATGGCTTATTACTGTGGATATGTTACGAACAAAAAAAATAGGTTGGGTGATTTTTTTGGGTGGGTTGATTTTTTTTTCTCGACCGCATAAATGTCTTTCTCTCTCTCTCCACTTCTCTTCCCCCCCCCCCCCCCGCAGCAGCCGCAGGCCGGGCCGTTGTGGCAGGACAGGACAGCCGACAGAGGGAAGGCTAGGCCAACAGAGGGCAGGAAACAGAGCGACTGAGAGAGAGAGAGCACAGATTACAAAAACATTCGGAGGATGGTGCATGCGCCACATTTGGGGCGTTCACTTTCTTGACTTAGTGCTGCCATCTGCCGGCGTAGTTAAAAAAGAGACCAGAAAGCAGCATAAAAAGAGGTTGTTGTCTTCCCTATAACTAGAAACATTCTGTAAAGAACATAACAAAGCATTTAATGACACAATTTTTTTTCATAAATTTGATACGCTTGTAAGTTTAAGTCATAAACATTTTTATACTGTTATGAATTAAAACTACATGCTCGTACATATCATTAAATATTGACTTGGGTCCAAGTGAGTTATGCATATAACCTACTATACTACATGCAGAAAAAAAATGTCTGGCAACACATTTTTTTCTCCACCCATGGAAGGAAGGTGCCAAAGACAACCAGCTCGCCAGATGGCAGCACCTAGCAAGCAAATCTTGGACTTCCTCTAACCCCCCCCTCTCTCTCTTCTGTGGAGAGAGGAAAGAGGATGGATGGATGGAGGCAAAACACATTAGCAAATAGCAACTGACGCGGCTGCTGGACTCCACCGGACTGGGATGGGACGGGAGGCCTCCCCAGGAGAGGCCCGTGAGATACAGAGTCAAGTTTCCCCGAGGTGAGTGAGAAGAGACCCCCGCTCGACTTAATGGCGAACAGCAGGAGCGGCTCGGCCTCCAAGAGGTCGACGACGGCCTCCAAGAAGAGGCCGGCGGCCTCCTCCTCGTCCAGGTCCTCCTCGGCGAGAGCCTCTTCTTCCTCCCCGGCAAAGAGGTCGGCGGCGGCAGCCAAGTCCAAGTCGACCCCGTCGATGTTGTCGTCGTCGTCCAGGTCGCAGAGGACCCAGAGCACTTCCCCCAAGAAACAAGAGGCGGCCAAGAAGGCTCCTCCTCCGGCGAGGACTAAAGAGCCGGAGAAGAACACGAGGTCGTCCGGCAGGTCCAAGACCTCGGGGCGCGTCAGGGCGGCCAGGGAGGACGGCAAGGACAAGGTCTCCAAGAAGAGGCAGGGAAACGAGGAGGAGAAGGAGGACAAGAAGCAGGACCGGAAGAGCTCGACGAGGGACGCGGCGGCCAAGAGGCCCTCCAAGAGCGACAGGAAGGAGGAGGACGCAGCCAAGGCGTCCAAGGGTGACAGGGCAAGGGCACCCAAGGAGGACAAGAAGGCGAAGGAGGAGAAGAGGCTGAAGGAGCAAAAGGAAAAGGACAGGCAGAAGGTGAAGGCCGACAGAGCAAAGGTGTCAAGGGACAGGTCCAAGGAGACGAAGGTGTCAAGGGACAAGTCCAAGGAGACGAAGGTGCCAAGGGACAAGTCCAAGGAGACAAAGGTGTCAAAGGGCAAGAAGGAGAGCAAAGAGGAGGTGAAGGTGAAGCATGAGCACGGAAAGAACGAGCCCAAGATCACCCGGGGCAAGAAGAGGTCCTCTGCCACTGCAACAAAAGCCGCCGTCCCCTCCTCCTCCTCCTCCTCCTCCTCCTCGAAGAAGCGGGAGAAAGATAAGGAAGCTTCGTCGTCGTCTTCTTCAGAGGAGGAAGAGGACGAAGAGGAGGAGGAGGAGGACAAGAAGAGGAGGAGGTCCCGCGCGCCCTCTCTTGAGCCGCAGCTGGAAGAGCACAGGCACAAGAAGAGCCACCACCACAGGAGCAAGCATCGACACAGGTCTCACGGCGGGACGGACATACAGTCCTGGAGCGAGGTGCCCAGCATCGCGCACTTCTGCTCGCTCTTCAAGCAGGCCTTTGACCTGCTGGAGTTTGACATCCAGGAGCTGGAGGAGTCCTTCCTGCTGATGGGCACCGAGGATGACACCTCGCAGCTCGTCCTCAGGCTTGTCATCAAGCTGCTCAAGGGGTGCTCCAGGACCTTCACCAACATCACCGAAGATGTAAGTTAAGGAGTGAAAAAAAAAGTGGAGTCTGTAGTACTATTGTTCTTCTAGCACGCTTAGCTAACATGTATGATCACTCTTTCCTGACCCCTCATTTCTTTCCCTGGCAGAATTACAACACCTACCTGCGCCGACTGTTCTTGACAAAGCGGGAGGAGGCCGAGGAAGATGGGCTGGAGTTCAGCTTTGAGTGTCGAGCTTTGCTGGACGACGACATTGACTTCCCCGACCTCTCCCTGCGCAACAGGGTCAGCGTGGTGCACCAGCTGTGCGAGTTTAGGCTGGAGGCCGAGGATGTTTACGACAAGGTGAAGAACCTGGAGGCCAGCAGCCTCAGGGTGGAGCCACTGGGCAAGGATTCGGAAGGCACCACGTACTGGTACTTCTATGGAACCAGGTAGGGCTCCCAGTTCAAAATTAAGCATACAGTCTCGAGTTACACGTCTCTAACTTGTTTCTGTCGTCAACAGGCTGTATAAGGAAACTGCGCCAGCAGAAAAGTCTAGAAAGAAGAAGGACAAGGACAAGAAGAAGAAAAAGAAGAAAGAAAAGAAGAAAAAGAAGAAGAAGAGCAAGCAGCAGGATGGAGCCTCCACCGCATCCTCCTGCGACGAGGAAGAGCCTGCCGCAGTCGGTGTCTGGTCTGTGGTCTGCCTTACCCTCAAAGACTGGGAGGACCTGACGGAGAAGTACGCCAAGTCCAAGAAGACTTGTGACCGAGAACTCCATGAGACCTTGGCAGAGAGCTTTCTGCCAGAGATCATCAAAATGTTTGCTGAGAAGGAACGCGAGGAGAGGAGGCGCTTGCTCATGCTGCAGCCCAAGCGGTTCTCCTGTCGCATTGAAAGGAAGAAGCAGGAACAGGAAGAGAAGGACAGATTACTGGCAGTCAAGGTGAGGCAAGAGACCAGAAAAAAGTTTTTTTCCCTCCAGTAGCACAATTTTTTTTTGGTGCTTTCTAGCTCGAAGAGGAGCGTCGTTTGGAGGAGGAATATGACGAGAAGGTGCGAATGGAGCGCCTCAAGAAGGATGAGGAGGAAAGGGAAAGGTCAAGGGAGGAGAGGAGGTTGCAGAGAGAGCAGGTAAAAAAAGTCCACCCTGGAGATTTCTTGATATGCTTGTTAGGGAATGCATAATCTCTTGTCCTTTTTTTGCAGTTGAAGGAACTTCGTGACAAGCGCGCAGCCGAGAGGGCTGTTCAGAATGAGTTCTGGAACGAAGTGGCCGCGCAGCAGAAGCAGGTGGAGAAGAGGAAGGTGGAGGAGGAATACGATGCAGCCAGGGTAACTAACTTAAGTGACCGCAATAGACAGAACAAACACGATGTGATTAATTCCACGCTTTGCTTCAGGGAGGGCGCTCCTCCAAGCGACGTCGCTACAACAGCTCTGACCTGGATGAGGAGGATGAGGAGGCTTACCTGCCCCCGGCATCGCTTAAAGTGGACGACGACGACGCCCCGCCGAGCTCAAGCTCGGGCGAGTCGTACGATGAGGCCGAGGACCCCACGGCTTTGCCAAGAGGAGGAGACAAGTCTGCCGGAGGGAAGCGGCGGAGGCAGACGAGGGGGCAGGGCAAGCGGAGAGAGCGGCACAGGCAGAAGAGAAAGAGCGGAGACAAGGGCGGCGGGCTGTTTGTCAACGCGTTGCTCAAAGCCGGCACCAAGTCCACCAAAGACTCCACGCTTGACAAGCCCGTTGTGCGGAAGACACCGGGGCTGCTGCTCGAGGCCGCAGGAAGAAGTCTGCTCCAGGTGGCAGGCACCAACAAGTTGCTCAACTCAAGTGGCGGGAGTGGAATGGGCGGTGGAGGTGTGGTCGGTTCCTCGCTACTAATGGGAGGAATAGGGAGTCCTGGCGGCGGTGGCGCTGGTGGCGGCGGAGGAGGAGGAACTGGAGCAGGGTTGGGGCTCGGTCTGGGTTCGTCCTCTGGTCTCCTCGATTTGGCATCTTCTACTGCCGCTGGAGGAGGTAAGGCAATTGTGGTACATCTTTATGGTTCTTTCTACGTGTAGCCCGACATAATTTCAGGCGGAGCCAAGCTGTCGTTCGGTCTGTACAGCGGAAGCCTCCCTGTTGACCATGGCAGCTATACCAAGAGCGTTGGTGGTGGCGGTCATGGATCGGACTCGGACGGTGGCGACTCCTTGGGCTCCTCGGCCATGACCATCGGGGCGAGCCGTCACCTGGGAGGACCTCCGGACTCTGGCGGAGCAGGCGGAGGAGGTGGGAGCAAGCCCGTCAAGAAGGTCTTTACCAACTGGGGCGGCGAGTTCTTCAAGAAGAACCTGGACTACCGCGCGAACACTAACAAGATTTTGGAGAAAATGAATCTCGGCGGCGGCGGCGGCGGCGGTGGTGCCGCCAACAACGCGGCTCCCAGTGCAGTAGGTGCGGCCAGCGTCGGGCCTGGTGCTCATACCGTGTCGTCGTCGTCCTTGCCCAACTTCATCCCTGGGGAGAGATTCAGAGCGCTGCTTGGCGGCAGCACCTCCTCTTCGTCGACAGTGGACGCTGCCAGTGCCAAGAAGTTCAAGAGCAACCACCCTTCCTACACCAACTCCTACCTGTGAAGAGCACGGAGGGAGGACAGACCTTCACATACTGAAGTGCAGTACAAGGCAAAGAGTGCTCCCCTTCACAAAAGCCCGCGTTTAAAGGATCTCCTATTGAAATCGATAACAGTACCTGCCCCCCCTTTTCTGTTTTTATTTCATCACACAACCCCACAATTTCCCTTCTCTTACGTGATATGATGAGCATGAATTGTTCCCACATTTTCAGGGCAAGCAAGAACTGACACCCGCCTTGGGAGACAGTGGTTACCACCTGGCTTAATTTTATTCTATTTTATTCGTTTTCCCCCCTTCTTCATTGGCAATCTGCTCTAGATGCATGCACTAGAGAAGCATTGATGACGTAGCCCGAATACGCCGTCTCCACCCACCCAACTATACTTGCCATGTAATCATAATTAATCATGAGAATTAAATGGGCTGCCTTCTTGATTCAAAGTAGGTAGCGTAGGTACACTACAGTAGATTGTCGTCACCACTTCTGTCTTATTCTCTTGCGGGGCAGCCGACAATAAAGAGATGCCTTACGTGTCAATAAAAGATGCAGTCACAAATATTTGTATTTTGTGTTTATTAAAAAAGAGTTGCTGATTCACCGACTCTGCTGGTAGTACCTTTTTTTATCAGCAACCCCGCTAGTACCCACATCCCCTAGAAATACTGTATAAGCAGCATTCCTTGTCCTTGCCTGTGCCAGGCGTTTGGGTTGATTGATGTCGCTGGCTCTTCTTCCACCCCGGGGAAGAGGGTTCTACCTATGTATGTAGTACTACAGCAAGGCATATGCCCAAAATATTGGACATATGCCAAAGTATGGTGTCATACTTTGGTAGCAGTTCGGAGGGTCCCTCCGTACAGTTGAACCTCTTTCTTTTTCCCTAAAAAAAATACAAAAACTGGACTGGTCCGTGAAGGAACGTTAGTTATGTTTGACAACGTTACCAATCTCCTCTTATATGTTGAAACTTCGATTTACTGTAGTAAAGACGGTTTTCAGAGAAAGTTTACTAATTTAGTAAATCGAAGTCCGTTCTAGACTAATGATTGTTAATAATAGAGAAATTAGATGCTTACCACATCGACGCTAAAAAATGCCACAGTACTACAAGGTTCTTTTCTTGGTGTTCCCTATTTGCGTAGAGCCTGTAAAGTGGTTACAATTTTATAACACCAGAGTACGGTATACTATAGTATGACTGATCTGTGCAGCTAACAAAGGCTACATGAACGAACCAAGGCACACTTTCATGAGTTGGTCAAACCATTCGTTGAGCACTTGTGACCTTAGGCATCTCTTGGCCCATCTCCATAAGGTTTTCTTCCTCATACAATGTTCGAAGCTGTAGAAACACTTCTTTAAACACGTCAACTGTGATAAAGTGGGTGTGATTATTAATGAAATGTTTCTGAAAGTTCACCGAGAGAATAGTAAAATACAACACCGCCATCATCATGCATATGATACGAATGTACCAGCCTTCTGTCACTGTCATTGCATTTTCTTCTGTCTCCACCAGTTCTAAAGGCTCATCTTTTCTTGAAAAAAATAAATATCCAGTAAGTCCTGTCAAGAGTGAGATGTACCCAGCGCCATAAGTCAAATGGTCGACTGAATCCACAAACCAGTCACTCACCACTATTCGAAATATGCTTCCAAGTACTCTTATTTGAAAAATGCGGCGAAACAAATGACCAGCCAGCTTAACCGACGTTATTACTATATACATGATAAAGACCACAACTGCCCCTTGGCTAAAGCAGTAGTGAGTTCTGAAGTCCTTGTCCACTTCATCCTCGCGTGTGCTGCTAATTGATGCCTGAATATCAAAAAGCCCACCAAAGAACAAGCAGAAAGAGAGCAATTTCAGGGTGAAAGAGATGGCAGCCAGCCTTGTGGTACTTATATACTCAAAGACCACTGAGAGAATCAGAACATGGGGTAGTAGGATAACAAATATGGTCATGTATATGGTCATGTGAAGGTCAAGCTTGGCAGGATCTATTGTCTTGCGTTGCTCTTCATCTCCAGTTGTGGACACAACTCCCACAACATCCAAGAATCCGAAAGTAGCTTTTCTTACAACAACGAGCCAATGAATAAATACTGTAAACAGTGCAATAATAGTCACTTCCATGATGCATATAAGGAGCCTCATTTGGGGAGAAAACAGCCTTGGCTTGTCATAGATTTCATGCTCCTTTTCAAGCTCTTCTTTTCTAAAGTGGTCTAGAATGGTGTCTCCATAGGTTTCCAGGCACTCACAGTCTTTGTGCATCTTGTGCTCTTCTATCAGTTCTGTAGGTACCGGGCTGATCCTCCTGTCGTCATCTCCAGAAGATCTTGAAGAGAGGGATTTCGCCAAGTTTCTTTTCAGTTTTTGTGTGCTTGATGTCCCAGCATGACTGACGAGGTTGGCCTTTTTGTGTTGCTTCTCTTCAGCCTCAGGATTTACGGGAGTCTTTTTCACTTTTGAATCTTTCACAAACCTTTTATTAGAATTTCGCTCTGGTTTGTGTTTTCCTCTTTTATCTGAACCATGGTCTGAAGGGCGAGCGTCTTCTTGTACTGCAGTTTGCTCTTTCAGAGTGGGATTTTTGTGGTCTTTCTCCTTGGATATCACTGGCAGAACCAACGGCATGACGTCCTGTCGTGTTCTTTCCGTTGCTCCTCCGAGAGCTGTTGGTGCTTTTTCTTCCTCTTCTGCCGCTGTCTTTATAAACTGCTTGCCTGCCGAATTTTCATCCAGGAGGGCTCTCTTGTCGCACTCGCAGATGTATGGCAGGCTGTCGTAGTCCAGTCTGTGGTCCGGGTGATTCCCTCCGAGGAAGCTCTCCACCAACTTGTAAAAGTCGCTGTCGACCGTCCTCCCGCCATCACTGGAGTTGGCCGTCGCGAGACTGCTGTTCCTGCAGTTGCAGTCGCTCCCGCACCCACAGACGATGGTTTCGACGACGGACGCAGAGTTGCCATCGTCCGTGATGGTCATCTCCTTTGCGTCAGAGGTGACGCTCCCCCTTATTCCCTTTGGAGGGGCCCCGTCATCGTACCCCGCCGTTGCGTCCTTGACCGAGGAGGAAGAACCAGAGAGGTTTCGACATTCACAAGAGCTGTGGCCTTCGCAAAAGTGTGGTGACGTCGACGAAGCTGGTCTTGCCTGAAAGTCGTCATCTGCTGTTCTCTTCCCTCTTGCAAGTGACGTCGCGGGCCTTTGCCGCAAGGTGCTTGAGTGTTGCAGTAAAAGAGCATTTCCCGGGCATGATTGGACTGTTCTGAAGATCGGGACGCATGTTCTTCTAGTATTGCTCATCTTCAGCCAACACAAACATTCTGCAGATTTTTAGCTTTTTTTTTAACACTGCCATTTCCCATAATAATTTATCCAAAGCTCTGACTTTATTGGGTAGGAAAGACACTTGACTTGTTAGAGATGAGACCAAACCTGAGTGTCAATGGACCAAACCAGACGAAGCTCACAGTCTGGCACCGCACCGAGAAAAAAGTTGACCGTTCCCGGTCCCATCTCTACTCCTTGCTCTCCACCTGTTTCCCGAGTTTTCTTCGAAATATTATTTTCTTAATTATTTTCTTTCTTCTTCAGTCCCTTAAAAAGGACTTTTGGACATGGAGGAATCAACATTTAGGGAGAGTTAGAAACAGGTACAGGCTTACAGGTACGGACGCAAATACAGACTACTACCGGTATGTGGGATGGTAGGAAATCTTATTTGGGTAGAGGGCAGTTTAAACTGAAGACGGAGGAAAGAGAAGAGAACTTTTGCACATAATAAATAACCTTCGATTCATTCACGAAAGTTTGACTAGACCCGATGTGGCGAACAGGTGGGCAACGGTCATAAATCAATCAGACTCCTGCCAGCCTCCCTAACTAGACACTAAAATACGACGTCGACTTACAGTAGACGGGTGGGCCAGGCATGGGTCTGGAAGGGACTCCGGGTGGGGGAAAATTCTCATAACGATTGCTTTTTTTCTTCTTTTTCTGATTCAAAAAAATCCAATATTTTGCTGACGGAGCCTCTCTCTCCCTCTCTCTCTCACACACAGCACACTTAACTTCCATGCTTTATTACGTCCCGGAGAAATTGCGTGTCTCAGCAGGCGTCACAGTTCGGCGATCGCAGCCAAGGCCTTTCTGAGGCCTCCTTGTTCTTCCTTGAGCGAGAGAGGGGGAGAGTTTGCATTTCCAACCCACTTGAGAAAGAGGCGAAAGAGCGAGAAAGTGATACCCGACGATTTGTGGTGGACCGAATGAGTGAGTGATGATGCAGTGGAACAAGTAGACCCCACATGAACCAGAAAGAAAAGCAAGTAACGTCCTCTTAAAAGAAAAATAAATTAATCGTAGAATTTTCCACCTGAGGCGCACTGTAGGTACAGATGTAGCAAAATGCGTTCAGATCTCCCTTAAAGGCCCCAGGACGGTCGTCAGAGTGAAAACGTGAGGAATTTTCTTTTCCATGGTTCCCACGAGAGTCTGGTACATACACTACACCGATTCAAAGGAGCAGTTAAAACAGGGCACAAAAAACAAGCAGTGAAAGGGAGAAGACGAAAGAGCAAGCAGGAGGAGGCTGGGGGGGAGAGGAATGGAGATAAAAATCGCCTTCCCTCTGCTTTCCCTGCTGCTGCTGTCCGGGATGGTCTGCCGCGGGTCGGCCTCCCCCGCGTCCCGGTTCCGGATACTCCGGGACGTCCTCCCCTCCGGGTCATCTCCGGAGATCGAGAGGGAATTCCGGCTGGCTCTGGCGTCGCTGCCCGACGGGATCGCGGACCTTTACCCGACGCGACTGACGGAGGAGGCACTGGAGGCTTTTCCCCCCGAAGTGCTGATGAGGCTGCCTCCCCTCAAGGACATGCTGACGAGCGGGAGAATTTCACCCTCTTTTTTCGCAAGATACCTGGGTGCGCCTTAAAAAAAAGTAGTATAACGTTACACACAAAAGAAGATCTAACCTTTAGTAAGAATGTTATTGCTATCTAGAAGGCAAAAAAGACGAAAAAAGGTTAAAACAAGGCTAGTATGCCTTGTTTTTCAGTTTATTATTATTACTCCTTCACTGTCGGCTAAATGACTGTTGTGACATTTGGGTTAAATGAATTCGGGTAAATGACGCGACCCCTTGTACGTATGTACGTACAACCAGTTGATGTGTTAATTGGCTGCTTTGCTTTACCATAGTTTCTTTTTTGATCCCTTATGCAGAGAAGAATCTGAACGATGCTCTCCTCCACTGGACGCTGGATCTCTTCCGGAATCAAGTGGACGGCGACAAGGTCCACTTTCTGGACGAGCTGGGTCGCTTCGCAGACGGCGACGTCTGGGGACAGGTCGGGCGGCACCTCTCCTCGCCTGGCGGCAGGTGGTGGACCAGCTGGAATGGGACGGCGGAGGCCCTGTTCTACGGGCTCTGCCAGGGGGAGGGGAGGCTCAGGTTGCTCCTGGAGCTCGACCCGCTCTTCTACGCGCCACGCCTCCTCCAGGGAGGCGCCCTCTCCTCCCCCTTCTGCCTGGAGGAGATGCTCGACCTGGAAGTGGGAGTGATGCTTCCCTGGCTGGCCGACAGACTGCTCAACTCCCACTGGGGCAAGCTGGACGTCACGAGCAGGAGGCAGCGCTTCCGATTCTGGAACCAGATGCTGCTCCGCGCCGGCGCCGGAGAGGGTGTCCCTGATCTGGAGGTGAGGTTCGACCTGGCGGCGGCGACGGCGGCGGAACTGTACCCGGCCCAGTTGGAGGAGATCTTCGACAGGGCCAGGGACGGAGAGGAGAGAAGCAGGATGTTCACGTACAAGTACGAGCGATGCAAAGAAAAGAAAAGGCAAAAATTACAGTGGACCTTCGATTTTTAGCAAAGTCGAGGTTTTTGGAGAAAAGTTTTGCTAAATAGAGGGTGGGTTTTTTTAAAGTTGGCTTTACTAAATCGATGTTCTTGACAATTCACGTTTGCTAAATCTACTAAGGCCGACTGTACCTGTAATTATGCGCCCTTTTTCCCCGTTCGTTGCATGTAGGGAATTCCCCCTGCTGTGGCCGCTGCGGTCCTGCCTGATCCCGAAGGCCAAGTCCGGCAGCGTCTTCCTCCGCCTGCTGAACAAAGGCGGGATGAGCGTGAAGGAGGCGCTGAGGAGGAGGAGCCCGCTGGAGGCCGAGATACTCGCGGAGGCCACGGAGGAATATCTCCTCTCTGGAAAGGGAGACAGGTGACGAAGGAGGGAGACTCTTAAGACTTAAGTGGTCTCTCCTCCGCTCATTCCTTCTCCACATCAGATTTGCGGCTAGGCTGGAGGACGGCGACGACTCCGGCCTGTCCAAGGCCTTCATGATGGAGACCCTGTGCGCCAAGAGCGTCCAGAGGATGGGGGAGGTGGACGCGGGCGTGCTCAGGAGGCACCTTTTCGTGGAGAGGGAGGACGAGGAGAGAGTGAGGTGCCTCAGCGAGGAGCAGGAGAGGGCGGCCGTCGACGCTGCCATCAGGGGAAGAAGAGACAACAAGTTGGAAGGACTTCCGCTCGATCTATTCTCCAGGTTGGAGAACATAGCGTGTACCGTTTTATAGGTGGATTTTTCTGACAACGTTTTTTTCTTTCTCCCTCTCAGAGTTTTCTCAGACATGTTCGATGAAAATTACCAAGTAGGAGGAGGCTTAGGCGGGCTCATCGACGCAGATCTGAATCGCCATCAGAGCAGACGAATAGCCCAGTTTTTCCTTCAGGGAGAGATTTCTTCAGACGTGAGAAAAAAAACCCACCAGTTTCTAAGATTTGCTAAAAACGCAATCTAATTTGCAACAACTACCGCGTGGTTTGCCACAATTTGGGTAATTCGCTTGTCCCATAAAACACAATTTGGTTTTTTTTTCCAGATCCTGCTGGACCTTCATTCCAGCGAAGATATCTTTTCCGTCCTGAGCCCTTCCCTGCTCTTCAACGCCACTCCGCAGCATCTCGCGCAGCTGCCAGCCGAGCGTCTGCGAGAGGTGCCCGTGGGACTGGCCTCTCATCTGCTGGCGCTGTCCATGGAGGAGGAGGAAGGGGATGGAGACGTCTCCTACTGGAACCCACTGTCAGGCGCGGTCTCCAGAAACCTCCTCCTGGGTCTCTCCTCCGACCAAGTCGGGAGGGTTGCGCTCATCGCGGTGGATCAAGTGGCCAGCGCGTATCTGGCTCGACTGAGGTCGAGGAAGATGGGGAGGAGCCTGTTTCTGGACGGAGCGGAAGCGGACACCCTGAGGAGCCTCGGAGAAAGGTTGAGTCTATCTCTGGAACTGCAAGGAAGAGCCCACGAGGTGGAGAAGAGGAACAAGACGGCGTCACGCCTCTTGGAGATAGCTCTGAAGCAGTTTTCTTCCCTGGAAGAAAAGAAAGGATGTCAGGCCTTCTCCCCCTCCTCTTTCTACGACGACGACCACTCTTTGTTACTGGAGGCTGCCAGAGCGACTCGCTACCCGGGTCTGCTCGGATGGTGGGGGAGGAACCCCTTGCTGGAGAAGGACATCACCAGCGAGCAGCTCCTTCAACTTGTCGGGTAATTTGTCATTCCCAGCTGTGTCTTAATCAGTCAAAGCAACAATATTTTTTTCAGCGACCATGTCCAGTGGACTGAGCAGACCCTGGTCCAGCTTGGCCCGCTCGTCCTCCTTCTCAGCTTGGACTCCGACCTTGACCTGCTGGGCGACGATCGGCAGCTGGAGAACGGTCTGAGGGCGGCGTTGGCGGAGAACCAGGAGATCCTGGAGGAAGTCTTCGGGAGCAGGCGCGCCTGCTTCGATGGGGAAACGCGGAGGTCGGCGGCGTCCGTGGTGGGGAGGCTGGCCGGGGCCATCAAGGTGTCGGAACAGTTGACGCAGGAGGAGATGGAGGCTCTCATCCATGAGGAGGAGGGCCGAAACAGCGTGGACATCAGCTACAGGATCAAAAGAGAGGCAAAAATTATTTGTCTAGTGTATGTATGTGTGCACATAGCAAGTAGGCAGGCAATAGCAGAACTTTGACAGTAAGTGGAGGCAAAATAAACCTACACGTAGCACATTGCATTTGTTTCCTCAGGTGGCCATGCATGAAAAGCCAATCTGCGATCTAAACAGCCTGAATCTGACCCACTCAATCTTTGACTTCGTCCTGGGAGTCGTGGAGAGGAAACTGCTGAGGCAGCAGCAACAGCAGGTGGCGGCCACGACCTCCTCGGGATCAGCACAGCGGAATGGGGGAAGGTACTACCAGCTGCCCCAGCTTGGGCCGCTCATCATGGACGTTGCTGTGCAGAGGCAGACAGTAATTCGTAAGGTAAGACTTCCTAAGAACCAAGGGTGTTGTAGAAATTTAAGAAGTACCGTAGGGAAGAAGATGTTTTTGGCGCTGGTTCTGATTGCTAACAATGAACGTGACACATTACATAGTACATGTATAGCTATTTTCTAGAGAAATGGTTTTGCGTCCAAAAAAGTAGTTGGAAAAAGATCGTTAAGCTGCAATTATCGTTCTTCGTGATGTACGAGTACGGCTGTATCTATTTGGAAAAGTACGCATGCTGCGAATACGGAATATTTTAATAGACATTTCATACTTTGTCAACATTGATTGTGCTTCATGTTTAGTACGGTATTAGAAAGACAGATTGTCATTCCTTTTTACTACTTACCAAGTTTTAAAGTTTTATTGAGGAGAATAGAGCGTTTTCGATCTTGTAATTTGTTTTGTCAGTCACCATCCACCCTCGATCCTTGTTTCCGGAAGGCGCTCTCAGAGGACCCGTTGACACCGCCGAAAACCGCACGGGAGATCCCGCTGCTGATGGAGGACGAGGAGGAGTTCCTCAGGAATGTCAATTGCACCGAGGAGTCCGTCAAGGCCCTCACTAGGGTAGGGCTATACTACTCCTGATAGCTGCTAAAACGTAAAAAAAAACCTATTTTAACAAAATCCTGATATGCATATACAACGAGATTGAATATACAAGTTTATAACGGCAGATTCTAGTGGACATCTATCTTCACGCCGTCAAGCGCCTCGTCATATCAGCTAACGTGAGGCCTGAAGACTTGTACGAATTGGATTGCAGGTATGTACTAATTGTACTACCTTGAACCAATATTTTTTTTTGGCGCCGGAGATCTTCCGTACGCTTACGGCGACGACCTCACTTTTCCAGGGTCGCCGAGCTTGACCTGTACAGGATCTTTCCCCTCCCGGCCGTCGGAGAACTGTACAAGAGGATCAAGCTGTCCAACGGGTCGGCCGACGTGCTCAGAGATGCTATCGTGCACGGTGAACCCACCCGAAGGAAGCATTCCCCGCTCTTCTCCGTGTTTGCCTATGGCTCGTCGTCCTCCTTCGCCCGCAACATAAGCGACGAAATCCTGCACCTGGGAAACAGATTTATGAAGGTAAGCACTGAATTATGAAAAATTACGGACTGATGAAATAGATAAATAAATAACCAATGATATGTGTCTTTCCGTCAGGACCTCCACACTGAGGTCCTCCGCGTGTATAACCGCACCCTCCATAGTCTGTCCTCGCCCTCGTCCTCGTCCTCCTCGTCCACGTCCGCCACGGGGCTCTCCTCCCGCGTGGAGTACGCGCTGGCCTCCGAGCGTCTGGAGTACTTCGACCGGCTTAGGAGGGTCTTCGCTGTGCCGGCGCCGGTGGAGGACAGGAGGGTGCCGGCGTTCGTGGAGGCACATCACGGTGGGGAGGAGGGAGGCAGACTCTTCCTCATGGAGAAGCTCTGCTTCCAGTTCAAGGTGATCGAGACCTTCGTCAGCATCCTCGGCATCCGCTTCGGTGACGTTGCCGACAGCTTCTTTGAGAGGATGCCGGACGACGTCATCTGCGAGCTCTTTCCGGACTACGGCGCCCGACGGGATGATTCCGACTTGAGCAGGCCAACGGGGGCGACGGAGACGACAGAGGAGAGCGGCATGTCGTCGATGGATGATGGAAATGGACACTCGTCGGGACGCTCAGTCGTCACTCTGTCGCCCACAACTACTCCGCCACCTTCAACTGACTTTGACGTTGTACAAGAGACAATTGCGCAAGGACTTCGTGTTAGTACTACAGAAGAAGTTACACTGCCAAGCGATTCATTGTCTTCAACGTCACCACATTTCCAAACTGAATCAACTCTGGGGAGGGGAGAAATTGTCGCAGCATCATACCCTGCTACTTTGGGTGGTTCCACTGACACTTCCAGAGAAGGTGTCGGCGAGGACCAAATCATTGTTAACGAATCAGAAGGCATTTCTGAAGCGTCGTCAGAAGAGGACAACACTGGTTTGAAGCACAAATTTCGTGTACAACAGGATCCAGATATTGAAGAGAACGACTTTCCTTCGGATGATGACTTGCTGGATGTTGACTTGCTGGGGACGAGTCGGGGAGATGACGAAATTAGTGAGAAACACAGTGGCGCTCGTCAACTCCACAGGGGAAGAAAGGAAAAAGATAATAATAGTGAGGAGACTACTGAAGACAAAACTGGAGAAAGACATCACGTTCGTCAATCACGAGAGGAAAGCCAGAAGGATGAGTCTGGTGAAAAGAAAAGTAAACATAATGGTGAAAAGAAAAGCAAACATAAAACTAGGCAAGACCAAGATGATGGTGATGCGGGTACATCCCAGAAGGAAAGGAAAGAAGCGGAGTCCAGTGAGACCAGTGAGGGTAGAATGGGACAAGTCCAAGATCATGGTCTCCAATCACTGAAAACAAACAAAGACAAAGAGACTGTCAATAAAACTATTAAAAATTACTCACGAAAGATGAGCAAAGAGGAGTCTAATGAGGAGCCTATTGAAAGTGAAACTGAACAAAACTTAGACCATGTTCAACCACAGCAAGAAAGTGGGAATGCCAGTAAAGATGGAACTGAACAACCGGAAGGCCATGCTCACAAGGATGCGTCTAGTAAAGAATCTAGTGAAGATGCAACTAGACATGATCTTCACCATGCACGGCAGGAAAGCAGACAATCTCCAGAACATCTTCACCAGGAAGAAATTTCTAATGGGGAATCTCGTGAGGATGCAAGTGGAAGGGACCAAGATCGTATTTCTCAGCCACAGCATAAAAGCAAAGACGAGTTAAGTGACAAGATCAGTGAGGATGAAGCTAAACAAAACTTAGACTATGTTCACTCAACACGGCAGGAAAGTATTGCTGCTGAAAGTGATGAAAGTGGACAATTCCCACATCGTCTTAATCAGGAGGAAGTATTTAGTGGGGAGTCTAGAGAGGATGCAACTGGACTGGACCAAGATCATATTTTTCAACGACAGCAGCAAAACAAAGAGGAGTCTAATGAGGAGAGTGTGGATGAAAATAGTCAGGAACGAGATCTTACTCGTAAATCCCAGAAGGAAACCAAGGAAGCGCCTAGTAAGCACACTAATGAGGCTAAAAAGGAAAGGAAACAAGAGGAGTCTAGTGAGAGCATTGAGAATGAAACAAGAGAAGACCAAGATGTTCTCCAATTTCAGAAAAAAATTAAAGATAAAGAGGCTAGCAAAAAAGACAGCAAACATCAATCAAGAAAGATGAGCAAAGAGGAATCTAGTGAGGACATCGTCGAAGATAAACCTGAACAAAACTTAGACAAAGTTCAAACGCAGCCAGAAAGTGGAGAAAGTGGTGATGCTAGTCAAAACGACAAACTAGAAACGACTGTGACAGAAAAAAGGACACCAGGAACTGCTGCAACAGATATGACAGCAAAAAGGAAAACCACTCATCTTAGGAGACCAGAAAAAATAGAATCTACTACAAGAAGGCCGGCGATACAACAGACAACGTCCACAACGACTTCCACAACAATAGAAACTATGACAGCAGGAACCATAGCGGAAACAACTATTCTAATCTCAGAAAACACAGCCACACCAACTACTACTACGACTCCAACTACACTACCCACAGAAACAACTACCAGCCAGGACAACGAGGAGGCCCCGACCGAACTGGACTGCGACCTTTCAGGGAACGGGCGAGCGGGGGAGCGGGAGCTCTGCGCATCCCTGCTCTTCAGCAACCTGATGCGGGTCCTCTCGCACAAGGGACTCCGCAGCCAGTTCAACCGGACCTTCATCGCAGCCCTGGAGAGAATCCACAGGGAGTCGCTCCAACACTACCCGGGACCTGAAGGCCTCGACGGGGCATTGAAGAAGCTGAACAGGCCCAAACCATCTGAAGGGAACCTGACGACTAGGCAACTATCAATTGCCAGGGACATCATCAATCACCTGAAGTTGAAGCCCAAAGACCTCGGCTTTGTCCACTCCAAGCACAGCGCCGACAGGGGGGTCAGAAGAGTCTTTGACTGGTTCTTTGTCAAGATGAATGCTGAGCAGAGAAAAATACTGATTCAGGTGGATTTCCTTTTCAAACAGACAAAGATGATAATGAAGAAGATGAAGAAAACCCATCAGCAGTTGAGAAAGATAGGTCAGCTGAGGAGAAGGATGAACCATGACAGCATCGTTGTGGCGAGGAAATACCTGAGGGTCAGCGATCCAACTCAGGACGTCAGGAGCATTCTCAGACACAAGCTGAAGAATGGAAAACTCAGCTCTGAGATAGTTGATGAGGTCAATGAATTTGCCTTTCTCCAGAAGATCCACATTATTAAGGAGATTGTCAAGATCCTGGGGCTTACAAAGCAAGACTTTGACACCAGCCTGTTGGACAGGATTCCACTTGAATACATTGGGCTGATTTTCATGCCTGTGACTGATGAGTGGACCCTGGCAACTCACAGGGCTGGGACCAGCACAAAAGCACCTATTGAGAATCGTGACATCTTAGGAAGAAGCTCAGGAGTCTCCCTACGCATGACCAGTCCTTCAACCAGGTCTCGGCTGGAGTCAGACAAACCTGCCCTCGGCAAAAGAGCAGGAGAAACCTTGAGCACTCCCGACAACAGAATGCTGTCGCAAAAGACACAAACCAGGGTAATTGGAAGGTACACCACTCAGGACAGCATACATACCAAGGGAGCATCTGCTGAACTAGGCGGTGACAAGCTAAGTCTGGATGCAATGCTGAGCCTGTCCTTCTTCCTGTACCACAGGGTGATTGCGCTGGCATCCCTCAGGAAGAGAGAAGGCAAGATTGACAGTGAAAAGGCAGAAGAACTGGAGACGATCTTGGAAGGGCAGCAGAGTTCTCTGATGCAGCGGTTGCGGGAGCGGCTCGGAGACGAGATGCCGGCGTCAAACAACGACGACAAAGTCTTGGGCTTCCTCTATGTGGTGCCTGGAGCCCTGAGGAGCGACAGAGAAGGGGTCGACGTGATGAGCGAGGAGGTGGTGAAACTGCAGCTCAGGACGGTCAAGCAGATTATCCTCACCCTGGACCTCACAACACAGGATTTCAACGTAAACGGCGCCCTGCCCAGGCTCTTGCCGGCGGGATTCTATAAGTACCTGTTTGGTTCCGCTCCAGATCTCAGCGAAAGCGGCGATGATCCTGACTACTTGCGATTAGTCGACCTGTTTTATATTCGGACCAGACTCTTTCTCAAGAGAAAGGCAAGTTTGAAAATGCTCAGCCCCAGACAGACAATCTTGGCGAAGCAAATCATCCATGACCTCAACAGAGACTCAGTATTCAAGATCGTCCCCATCCTTGGTCTCCAGAGTTCCATGGGCCACCCTCTGGAGCTAGTGGCAAAGATCAAGGGTAAGCTAACAAATCCTAAGACGGACTTGACAAAGATTCGGCGCATCAAGGAGATTGTGTACTTCCATAAGATCAAGGCCATCAGACAGCTCGTTCTCTTACTGGACATAAAGAAAGAAGACATTGATCTCTCGACAGAGGTCCCAGACGATCTTAAGGAGCATCTGTTTAATTCCGGCAGCGTCGAAACCTTGTCCCAAAGGAAGGATCAGAGCACGACGCCGTTGCAAGGCTGGGAAGACCCCGCTCACGACGGAGAGAGCATCATCGGCGTCTTTTGCATGTCTTGCTTCCACAGGCTCTATCTCAGGTGGAAAAGAGATCACAACATAAGCGAAGTGACGCACCAAGCAAGGGAGGAGGAGCGAGCAAGGAGGGAGAGAGGAGGTCTGCGAGATGGGATTGTGCGGACGATAGGCAAAAATTGGAACGTCTGGAAGAGCCTGGAGTACCTGGAAGAAGGAACAGACTTCCTCTTCGATTCCGACGAGAGCCGTGGCGCCATCGCCACCTCCGCGTCGTCGCGCGGCACCACCACCACCACGTTCGTGACCCTCGCTCCTCCATCGACCACCACCTCGAGACTGGTAGAGGTGCGAGACCCGTTTGCCACCGCGGAGCCACTCTGCTCCCACGAGGACCATGACCAAGTGGGTCTTGACGTCGCTGGACAGGGCATGAAGAAGTACAGCGGGTTGATCTCTGCGCTCCTGAGGGAGTGCGCTCGCTTCGTGGACACTGCCACGGGCCTGTCTGAGGAGAGGAGGGAGAAGGCCAGAGAGCTCCTCCGCCACCATGACCAGCTCCTGAAACGGGCCCTGCTGCAGGACGGCGGCGGCGACGATTCTGAGGAGGATTGCCTCCTCTTGTCCGGACTGTCGACGCTGCGAGGCCTGGCCAGGATTCTTTCTCTGCTCCGGAGGGATTTCGCTCAGAGTGTCCACATCCCCTCCGCTCTGGCAGAGGTGATCTTTGATTCTGCCATGGGGATCATCCATCCCACTCCGGGGCAGAACAACACGCTGGAGAAGCTCTACGTGTTCGTGCGCAGGGAGCTTACCAAGAGGGTCCTGTTCGGAGGTGTTAGCCAACAAGACGCCGACAGGTGAGATGTGTACCCAACCACCAACGCAAAATGTAGTATGCAAAATGGAAGCTCAGTACCTATACACATTGCATACACATTTTTTTGCAGATTTGGTGCTGATTTGTATGCTCAGTATTGCTGATTATATGCTGATTTGTATGTGTTTGGCATCGGAAGTTTATTAAGAGTGCGTTGTTGAACAGGCCGTATTTATTACAAATTTAGGATAAATTTGTCTTCTTCCTCCTTCAGAGCCGATTCTGCCATTGTGAGGATGGAGACCACCCTGGACGAGCTAAAGCAAAAGTACACCTTTCCTCTCCCCCCGAAGGACCTGAGCGAGATGAGCTTCTTCGAGAAGCTGAAAGTGACCAGGATAATCGCCAGAATCCTGAGACTAAAACTGGAAAATGTGCCGGACTTTGAGTCGCTGGAGAGAAGAGTGCTTCGGGAGGTGTTCGACCGTCCAAAGGGAGAAGAAATTGTGGCTCGGGAAGTGCTTCAGGAAGAGAAGGAGAAGCAAAATGAAGAATCGACAGGAGATGACCGTCACCATCGCAGGCATCATGGCACCACCCATGGTCATCACGGACAGCATGAGACAAAGGAACCAGGACACGAAGAAGTGGCAAAAGAAGGAATTCGCGACGAGGACGGCAACGTTCCGGTGGGACGGGGTGAAGACGGGGAAAGAGCCCACGGGAGACAGCCTAGCCTGGACTTTCGAGGCCCGGACGACGGGATCATAACCGAGTGGTTTCAGCCAAAGTCGACATCGGAAGAAGGTTCTCTTAAGCCGCTCCTTGACGTCCCAGTGAATTCGGGCCCAGAAGGTGGCGGTGACCGTTATGAGACTCCTGAGAAGGGAGTCTACATCGCAGACTTCATTGTCGATAAAGTCCCTGATGATGAAGTCGGTGACAGGAGACTCGGGAAGCGGTCGGCCAGCAAGGTGCTGAGGGAGCTTGGGCGGAGGCTGAGACCGACCTGTGGCGAGCTGAGGACAACCGGCCTCGGGACGATTCCCCTCGCGGACGCCCTGTCGCGGGAGCTGGGCACGGACGAGGTCCTGGACTGCCTCGACCTGGTGGCTGACGGAGACAGCCTGCTGTGGACGGAGCTGTGGACCTCGTCCGGGGAGCTCGGGCTGAGCAGGCACGAGCGGCTCCTGGTGCTGCAGAACCGCCCGGACCTGGCGTACTCCCATCCGGAGCACTCCGGTTCGGTGGCGGATCTCGTCTGGATGGCGGAAAATTTCGTCGGGAGGGAGGAGACGCCTCCTCGCTGCCCGATGAACGAGACCTTCTCCAGACTGGAGGCGCACCTCCTCCGGGAACAACACGACAACGATCCCTCTTCCTCCTCGGCGGAGTCCCTCCTGTCCCTGGCCCTGGGGCTGCCCTGCTTCACGTTCAGAGCGAGGATAAAGAGACTCGCGTCGTCCTCCCCGTCGTCCTCCTTGCCGCCGTCGTCGCTGGTGCTGTTGGCCGAGACGATTGCGACGGCGGTCCTTGGGAGAGATGCTGTTGCCTCCTCCAACGCCGAGGGCATCGACACGTTGATAGAGAATCTGTCCTTCGTGTGGGAGGAGGCCTCTTCAAGGGAGGATGACACGGAAGGGCCAAATAAACCCTTGCGCACTCTCTGCAGACAGTTGAAAACTCTGGGTTTATCGTCGCCGCCATCATCATCACCGTCACCCTGGAGGAGGAGGAGGAGAAGAAGGAAAGAGATTTTTCATATGATTGTGCAGTGCTCGGAGATGAAAAAAGATTGGCAGTTTAAGGACAAAAGACCAGGGCAGCCGTGAGATAGAGAGGGTGTCGTCATTAAGCGATGTACATACGACCAATATACTACAATA
>JAAUYM010027019.1_pt1 | contig 22627 bp, 26 predicted proteins | sample 7278001 | NCBI WGS metagenome assembly JAAUYM01 (sample SAMN14350224, study PRJNA611818) | marine sediment metagenome | isolation source: surface marine sediment (1.8m) | place: French Polynesia: Moorea | collected 2018-08
AAGATGAACCACTTAAAAAAAATCGAATATTGACTACATACTAATAGGCATAATAGTAGAGTAGTACAGTGAAATCTCGACTTTTTACAATGTTGGTGAGACCGTATACCAAATGATACTAGCAAAGTGCATGTCAGTTTTATAACTCTAAAATTTACAATATTTTTTCTGCCAAAGTCGAGATTCCACTGTCTGCAAGTACGGACGGACGATCCCGGCTCTTTCTGTGTGGAGGGAGGTGGGGGGGGCGGAATAATAAATGGTGACACGCTTTCCGTTTCCCAAACAAAAATTAAATGGGATGTTTGAAAAAGAGACGGAGGAGAAGAAGAAAAATAATGAAGGAGAGGGAGAAAAGAGAGTAAAATGCGGCCCGTGAAATACGACCTCTCCTGAATGGGACAGCACGATGAAGATATATCGCCGGCGTCTTTTCCAAGAAGAAGACCCATTTCTTTGCCTCACCCGACTTTCCCATATTAGACACGTACCAGATACTCACTCCTCTTCCTTCTTCGCTCGATGTGCGCAGGTGCGAGAACAAAGAGAGAGAGGGAGGGAGAGAGAAAAGGGAGGGAAGATTGGGAGGAGGAGGAGGTTAGTTCGGATCAGTGGGTCGTTAGTTGTCTCGTAATTCTGCCTTTTTTTATATGGGAATAGTACATAGTAGTAGTACAGTCAAACTCCGATTAATCGTTTAGTGAAAATGAAATCTTGCTAAATTTTCTAGGAAAACAACTTCTACACGTGCCAAGTTACGGGGAAAACTTTGATAATTTTCAGGAACTGGGCCGCCTCTTTCGATTATCCAAGTTCGACTGTAGCACTATCCAGCAAGATGTCTTTTCCAGGTCTCTCTCTCACCTTCTTCTTGTCCCTCATGGACCCCTTCCCCCTGACCATGATCTTGCACCCGGTCTCCTGCTCCAGCTGCTTGGTCGTCATGCCCCGCGGACCCAGGATCCGGCCCACGAAGTTGAACTAGAAGACGGCACAAAAAAAGAGGCAATGTGTCAGTCGGCGATGCATACTACATCCACTTGGGGCCCCCTTCCCCTCCTCCCCCCTCCCACTTTTGTCCTCGGGCAACGTAAGCTCGCGAGTCAAATAAGTTAACGAGCCAACAGAAAGCTGACTGACTGCATTGGGGTCTTTAAAAAAACAAGAACAGATGTTGTTCGTGACTGATAGGCACAAATTATAATTGAAAGAGATATTTGTGTCTAGTACAATGTAGCCAATCAGTGATCTCTACAGTACGGTACAGCGTACGTTTTCCTACCTGGTCGCATCTGGCCACACTTCACACAAGATTACGTATAATTACAAAGTTATTTGATAATTTTTTTATTGCGTAGGGAACAATCATAAAGATTGATGAACAACCAGAACAAGTTGAACACGGACTAAGAGACACCTGCTTTGTCGCTGCCAAGAAAACAAAGAAAGCTAAAATGCCAAATCTGGCGCCGTCGAAGGATTCTCTCTCTCTCTTCCTTTTATCTTCTCCCAATTACGGCACAAAGCGGAGACCCTCCTCCCCCCAATTTCTTTCTTAGTCCCGTTAGCATTCCAGGTTCGCGTGCCCGAAATGCGCGGGATGCTTTCGGCAGAACAGAACGCCCAATCCTGTCCAATTTCGGGGAGAAAAAGGGGTGGAGGGAAGGAGGAAGAGGAGGAGGAGTTTCGAAAAATGGGCCAACATAGTTTTTAACCCCTTCCCTTTGAGACCTCCTTCCTCCCTTCCTCCTCTTCTTCTTTTTGCCGGTGTCAGCATGACAAATGCTGTCCTGCCTCCTCCTCCCCCCTCTGCAACTTTTTTTGCACGGATGAGTTGTCTTGTGTCTCCGGGAGAGAGAACAGAAGAGAAGAAAAGTGTAGGATGAGGAGGAAGTTTACCTTGGCAAAAAAAAAGAAAATGCAATTCCTCCTATCTGTCCTCCTGCTTGTCGTCTTCGCGTGCGTTCTATCCTCATCATTGCCGAGGGCAAGACTCAAAGGTGTCCCTCTTTCCACTTCCTCCAATCAGGGTGGTCAGGTGGACTATTGTAGTCTGACGACCAATGTCTTTACTACGTACAGATAAGAATGCACTCAAAGTTTGTGACTTGCGCTACATTCTAGGGAAATATTTTTTAACCTTCTTAGTCCTGGCAACCCTGCCCCTTCAATAGTCCTTGCGTTCAGCATAAAAAGTCGAGTATGGGAACATGTGCCAGCACCAGAAGAATGTTCTCTAAACTTTGGCGTTGCCATGCAGACACTCACGTCTGGATGCTCCTTGATGGGCACGTAGACCTTCTCTGACAAGGTGACGGGCGGCCCGGTGGCCTCCGGCAGCACCAGGGGCTCGCTCTTCTTACCGTTGATCTGGAACAGGTTCCCGCGCACCTTGCCGATCTCTGCAATATGGGAAAACGAAAAATGTTAAAAATTGTACGCATTGGAACGCTCTACTGTGTAAGAAGTTCCTTTTCTTTTCTCTCTCTCTCTCTCAGTGGGCAAAACTAACTCGCTTTCGACGCGGTCATAATTAAATCTCTCCGCCGCGAGTCATCCTAACTATGTACGCACTACGTCGGGAGGAATATGGCAGCGCTGTCCTTTAGCATGGGAATAAAAACCACATTCAGTCGAACCCATTCAAGTGGGAAAGTTTGGGCTGAAGCTGGCAAATTTTCCTACTTATATTTGGGATTCCCAGCTGTCCAAACAAAAGGGTATAGAATGTTTTCCCAAAAATAGTTCCCAATCCCATCCATTAGGAAATGGTGCACATACTGGTTGTGCCATATAAGGCATCTTGGTCCAAATTTCCACTTCCTGACGTCATGAAGACGTTAGCTTAAAGAGCAGCGGCAGCTCTGACACTTGAGGAGAATCATTCCTTCTTTCCTCCCTCCCTTCAAGCGGTAACAGCGACTTTTGCCCTCAACCTGTGATGAAAGAGATTTGACATGGTTGTTGATTCTTCTCTCCTCCTTGGCTTCCAAACGCTTTGCTTGCTTGCTTGCTTGCTTTGCTTACGACGTGAACACCTACGAATAAGGCAAGGAGGAGGAGGAGGCGGAGGGGGAATGAGGCAAGAGGGGGCGCGACCGTGGAAGAAGAAGAAGCTCCTTCCAAGGTTCGCCACGGGGGTGGAGGAGGAGGTGATCTACAGGTGGTAGCGGGCTGCTGCGCCGGTGGCTGCGGACATTGTTGTTGGCCGGACGCAAGAAGCACCTCATGCATAAAATCATGAAAAATCTTCTTTTTTTTTCGAAATGAGGTCTCCTTACGCACAGCAGCCAACCTTTTCAGCGTGTTTCTCTTCAGTGTACAACTCAGCGCCATTCATTCTGCTGCTGAGAGGAGTGTCCCAATTGCCTCCATCACCTGAAAATATCCCACATCCCAATTGTGGATTTTTACATCCCTCCTTCTCCTCCCACACCAGTGCAGCAGCAGCATCGTCGTCGCCACCGCCTTTATTTGCGGCCTCCTCTTCCCCACCTCCCACACCCTCCGCCAACATGCAGATTCAATTCTCCTCCTCCTGACACACTTTGTTACATCTCTACTATGCATGAATAGGAAACGCTCCACTGCTCAGAGGATGATGATGACTACGGCAGCCAGAGAAGTTGTCGTTGTAGCAATGTCTCCTCCTCCTCCTCCTCCTCCTCCTCCTCCTCCTCCTCCTCCTCCTCTTCCTCTTCCTCCTCCTCCTTCTGCTATAAAGCAGTGGTGGCGCCATTCCATTCGACCTGTGGATGCCACCGCCCAGGCAACAAAACGCCCTCCCTCTCCCCTTCTCCCTCTCCCCAAGTGGAAGAGGAGGCTCGAAATTCCCGAAATTCAAAGCAGCCATCACCACGTTTTGTCTGTGTGCCAAGTTTCCACCCGGGTGAAAATCCGTTGACTTAATTCCGTTTCCTCCTCCTCTGAACTACCACTACTACTACTACTAGTACCCACAGTCGGACCTGCCAAAGTGGGCAATTTTGGGCAGACAGGACTTTTTTTCCACTTGTCCGAGATTGACACTCGTGGAGACAAGAGCGTAGAATGTTTTCTCCAACTTTGTTCTCCAGAAAGTTTTCACTTAAGCGGATTCGACTGTATACGTTCGTAGTATGTACTAGGGTGTAGTAGTAACAGTATATCTGAGCAGCCCAGCATTTCTGACTTGACTATACAACACTGTAAAAAAACTCCTACTCTAAAAGAATCCTTTTTTCCCTTCGACCTGCGAAAGAAGAACTCTTTCTTAACGGGAAAAACTGGAATACGGAAGAGATCGACAGCAACGGGATATCGGAGTGGTGGTCGGAGTTGCCGAGGGGATGACAGAGAGAAAGAGACAGGAGGGGCAAGGAGAAGAAGTCCAGGTATTACACGTCGCTAATGGAGGAGCACAGATTCCCCATGATGCAGAATGCGAAAACAGTTCTTTTTTCCCCTTCTGAGCTATCAGCGAAACTGCTACCCAACCACCAACTGTGGTATGCAGAATGGAAGCTTAGTTGGAATATATATCGTACACATTGCACACATTTTTTTGCACGGTTGGCGCCGATTTGTATGCTCGCTCAGTCAGTGCTTACTAACACAATTTCTGCATTGGAGCTCAGTCGGAAGTTTATTAAGAGTGCGTGGTTGGTTGGGTAGTTTCCCGTACGGAGAATGTGCACAAGTACAAGTACAGTATTTTTTTTTTCAGAAACGGTTCTAGTAATTCTCTATCGATACGTACAAGTATGCATAATAACAAAAACATATCTTCTTTTAAGAGAAACCCAAGGTTTTGCAGTTCTATCGCCTAGGGAAAAAAATTGTAGAGGAGTCTTTCCACCAAAGGGCATCACCGCGGCGATGATAGGGGCGTCTGGGCAAAGAAAGGAAAATCCAGACAGATGTCCTAGAAGAAGACGAGAGAGAAAGAGAATCCCTTCTCCAGCGGCAGTCGCAGCACACACGCACACACTTGGAAGGGATTTCGATACCACCAAGCTTGGTTGTCTCCTTGGAGCAAGAGGACGAAGAGGAAGAGGAAGAGGGAGGAGAAGGGTGGAAAAAGAACCAAAATTGCAACTGGTGACAGATCGTTATCGATCGGGCACCGGCAGAGGCCCAACTCGACATCGGACAGTCACCACAGGTCGGGAAGGGCGAGAGTGAGGGGGTTGCTATGGTAATTTTTCTCCCCCCCCTCCTCTGACGGATTATTTTTTTGGAAAGACGGTCGGTTAAGCCTTTGCAAAGGTGGTGAAGTGGGGGCGTCCAAATGGGAGGGAGGGAGGGAGGAAGGGAGGAGGAGGCTTTGCTGCTGCTGCATCCCTTTTGCCTTGATGCCGTCATCGCTCAGCCCCATTCCCCCCTCCCCTTCCTCCTCCTCCTCCTCCACAACCCATGAGCAGCAGAACCCACCTCCCTCCTCAACCTTCCGAAGGAAAGAGGGAAGGACGTCGGCGGCACACCTGCTGCAAAATTTCAGCCGCTCCCCCTCGACATATGTCACAATCAAGACAAAAAGCGGCCCCTCCGGGGTCCCGTTCGGGCCCGGGTCCGGTGCCAGGGGCAGGCCGGGAGGCGAAGCCGCCCGACTCCGCCCGCAACCGGGCTCCCAGTTGACCGGGCAACCGCCGTCTGGGAGTTTTCCCCGGCGCCCGGGGTCTCTTTCTGCGTACCAGATGTGTTGTGCATTGGTTGGGACTTGGGGGTCCCTCCTTCCTTCCCTCCCATTCTTTCACTGCTGCTGCCGCCGCCTCCATTGGCAGCTCACAGGCACAGGCGGTGCCTTCCCTTCTTATGTTTGCGCTTGGCGTTTGGGGCATTGGGAATGGAGGTGGTGGTGGTGGTGGGACTGTGGGCAGGTAGACGAGTTGGGCTTGGCAGCCCCCTAGAAAAAAAATTCACCTCCTATGGCAGGGCATGGGTGAGGGGAGGGATTTTCGCCCGCTGATGCGAGCTACCCACCCATAATGACTCAGAGAGAGAGCCCTAAACCTCGCCGTGATCCAAATTGAGGAGGAGGAGGCTGGAACAACATGCACACCCCGCCTCCTCCTCCTCCTCCTCCTCCTCCTCGACTGCTCTTTCCTCAACTTCTTTCATCTCCTCCCAAAGTTTCTCCAACCCCCTTCTCCTTCTACTTTACCTTTTTTTCTAGCACAGATGTGCGGGTGCCGTGCCTCCCTCTCTCACATGATCATCTGTCTATCCTCTCCTCTCCTTCTACTACTGTAAAGCCATTGTTTTTCGGCCCAACTCTCTCGCACACATGCCCCATTTCAAACGCATGCTCTCACTCATGCGGGGTCAGGAGATGGGAGAGGGAGAGAGACAGAGAAAGGGCAACAGGGAAATTCAAAAAAAGAAAAGTAAAATTTTCTATTTCCCCCACCCCCCTCACCCATGCCAAGCAAGCAAGCAAGTGCGACTTGTGTGCGTGCCCCTATTTTTCCCCTCTGGGGTAAAGATAGGTTTTTTTTCTTCCTCACACAGGCCAAGAAAAGCAGAGAGTTTTACTGCCCCCTCTGACTTGCATGGGGGAGGAGAAGGAGGATTTCGCCCCTCCCCCTTCTTCTCCGCCTCCTCCACCCTGCTCAGCACACATGCACTTAGCCTACGGCTGGGGGTAGTACAAGTAGGAGAAGAAGTAGAAAGAAGAAAGAGCAGGAGGCAAGGTTGAAATGAGCCGTGCCAAAAATAGCCGTGGCCAAGCCCTTGCTCAAGCTGCTCCCCTTCCCTCCCCCCATGCTGCTTTCTCTGCTCTTTGAATGTCAGCGAGAGAGAGAAAGAATCTTCCGAGGAGAAAGAAGAAGACGAGGAGAATGATGAAGAAGAACATGGTGAGGAGGAGGAAGAGAAAGAGGAGGAAAGCGATGGGGGAGAAAAAGTCAACGAGCTTTCCAGCTGCCACAGGCCGGATAAGGAAGCTTCAGGAGAAAGCGAACGGGGGGGAGAGGAGGAGGAGGAGGAGGAGCAACAAGAAGCAAGAAATGAGGAGAAAGACTGCTTCTTGTTTCTTCTCAAGCAGGAGATGGGAGGGATGTGCGGTATCAAGACGGCGCCGGTTGCAGAGGATCACAAATGCACAAGGGAAGAGGGAGACGGAAGGAAGGACAGGAATGACATCATCGAAAAGAAGGAAATCAAAGGGAAACAACATTGAGTTTGGGCAACAATGGATCCGAAGTGGATCCAGCTTATATGTGGTGAAATCTGTTGCCTCCTACCGTCGTCAAGGAGCCTCTCCACGTGCAGGAATACATTTGGGAAGGCGGCCAGCTGCTTCTTGTCCTTGAGCAGCTGGGCGAGGTAGTCGGCGATGCTCTGCGTGTTGCTCATGTTGTTGTTGTGGTTGATAACGTGGTTGCTGGCGCTGCTGCTACTGCTGCTGCTGCTGCTGTTGCTGCTGCTGTGCTGGTGGTATTGGTGGTGATTGCTGATCTCTTGATGATGATGCTGGTGCTGGTGCTCACTGCTCATGATTCGGTGCCCGGTCAGGCAAGGCTCTGGACTTGGAGATGAGGAGTTTCTGTTCTTTTTTCCCGCAGAAGATCAACAAGCAAGGGAGGAGGCGGCGATGGTGGTGGCGATTTCTTCCACCGCCCAACCCCTGCGCCCCGTTTTGCAGGGTGTTGATGGGACCGACCTCTTCTCTTTCTCTCTCTCTCTCCTCTCTTGTTGGCTGTTCCTCCTCTTCGGGCCAGGGATGTCTGGTTTCACAGAGGAGAGATGTTGAGAGTTGCTTTGGTCTGGACGTTCGTTCTCTCTCTTCTTCTCTCTCTCTCTCTCTCTCTCTGTCTGTCTCTCTCCTCCTTCTCCCTTGGCGTGTTTCTCCCAAGTGCACACACAAACCTGTGCTGATCTCCTCCTCCTCCTCCTCCTCCTCCTCCTCCTCCTCCTCTTTCTGCTGCTTCTGGCGTCCGTGTTCGTCGGCTGATAGAAGAAGGAGAAGTAGCAGCTCCCTCCCTCCTTCTTTCCTTCCTTCTCCTCGACCTCTCCTTCCTCTCTCTCCCTCCTTCCCTCTCCTCTTCTTTCCTCCTTCTCCTCCTTAAGTTAACCCCCAGACAGTCCCTCCTTTTTGCTCCCTCCTCCTTCAGCCCATCCGAACCCCACCACACGACACAACGTCTTGAGTCTTGACTCCTGCTGCTGCTGCTGCTGCCGTCGTAGATATTGTCTCCCTCCTTCACGCTCACGCAGTCATCCTTCCCCCTCCTCCTCCTCCTCCTCCACCTAGGTGCCACCTACTCATCCGCTCTGCTGATATAGGTATGCATTCGGTTGTGCTGCTGCTGCTGCTGCTGCTGCTGGGATATGTGGATGGGGCCAGTTGTTGCACGAAGTTCCACAGAAGGGATGGATCCGTCGGCGCCGCCAGCATGAATGACATCAAGTATGTGGAAGTCGGACTAATTTATTTCGACAATCGTAGAATAAGTTACGGCAAAGCGGAGTCACTTCTTTTTTTTTTGCTGCCCCCCTCTTAGACTATAAGCAGCTTATAATATAGGTAGGTCGTTTCGTATGAGATGGCCTGTGCTGTGCTGTGCTGTGCTGTGCTGTGTACTGTGTTGTGTGGGCAGCAAGCAAAGCAAGCTCTCCTCTTCCTCTCCTCTCAACAGGCGATAAGGGGGTCCCGTCACGTCTGCCCGGGCAGTGTTGCCAGGTTCTCTGACGGTGGGACGCCAAGTCAAGTCTAGAAAGAGACCAAGAGTAAATTAATTGGACGAAAAAAAATACCGAATCGGTTTTGCTGCGACTCTACTGTATTAGCAATAGTCATGCCAATTTGGTGAAAAAACGATGCCACCTGGCAATACTGCCGCCGAGAAACTCTTCTGCTCTGTGAGTGCCTGTGTGAGTTTGTGACCCAGCCCGACATATGCGAAAGAGAGCTGCTTCTGCTATCCGCCCAGTTGACGGTAGAGGTGGGTCGAGCCTGATTTTTTTTTGAGCTTGAGCCAACGTTTGAGCACGAGCCAGTGAATTACCAAATATAAACTGGTTTTTTTTTATGAATTAGTAGCAATGTTTGGCAAGTAGAGCCCAATTTTTCAGTAGACTATCTATTGGAGCTTCAAGCTTATCGAGCCTGTCAAAAAGACCTCGAGCCTCTCAGCCGTCAAGCCACGCTCGATTTCATCTCTCGTTGACGACGATGTGATGAAGATCAGAGGCCGCCTTCTTTTTTTTCTTCGTCCTGTTATGCTCCCTCCTCCTCCTCCCCTCCTCCTCCTCCTCCTCCTCCTCCCCCCTCTCCACATCCTAACTTGTCCATATAGGTGGTGTGTGCAAGAGATGGAGGAGAAAAAATATATATACAGTCGGTTCCAGCGACATCTTTTTGGTCGCTCTCCTACTACTCTGCCGTACTAGTCCTCTTTGTTTCCCAATTTTTTTTTCCGAAAGTAACTTGCAGTGCAGCCTGAGGAGCACAAAGATGCCACTGTGCGTGTGTGCTTAACCTTCTTTCCTGTCTAGGCTTTCCAATGACAATTGATGACACTTTGCTACTACCCTTGGTCGTGACTGCCAGATTTACTCTCACTTTTTTTGGGGGGGGGTAGGAGTGGGGTTGGGGAGGAGGGAGACGCACTTGAAATCTTTCCTGCACGTGCTAAATCCGGAAGACTATGGCTTTTGCGCACTAATTCCCGGTTTCCTCCCTCCCGTGACCCGCGAGCAAGGAGTGCTTTGTCAGTCCAGTGATGCTAGCACGCACATGGATGTACAGTAGGACACTAGAGGAACGTATAGCGTTCATTAACATGTTAGTGATGTTAATGGCCAGTTGTCTATAGTAGAAATTAGTGCATCGAAAGAGCTCACCAGTACTAGTATGTCGAGGTTCTACTGTACTTCTACCCACACTATAACATCTCGGAGAATTCCGGATCAGGTGTGCAATGCCACTTGTTCTTCTTCTCCTTCCATGTGAAAGGCTTCCTTCCTTCCTTCCTTCTTTCCTCCTCCTCCTCCCTTTCTTTGCCTTTGTTTGGTAACTAACTCGAGTGGTACTAAGTACAGTGGGACCTCGATTTTTGCTACGTTGTTGGTGAGCACAGCATGCCTATTAGCATATTCGAGATTTATGAGGCAAAAATTAACCGTTTGGCATTAGGCATCTTCGCACCAGCATCGCAGATACGGAGCTTTCACCGTACCACACCAAAGCCTTCTGATTGGCGGCAGCTCCAGCCAGACGCCCTAAAAAGGGCTCAGAGAGAGAGAGAGGGGGGGGGAAAGAATGCCTTCCCTCCCTCCCCTCTCCTTTTTCTAACGCACCTGTCTGCCTATTCTCAATTTACATCAAACGACTCCGGGCCATAGATTAGATGCCCCCTTCCTCCCCAGCAGAGGATGGGTAGATAGATAGATGAGAGAAAAATAGGCACAGATCCCTGCTCGCGACGGAAACCATCCACTACAGCCTTTCCCCCCCACCCCCCCCCCCTCCCTTTTCGCCCAATGTGGGTGGTCCAGGAAAGGCAGAAGTGTACCTACGTAGGCACCGAAAAAAACACACACCCGTGGACACATGCTTAGATTTTCTGTGAGACGTGCGTGAACTGAACCTTCTTGCTAAATCGTCTGTCCGTCCACCTGATTTGGCATCGGTTGGTGGGGTGGGGGGGGGCAGGGGAAGAGGGGAGGAGAGTTTCATCTTTTGAAAAAGTGGCCTGACTGCCCTTACACGGAAAGGTAAGAGTGGGGAGGAGACCTATCAAAGTGCACTTAATCGCACCATCTTCCAACTCTCTCTCTCTCTGTCTGCTGGGTGACACACGGTCTTCCAGGGAAGAAAAGAAAAGAAAAGAAAAAACCAGCATCACTTTTGGGTCAAGCATAGACGAACAAACGCTTTGTAGTATGCCACAGGATTTTTTTTTAATCAGCGTCGTCTTTCCTGTTGGTTTCTTCTTTTTAACACTTCACAGTGATGATAACAAATGAACAGTATTTCAAGAAGACGGAATTTTCTTTCTCCCGTGGTCGTGAACTATGAGCTGTCGACTTTCCGGAAGGAATGGATGGTTCTCGCACGAGATCGGGAGATGAATCTCATGTAGTGCTACTGTGGTAGTAATAGCACACTAGTGCTGGGCCGTGAAATATGCCCTGACACGTGGTACATACAGTGTGAATGAGTCGACATAATTGGACAAGACTTGGTATACTACTTTCTTCCTACATTTCTTCAATTTTGCATAGTTACCAGATAGCTTTAATTCCCACGGCACATCTACATGAATGCAACTTGTCCTCCAGCAAAAAATAACGATTTGACAGTGCAGTAAGAGGTGACACAGCTGTGGTTGGAGTGGTACAGGCTACTCCTGCTCTTGGTGAAACTAATAGTGTTACAATCAATGCTCGAATTAGGCCAAATTGTCGGTTAAAAAAGATTTCCAAATCAAACATGTTGCTAAAATGGGGAATAAGTAGAAAAAAGTGGCCAAAAAATCGAATAAATTGCCTAAAAATGGAACGTTCACTGGCAAGGTAGGTAATACAGCAGAACTCCGATAGTACAGTACAGTAAAGTTGGTGGTCAGCAGCTAAAAAATATCTACTAGGAGTACATACAGTAAGTACTATAACAAAGGTTTTTTTCTGTAGTGGAGATGGATCAGAAAGAAAATTCAGATTTAATCATTCAGGCAATCTTTACTAGCAGAGTCGAGTTTCTGACCACAGTGGACTTTTGGCAAGCACACAAATATCGGAGTCCTACTGTACTTTGCAAACAGCCACACACCCCGCAAGTCGTGCCCTCAAGGGTCCACGACGTCCTCTGATTCTCTCCTCTTCCGCCTCAACCTGGTGGCCCCGGAGGAGGAGGAGGAGGACTTCCTCCGCCGTCGGGGCAGCGTGTGCGACCTGTCCTCCTGGAGGTCGTGCCTGTTGTCCAGGTCGTCTTCCACCGGTCGGCCACCGGTCGGCCTCCAGTCGCTCCAGCCCTGGTCAAGGGCCCTTCTCGGCCCCCTCGTGGCCCCGGGGTCGTCCCTGCCGTGGCGGTGGTGACGCTTGGCGGTGGAGTGCGGCTGCCGCCAGAGGACCTCCTTGATGGGAGGCGGGCCGCCCCCGCCGTGGTCGCCCGGGAAGGAGAACGGGTCTGACTGGACGGCGCATTCCTGTTGGGATGAACCTGCGAGGGGAAGGTCCGGTAATTAAAAGTTCAGAGGTTCCCGACCCCTCTTTTTTTTTACTGAGACTCTCTTCTACCAGGTATCAGTTCAGTAATACGAGTAGTAGAACACGTGATATGAATATTTGTAGCTGTTAGTGTGTTTCTCAGTGCTACTTTTCGCCGTGATCCACTCGGACCCATTTTATGGGTTGGGCACGAAACCCATTTTCCCTTGCGAGCCAGCACTCACGTCCGAAATTCTCCGCCGAAGAGTATAATCCGCCCCCCATCCCGGCCATCCTTCTCCGCCCCTGCCTCCTCCGCACCACCACTTCCTCCTCCTCCTCCTCCTCCCGATCAGCGCCGACGGTCAGGTCCGAGAGGCTCAGGCTCTTCCTGACGTGGTGAGCAATTTCGGAGCCACCCTGTTGGCGGAAAAGAAGAGGATGATTTTTTGTGGTTTGAAAGAAAAAGAAAAAAAAGTTTCGTCCGCGAGTCGATTGACAGTAAATAAAGGCCGTAACTAAAAAAACCCACTAGTTCTTTATTCTTAAAAGTAAGAGTATGACGAGTATGACGACACAAATTTGGTCTGGGTCCTTTCAGTGTTGCTAGAGTGGTAGAGTACTATGATTCATTTGAGACAAGTGTCACACAGCCTTTTTTCTCCTTCCTCCTCCTCTCTTGGCCTTCCCTCCTCCACGCTTGTTGGCCCTCCTTCCCTCTTCCCTTTCCCTCTCCTCCTCCTCCTCCTGCTGCAACGCCTCCGAGTCCAAGGCAGCAGGCAGCTCCTTTCTCGCCTCCCTCCCGGAGGCCTTCCTGGTCCTCCTCGTCGTCCCGGCCTCCGGCGCGGCGTCGGAGTCGGAGCTGAACTCGACCGCGGACGCAGCCGTCGCGGCCGCCGCCGCCGCCGAGGTCTTCTTCCTCCTTCCCCTCCCTGCACCCTTCTTGGTCTCCGGCACCGCGAACAGGGTCTTGTCCTCGGCCTCCTCGGCCACAACCGCCTCCGCCGTCGACGACGTCTGATAGGACGACGCAGGCGGCGGCTTCATGGCGCCATCGCTCTCATCGGAGCTGAACCCGACCAGGACGCCACCTCCTCCTCCGGCGTCGCCGCCCTCCATGAACTCCCCGGTGCTCCTGCCCAGCTCCTCCTGCTCCTGGTCCGCCATCCCGAACGACTCGTACTGCTCCTCCTCCTCCTCCTCCTCCACGTCCATGGGCGTCGGAGCGAGCCTACCGTCCAGCGGGCCGCTGGTCTGCAGCGCTTGGTGCTCTACGGCGACGCAGCGCCGCCGGACGCCGCCGTCCACGAGGTCCCCCGGGCCGCCGCCGCCGCCGCCGCCGGCGTCCACGCGGTCTCTGCCGGCGTTGGCGGAGAGTCCGGCGGCCATCAGGGCGGGGGCCTGTCACAATCGACACAGAGTGTAAAAAAAAAATAGGTGTGTGCCAAACGGTGCAAGATAGCAACAGCATCTTGGTGTAAACTCAAGAGGTGCATGTACATGTACTACTACTCTACATATGTGCATAGAAACAAAAATGTCTTTCCCTTCTTATCACATGTTGTTGAAGAAAAAGATGTGTAGAGAATTAAAAAAATGAATAATGCTAACAAAAAAAATCTGAAAACACTCTTTATGTACCGATATCGCTGTCTGCATGACCAGGTTCGTCAGGTACTCCAGGGCGTTTCTCCCCAAGCGGACGACGGCCACATAGGACTGCTCCTGAGCCCGGTTCAGCATCCGGTCAATGTGCTGGATCGAAAGCAGAAAAAGTCAGTTCGATATTTTCCCAAATATTTCGTTTGGACATAGAAATTGTAGACACGTACGGCGCATATATGTCTCACCTCTTCTCGCTTGAGCAGATTGGGATGTACGACGTTGCGGTAGAGGATGCTGGAGCCGAGGGATCCCCTGGACACGGGCGAGATCAACCAGAGCAGGAAGACGAGCTTGACTTCGTAGTAGAACGGGAACCTGCACGCAAAAGAAACAAAACCCCTTAATTTCGCAAAAGTGATAAAGTCTTCTGAGGAAATTTGCTCAATATGACGGTTATTTTCAAAACCTTGCAAGAACTCGTAGGTCGCAAGAAGGGTCAAAAAAAAAAGTCGCACAATGCGCGAAATTTGACAAGGTGTGTTGCTGTGCTCTATGCTGCACTATGTAGGTACTGTACGGCAACAAGCGCTCCGCCCGCACCAGAATCCGAGCACCACGTCCGCGAACATCTCCAAGGTGGTGAAGGCGGCGAAGACCGTCCAGTACATCATCCACTTCACCTAATTGACCAAAGAAAGGAGGCTCGTGCAACAAAGACTTGTCTAATTGCTGCGTGGGCGGCACTCACGTATTCCCTTGCGTCCTTGTTCTTGATGGCCTTGTACGAGGAGTACGCTGGGTAGATGGTGCCCAGGACCAGCCTGTGGGGGGGACGGGGGAGAGAAGAACTGCATGGGCAAGCACGTGGCACAGTGGAACTTGGGACATAGTTCATTCATTTAACTGCAGGGAAACAGATGCATCTATGACTCTTATGTTCTACTGTACATTTTACGTATACGTAAACAGACCCACTTAGGTTAGCTTAATTTTTTTTTGAAAAATCTAAAGAATGTGACGGCATCTGGCAAACCTTCCGGAAAGGGGATTCTCAGGTCACGAACCAGGCAATAAAGCAGGAAAGGTGATGCTCCCTCTCAGTCTGCACTCACCCAGCTGGTTTGGCGAACAAGGCCGGGATCATTTCTGCCGAGTCTTTGAGCTCCCCTCCCCTCCAACTGGCGATCCAGAGTGGCCTCGCCTCAGCGGCCTTTTGTTCCACGAAGATGAATGATGGCAAGGCCTTGAAGGTCCCACAAACAAAGGGAATTGTCGCCGGCCTCAGAGGAACAAGATGCTATTGTGTGAAAGGAATTTAAAAATCCAGGTAAACAAATGTCCAGTTGGTGCCAACTCTTGCCTTCAGATTCTGCCAAAGACGGAGCAGACACCCAAAGTAAAGTGCTTCAGAGCTGCAAAGATCCATCACACGCAGGTTGGGCATGAAATCAATCTTGAGGGCCTATCTTTTTTCTCTCTTTATAACGAGAACGTAGACAAACAACTAACAAAAGACCACCAAGAATAGCCTTCGTTAGAATATTCACCAAAAGAGGCAACTCGAGGTACCTGTGGCCTTTGACCTTTGTCACAAAAGCCACAACTTGACGTGAAACAGGCACAATGCGCACTAAAATCTACACAAAATTCACAGGACATGCGGGGGCATTGAAATCTCTGTCTTGAAAAAACCTAATAGCGTTGCAAATTGCAGTGATTTTAACTGTGAAATTTGTTTGACTGGTGTGCATTTGATTGGAAGACCCGCCCAAATTGGTGACGGCGCGAGAACAACCGATGCAAAAGTTGAGCAGCTCTGCTGATCTGGATTCCTCCGCGGTTGTTCTTGCTGCTGCTGCTGCTGCTGCTGCTGCTGCTGCTGCCCTTCCAAGTTTCTTCCAAGTCATGCATGGCTCTTCTTCTCTTTTCTCCTGCAGCGTGGCCAGATCTTGCGCAGATACGCAAAATGATGCGCATTTTCAACTTCTCTTGCGCATTTTAAAAAAAGCTTGAGCAACATGCACAAATCTTGCACATTTCGAGAATTTGGCATAATGTCCCAGTAAACCATTGAATGCTTGCGCATTTTTGCGCATTTTGAGGCAGACATTTGCGCATATTTGTTGAAGAGGTCTGTCAAGACTGCAGACAAGCACTGACGGCCTGGGGCTGCCAGGGAAGGGGAGGGAAGGGGAGGGGAGGGTGCTGGCGCCGGCCAAGGCGACAGAGGGGGAGGGCGCGGGCGAGGGCGAGGGCGAGGGCGAGGGCGAGGGCGGCAGTCATGTGTGGGCCGGGGAGAAAGAGGGAGAAAGAGCGCTCGCTCACTCGCTCGGATCCGTCAAAGAACAACTCCTCCTCCTCTTCTCTCTCTTTCTCTCCTCCTTCCTTCCTTCCTTCCTTCTTTCCTCCCTCTCCTTCCCCCTCTGCTCCGCGCACTCAACAAGAAAGGAAAGAGAGTCCACCTCCTCCTCCTCCTCCTCCTTCTTCTTGTTCCAGGCCATCCGGGCTCAGTCAGTCCTCTCCTCTGCTGAAAAAGTGTCTCTCTCTCTCTTTGGCAGAGTGATCGGGAAGAGGCCACCCGGAGGCGCCCGGAGGGAGAAAGAGAAGAGCTCCCCCAACCCCCAGGGGCGAGTAGGGGGCGCAGAGCAGCGCAGCGCAGGTCGAAGGGAGAGAGAGTGAGGAAAGTGTGTGTGTGTAGGTGCCCGAACATGTGACCACCCCCATCCACTTCCTCCTCCTCCTCCTCCTCCCCCTCCGGACTCGCCATGTCGACCAAGGAGAGGTGCGAGCTGGTGGGCAAGCGATTCCTGTTCGTGCCCACCCGCAGGTGCAAGCTGCCCCACCTCGGATTGGGCGAGGAGGACGCCGACCAGGACTCCTCTATCACCTCCACCTCCTCCTCCGGCTCCGGCTCCTCCTCCTCCTCCTCGTCGTCGTCCCGCCCCCCCATCTCTTCGACGAGGAGGGGCGAGGAGAGGGAGGAGAAGCGTCTGAAGCTGTCTCGGATCGCCGACTGGAATTGGGTCTCCGGGGTGATCAGGTGCGCCACGCACGACGACGAGAACAGCAAGGAGCTGCAGGTACAGACGAAAAACAACAATCCCAACCAATATTGATGTACCACTAGATCAGCCAGACCGACGGCTACGCCACTAGTGATAATTAGTGATGGGGTCGAAATTTGGGTTGCTCTACTTGCTCTAAGAATTTTTTTCTTCACTCTTCAAACACCTGGAGTTAGGACAACCCATCACTAAATGCACGCTAGCGATATTGGTGGGAAAGATGAAGAAAAAAGGGACATTTTTTTTCTTGTCAAAAAATAAGTAATTTCCCCCTCTTATATCGGGATTTCACTGCTAGCTAGCAGTACATACACATGTACAACGTACAACGCACCCTTTTATGCATTTACTGTACAGAAAAAGAATTGTTACTTTCAAAAGGATGTACTGCTATGCGATGTGAAAGGAGAAAAAGTTGTGATGGACTTTCCGGGAATTGCCTCTCATGCATTTCACGAAGTGAACCTTTTTAGGAGATTTACGTAGGTAGATTACTATTTTTTTTTCGATGTCGTAGGTTGGGGTTTCCTAGTCACTTTCACAATTGATTGCAAGTAGTAGCAACACTAGAATCATGGAAGGCTTCATTGGCAGAGATGTCCTTGCTCTCTTTGACATTCCGCGGCTTGTTGCCACTAAGCACCTTAAAAACTCTATAGTTCTGTGCAAAGTACGTTGGCAGACCTGCTGCTCTTTTCCCCTATTTCTGCACCCTCTCTCTGCTATGGGAACAAAAAAAATCGCCTTTTTTTCATGCTGACCGGCAAGTTTGCCTGTTTAGCAACCTCACCAACGTACTTATGTACGCGTACGCATATCCACACCACGAAGTCAAGCAGCAACACTGAACGACACAACCCTTCCCTTCTCCCCTCTCTACCCTTTGGCTTTGCTTGTACGCAGTATTTTTTAACAGTATGGACGTAAATTGGAGAGGGAGGGAGGGAGAGAGAGGGAGGAAAAAACAGAAACAGGTTTTTCTTTCGGGCCTCCCGACTGACTGGACGGGGCTGTGTGTGAGTGAACGGAGACTGTTTATTTCAGACGCACGAAACAGGGACAGAGAGACCCTTTTCCCCACAGCTATTTTACATATGTACTCACAGGCAACTTTCGATGCAATAGAAAAACTTTTAATCTTTATCTGACAACCGATTTCTTTACTACGTACGTACGTAGTAGCAAATCACTTTCGGTACACAGGGAAATTTTTGACAATTTTTTTCCTGACGACCACCTTCATCATATATCTAAGGTTGACTGTATGTAGTAACATGAATACAGACGGCGGGCAGCAGCTTTTCCTGCTTGAGGGGGTGAGGAGAAGGGAGAGAGAGAGAGAGAGATTCGGGAGAAATTCGCCCATATGGCCCTACCACAGTAAAATTTCGATATTAGTGGCGTCCGATGTGGTGAAAAACTTTCCTTATGTTGAGAAATCATCAGACAGCCACTTTACCATGTAGAAGACAGTGTTATACACTACGTAGCAAAGTCTTTTCTGTCGCCGCTATATCGAAAGTTGACTGTACAGTACTACTCTCCCTCTTTCCTCCTCCTCCTCCTCCTTCCCTTCTCTTCCCTCCCGCAGCCTGCAGGGTTGGTTCGGCTTCCTCATTCGTCCTTCAGAACATTTCTCCTCCTCCTCTTCCTCCTTCTCCTCTTCATCTTTTTCTTTTTTTCTTCCCCAAGTTGCAGAGGCCTCCTCACAGTTCGAGATAAGTGGTGCGATAGGAAATAAGCAGCCCCCCTCTTTCTCTCTACTTTTCTCTGCGTAAAAGTACGTACCGTACAGTTGAATCCAGATTTACATGTACCTAGTCGGTGGTCGCTAGCTGAAAGTTTTAGCAAAACTACCTGAGGCAGTTTTAAAAAAATGGAAAGTTGGCAATCTTTACTACTGTAATTCCAGAGGGTTTTTTTTCACTACACTAGAAAGTTTACTGCAAACTAGGAGTTACTGTTGCATCCGTAAAATCATGAACTGCTAGCGAGACTTGCTAACCTATCCTAACCAAAGAACCTCATGCTCCCTTGTGCCCATGTCATGCCTTTGTCGTGTTTGGGGGCTTGGCTAAGAATCTAAAAACATTTCTTGATGATTTGTGCATCCCTCAAGCGCTTCTGGGAATTTCCTTGTTTCTTTGTGTGACGTGAAAAATACTGTTGTCGTCGTCGGCCTTCACGCTGGAAGCCTTTTTCTGACCTTGGACTTTCTTTGTCCACGGAACTTTTTTTCTTTTTGCGTGAACTTTTTCTTTCCTCTTTCCAGAGATAGAGAGAGAGAGAGAATCGAGTCCAAGGAGGAAAAAAAAAGAAGGGCAAGAAACCTCCAACTAGGAGGAGGATGAAGAGAAAGAAGGCTCTTTCTTTGTCCTACTTTTTCTTCTCCCTTGCTTTCTTTGCCGGAGAAAGGCAGCTCATTCCCCCAACTGAGGGGAGGAGGGGGGGAAGACGGGGAAAGGGAAGACACCAAGGGGGACTCAAGGACAACAAAAATAAAAGAGGTTTTTGTATTTTATTATCGTTAACACAGGTTTTACTTTAGTGCCTCGGCTTCCAAAGTAAAAGTTCTCTCCTACGGTAGTCTTTGCAGTCTCCATGGTCTTCCCGAGTTTCTTAACCAAGCCAGGGTTGCCAGGGACGCAGATTTTGTTGCCCATTTTAGAAGCTTTGTCCTGGTCTTGTTCGTTACTAAAGACACAATAGCTCAGTTTTTCAAAGTTTAGGGCTATTTTGGGGGGCTCATTTACTGTTGGGCCGGTATTGGGCCATTAAGTAGGGCTGGAGTTTTCTTTCTAAGAGCTCGTGGTAGTCCTGATCCAAGCTCCCCCACCCCCCGCCCCACACACACCCTCCTCTGCAGTGCACTATGCTGCTTCTCCGCTTTCTTTCTGCCTCTCCCTCCCTCTTTCCGTGCTGCTTTCTCTGTGGAAGGAGGAGGGGGGGCTGCACACAAAAAATGCTCTACTTTCCCCTCCCCCCCCCCGCCCCCCTTCACTTGCTGCTCCATGCGCTCGGGGACGGAGGAGAGGAGGCAGCAAATGTTCTTTGTTCGGACCTCTCCGTCACTTGCTGCTGTTTTTTTTGTCTGCGACGAAGTCGCGGGCCATGGAATTCCTTATTTTCTTCTTATTGTTCTTGTTACTGTAATTGCCATTCTCTTATTGTGCCTGTGTTGAAGTCGCACGTCATGGAATGCTTCCCCCCTCTTGTTATTGTTATTGTAATAACTTTTGAAGTCTCCCGGTTGATTCCTTCTTTGTTTACGTTTCGCAAACTGCTTAATATTAAAAAAAAAACTGATCCTTCTCCTATACCTAGTTTTTTCAACACTGGTTGATTACTTTTTGCCCAAGTTTTTTTTTCCACCGACATGTCGCAGGCCTTTGAACGCTACTTGTTTTCGTTCCCCTCTTTGTTGGGAAATTGCATTAACTTCACAAATAATTTTGTTCACAATGTTTTCCACCTGAGGTTGCTATGCTCTTCTTTGTTTATGGCTCTTTCGTCATGCTCATGACTCTTTTGATTTTCTCAAATTATTGTGGCATTTTTTGCTTAGTCTCGGGGCGGTAATTCAGATTTTTTTCTCTATATGCATCTCCTGCATTGAGACCTTTGGCTTTGTGCACTCCCTTTCTTTGCCAATTTGTCTATTTTCGGTTGTCTTGTTCCCAAACGTTGTAGTTGTCTTGACGTACTATAGTAGGTATAGCAGCGCTGACATTTCTGCATTCCATAAATACTATATTTTGCTAGAGCAAAAAAAAAATAGCACCATCGATTTTTTTTTCTTTTCCGGAATATCCAGGGAAAGTCCATTTGGATTCTGTTACGCTCAGGCTTCCTGGGGTGGGGTGTAGATGTAGTTTAGTTCAGTTCAAGAAGTGTCAAGTGACAAACTTGCCAAATTGAATGTCTTGGCATAACTGAACATCCACTGAAAAATGTCTATAGGACAAACCTTTGGGGTGTCTACAGTACAGTACGTAACTATGTTGACTGGCACCACTTAAAGAACCACTGGTCTTGACAATAGGGAGTTGTTTTCCAAAACTGTACGCATAGTGAGAGCCGTACTGGAGGCACAAGGGAGCCAAACAAGAAGGAATCGTTACGTGAAGCTTGGCAATAAAAACAGACCCCTCTGTTTGTGATATTCTGAAGTTTAATCAGGGATTTCGATTGAATTGTCCCAAGAAAAATAATCACGTAATTGAGCGAGCTTTCAAGCAATCTTGGGCAAATTTTGTACACGTAACGAGTGTTATTTAAAACTGTCGCAAAAAACAACACATATTTGAATACGGTTTCTCTCCAACTCGGAAATGCTACCATCATCGTCATCATCATTCATTTTTAAACATTAGCTCTCCTTTGTTTCGATCTGTGAAATGCAACTGTGTGTCACTCCCCCGAGTTCGGAACTTCCACTAGGACAACAAGGACAAATAAATAGCGCAGAAAGAAAACTTCACTAATACAGTACGTCGAAAGTGCTTTGCCACATAATGAAGAAATATGGTCGTCAGAGAAATCTTTCCTGCGTCGAAAGGTTTCACCACTGTATCATCTAACATTGAAAGTTGACTGTACTACTAGGATATTGCAGCAGGAGTTGCCAGAGCAGTTTCTGCCAGGGTCTCCTTTCGTACACTCAGGGAAGAAGTAGAAGAAGAAGAAAAGTTTAAAGAACTTTTTCCCCCTCTCTTCAGATTTTTGTTTTGGCAGAATCTCTCTCTTGCTTGCTACACCCGGGAGGGAGAGGCGACCGCGCTGGATGCCAGACTGTCCATGCTTCTATACAATCTTTCCTCCTCCTCCTCCTCTTTCTCCTCCTTTTCCAACTAGTATGTGTTCTTAGGGAGCTCAGAGGATTGGGAAAAAAAGAGAGAGGAGAAATATGCTGGGCCAGGAGGAGGGGAAAAAAAGAGATAGAAAAAGTAGTTTAGTGTTCTCTTTTTTTTCTAGGTAGGAAAAAGGTACTTTTTGTTCTTACACTTACCGTGTACTGTACTATACAACTAGTGCAGTAGTACTAGAACTCCGTCATAGTAAGCTATATAGTCAAAAACTCCGCTCTAGTAAAGATTGCTGTGATTGCCAGATCTGAATTTTCTTTCTAATCATCTGCAGTAGAAAATCTGCAGCTTCGTTTTCATTTGGAAGGACGCCCAGAAAGAATTTCCTGCATTCTTTCTTTATGACGTCTCTGCCAGGTAGCAAAGAGTTTTCTCCAGGTGTGCGGCGTTGGACCATACTAATTGTGTAGTGCAGTCAACATTCGATTTAGTAAGCGTCGATCTGATATCTACGGTAGCACTAAGCCTCGCCAACTTTCCAGTACAGTATATTAACATATGTTGTATCTTTATGTCAGTAGGCCTCTGATTTAGTAAACTTTCCGCTCTTTAGAAGACCAAATCGAAGGTCGACTGTTACGAACTTGATAAATACACTTAGAAGTCTGGATAAATTTGTGCAAGCGTGTCATCCTCCTCCCCAGTCTGTGGCCTCGCTTCTTTAGCTCTTGCGTTCACACTGCTGCGAGGATGTGAGGGCGGCCAGAGATACCAGGTGTGTGTAAATGGCTGTACTACAACTGTCAAAAAAATGCATTAATAGCTCACTTTTTCAAAGTTGTTAGGGTTTGTGGCTGCATGCTAGAACTTAAGCTTATTTGCTACTTGGCCCAGGCTGGACACTTATTTAGTTAGGCTGGGAGGGCTGTCTCAACTATCAGACCTGGCAGTCCTGTGCGAGGCCGGTCTGATCGACCTTACAAGTTGGGTAGAGGCTGCGTCTGACAGCAGGGGACTTGC
>JAAUYM010004537.1_pt1 | contig 22596 bp, 16 predicted proteins | sample 7278001 | NCBI WGS metagenome assembly JAAUYM01 (sample SAMN14350224, study PRJNA611818) | marine sediment metagenome | isolation source: surface marine sediment (1.8m) | place: French Polynesia: Moorea | collected 2018-08
GGCGGTGTACGCGGTCCGCGTCGACGATGGCCTTCCGTCACACCTCGTTTTCTCGAGCGCACACGAAGAGGCGGGCGTCTTCCGGGCGTTGCTCGGGGCCTTCCCCGGCGCGGCGTTATCGATACGCAGCCAGACTGCTGATGGGAAGCTCTGGATTGTAAAGACCGAATCTGACCGCGACGCCGGCTCCTATTATCTCTTTGACCGGGAGAACAACAGGTTGGGCCTGATTTTCGAGACAAGGCCCGATCTTGACGCGGATGCGCTTGCTGAGATGCGGGCGATTTCATTCGACTCTTTTGACGAGACGCGCATCAACGGGTACCTGTCGCGGCCCGCTGGTGTGAGTGGTGACGAAGCCACGCCCCTGATTGTTCTGGTTCACGATGGTCCGGGTGAACGCGTGTACTGGTCATACGATCCCGTGGTGCAGGTGCTGACGAGTCGCGGTTACTCGGTGCTGCAGCTGAATTACCGCGGATCGTCGGGTTACGGCAAAGCTTTCCTCGAAGCGGGGCACGGCCAATGGGACGGGGATATCCAGCGGGATGTGATTGCTGGCACACGCTGGGCCATTGAACAGGGCTACGGCAAGGCCGGGCAGATCTGCGTGATGGGCACCGGCTTTGGTGGGTACTCAGCTGTCATGAGTGCGACGCGTGCCCCCGATCTTTTTGCCTGCGTTGTTTCAAACGCAGGTCTCTACGATCTTTCGATGATGTATGAAGCAGATGAGATTGATGACCGGTTTTGGGGAATCGATGAAGAAGCCTGGGACGAAAACTTCCTGCTCGCCAACATCGGGCGCGACCGGGAAGACCTGATTGCAGCATCGCCGATATCTCATGCAGGCAAACTCGAAATGCCCGTCATGATTTCTCATGCGCGCCAGGACAAGCGGGTGCCTTTTCGACACGCCCAGCGTATGCGGCGGGCGCTCGAGGCCGGCAGCAAGCGCTTTGAGTGGTATGTGCAGTCGCGCGAGGGGCAGAGCTTCTACAGCATTGACCGGGTCGAGTACCTGCAGCGGGTTGTCGGGTTCATTGACGACAGCACGCGACTCGCTGACTCAGGGCGAAATTGACTCTCGATTTGCCCCCGCCTAAATTGAGGGACGGGAGATAAAGAGGGGTCCCCATCATGCACCGCATCATTCTTGCTGCGATTGCCGTACTGCTGTCGTTCTCTGCCGGCGCCCAATATGGTGAAAAGTCCGGCGAAACGATGAAGATGACCAAAGCGCCTGCCTCGACCTCTATCGTCGGTATGCGCGTTGATGATTTTCAGCTCATTGATCATGCCGGCATCGCGCATCAGCTTTCCTATTACCGTGACGCATCTGCCATCGTCATCATGACGCAGGGTAACGGCTGTCCGATTGTTCGTAACGCCGTTCATTCGCTGAAAAACGTGCGTGACCGCTACGAAGACAAGGGCGTCGAGTTTTTCCTGCTCAACGCAAACCTTCAGGATACGCGGGCGACGATTGCTGCCGAAGTCGACGAGTTTGGTTTCGATATGCCGGTGCTGGTTGATGAACACCAGCTGGTGGCCGAGTCGATGAACGTGACACGTACCGCCGAGATTTTTGTCATAGACCCGAAAACATGGCGTGTTGCCTATCACGGTCCGGTGGATGATCGCCTGACGTACGAAGTGCAGAAAGCAAAAGCGAAACATCACTACCTTGCTGATGCGCTTGACGCCGTCATCGCGGGTGATGCTGTCGAAGTTGCGCAGGTGAGTGCGCCCGGCTGCATCGTCAACCTTCCGGAGGTTGCGCGGCGCGATGAACATCGGAACATCTCTTACGCAGATGACATTGTCCCGATTCTTGAGCGCCGCTGCGTCGAGTGTCACCAGGAAGGCGGCATCGGGCCCTGGGCAATGTCGAGCTACGTCATGGTGCGAGGTTTTGCGCCGATGATTCGCGAAGTCATTCGAACCGATCGCATGCCGCCCTGGAACGCGGATCCCGGCATCGGTGAGTTTCATGGTGATCGCAGCCTGACCAGTGATGAGATCAAGACGCTGGTTCACTGGATTGAGGCGGGCGCGCCGAAAGGAGGTGACGCTGATCCGCTGCTCGCGGAACGCCACGTCGCACCTGAGTGGCCGCTCGGACCACCCGATCTTGTGCTGGATGTGCCGGCATTCGAAGTGCCGGCAACAGGCGTTGTCGAGTACCAGCGCCCCGCCGTTGCCTGGCCGCTTGATGAAGGCAAATGGCTGAGGGCGTCTACCGTGAAAGCCGGCTCACGGGAAACTGTTCACCATGTGCTGACCGGTTACCTGGACAAGATGCCCGAGGATGGCATCAGCCGCGAATCACGATGGGGTGCTTCCGTGGGTGGATACGCTGTCGGCGCCGAGTCGATTGTGATGCCTGACAATATTGGCACCTACATTCCTCCCGGTGGTGCAATCGGTTTCCAGATGCATTACACGCCTTACGGCAAGTCAGTGACGGATGAGACGCGCATCGGGCTCTACTTTTATGACGAGCCACCCGAGCTCATTATGCGCGGTTCGGTTGTCATTGATTTCACGATTGAGATTCCGCCCGAGGCATCGAGACATCTCGAGGTTTCATACCTCGACTTTCCTGCCGACGCTGTCCTCTATGGAGCGTTTCCCCATGCTCACTATCGCGGGCAATCGTCGTCGTTAGCACTTCGTTATCCTGACGGCAGCGAGGAGATGCTGCTGTCGCTGCCGGACTATGATTTCAACTGGCAGCGTTTTTACGAGTTCAAGGAACCGGTTGAAGTACCGGCGGGTTCAAAGCTCATCGCCTACTATGAGTACGACAACTCGGCGAGGAACGTGGCGAATCCTGATCCTTCCCTGAGAATCACGTGGGGTGATCAGTCATTCGAAGAGATGCTGTTCACCGCGATCCGTTTCCGGTGGAAAGACGAGTCGGCGTCCAATCCGACGCCCGAGTACGGACGCATGATGCGGCGAAGCCAGATGTTCGGAATGCTGGATGACAACGTCGATGACAAACTGCAGAAGCACGAGATCAAGGGGCGTCGCAGCCAGCGAATCCTGCGGAGCTTCGATCGCCTGGATCTCAACGGTGACGGTGAGCTCACCAGGCAGGAGTTTTCCGCCGTCTTTGTCGCGCAGGGAGACGACTGAACCCGATCAGGCCGGGGCGTTTTCGGGCGTCCCGTCCTTGCTGACGACGCGGGTCAGGAATTCAAGGATGGCGTGATTGACGTCAGCCGCGAGCGGATTCGACCAGTCTCCACTTGCCAGCGCTTCAAGGACCTGTCCAGTCATCTCGGGCAGTTCCCACTGCCTTGCCATGACGCTCGAAATCTTCGGATACAACGCGTTGACCTCGCGGGCAAAGGTCCGGCTGAGCGGGCCTGTCATTGCTGGCGCCTTGTCGAACAGATAGCGCAGGACGGCGGTCAGGCCGACGGCGTGTGTCATGCCGCAGAGATACAGCGCAAACCCGTCTTTGTCACTGTCGACTTTCCTGCACTCGCTGGCGCAGTCAATTGCGTCTTCCCACATGTTCTTTGCCAGGTCTGCGTCGATCAGGCTCATGCTGTCAACGCACAGGATTGGTCGGAAGGTGACAGATGCGATCACGTCACGCAGATTTCGATCGCCGAGTATGACGACGGCATGCTCAATGTTGTCTATTCGCTCTTTACGGACACGGAAAGCCGGACTGTTTGCAACTTTCATGACCCCGGACAGCAGCTGCGGATCGGCAGACACCTGGCGGGCAAGCTGGGCAGCGGGCGGATTTTCTTTCAGGCTGGAAAGCAGTTTGGGCAGCGTGCCGGAAAGCCTGGGTACAAGGTCGGCGATCTTGCCGCTTCGGGTCAGCGCGTGGAGGTTCTCGAGGCAAGCTGCTTCGGTTGTGCTCAGCGCCTCGGGTGACGACTCGTCAACACAGAACAGCGCACAGGTGTATTCCAGGCGAGCTTCCGGATCGAAGGGTACTGGTGCCGGCTGGTCCTGATGCGCCACGGGTCGCGGTGCGTGATCTTTCACCGCTGGCGACGAGAGTTTTGATACCAACCAGGACCACATGACGATTCCATCCGTACTTTTGAAGGTTTTCGGATGGAGGGGGAGATTCTTGAGAGATCTACAGGTGAATCCGGATTTCTGCGAGCAGGCGATCGATGCGAAAAGGTTTCGCGACAAAGGTCCGGAAACCTGCGGCCATTGCTCTTGAGCGATCAGCCGTCGTTGCGTTGCCGGATACGGCAATCACAGGAATGTCCCGCGTGATCTCTTCCTTGCGCAGCGCTTCGAGCGCGCCGAATCCGTCAAGGCGGGGCATCTGCAGGTCCATCAGGATCAGCATCGGGCGGATCCGGATGGCGGCCGCGACGCCGGCCTCGCCGTCTTCCGCGGTAAACACCTCGAAGGCGTTTGCCTCGAGGATACGAACCATGAGCTTGAGGTTGTTCGGGTTGTCTTCAACAACAAGCAGGCGTGTGCTGTCCGCTAGATCACCCACGTTGACCCTTCCTCGCGCGAAATGGGGAGGGTGACGACAAATGCGCTGCCCGCACGGCCCGTTCTTTCGGTGACAAACACCTCACCGCCGTGTAGGTTCGCGTAGTGACGCGTGAGCGCGAGGCCCAGACCCGTACCCTCGCTGCCGTCGATTTCGAGGCCTTTGTTTGGAAAGCGGTCGAAAATGCGTTCACGATCTTCCTGTTTGACACCTGGACCCTGATCCTCAAATACGAGCCGAAGTCGATCTTTGATCATTCCAGCGTGCACATTGACGAGGCCAGCCTGCGGACTGAACTTGATGGCATTTGATAGCAGGTTCTCCACCATCTGCTGAAATCGCACCTTGTCCAGCAGCATCTTCTGTTCGCGAACGGCAGGCTCAATGTCAACGATGACTTCGACCTGTTTGTCTTCTGCCGCTTCACAAAGCTCGGCGACTGCTCCTTCGATCAGCGGTGCGGCGCTGGATTCAACCGGATTGAAGTCGACACTGCCTGTATCAATCGCGGAGATGTCGAGCAGGTCGTCAACAAACGCCAGCAGCTGGTTACCGCTACCGTGAATCAGTTCCACGTATTCACGCTGCTCCGGGTTCAGTTTTCCCGAGTAACCCTTCTCGAGTACCTCAGAGAAACCCAGTATCGAGTTGAGCGGCGTTCGAAGATTGTGGGAAACGCCGGAGAGGAATTCGTCCTTGCTCTGGTTTGCCCTGAGCAGTTCGTTCTGGATCTGTTCCTGCCAGGTGACATAAAGATTGGATAGCAGGAGCAGCAGGAGCATGACGGCTGTCGTGCTGCCGTAGTAAAGCAGATTGGTCTGCGACTCGGACAGCGAGTTGGCCGGCACCATGCCCCATTCGTGGAGAAACCAGAGTGCGGCCAGATCGAGCATCAGCAGGACGCCGATAAAGAGGCCCCACCGAAAGCCGGCGAAGAAAACCGAAAACAGCGGGATGATCGGGAACCAGGCGAGCGCGGTTGAATAGTAGCCGCCGTCAAAGTAGGCGTACGCGATCAGTACGCAGGTTGTTGAGAACGTCAGGAACAGACCGGGCAGCGAGACGGAGTTGAACAGCCGGAAAAGGACCGGCGTGGTTGCAAGAAAAACGCAGCACGCTGCAAGCGTCAGGCAAACCGGCGATGTGAAGCCGTTCCAGAAACCCCTGGCAACGGCAAACGGAATCATGAAGAGCAGCGCAACAAAACAGGCCGACACCAGCACCCGTGCGCGGTAGGCGCGATCAATCGGCTCGCTCCGGATGGATGCAGGCAGCGTGTAGTCGATCAGCCAGGCAATCGACCAGCGTCGACTTCGGGCGCGGCTTTCAGCGCTTGTTGCGTACCGGGTGGTCATCGCTTCGGGCTCAGGTCGATGCTCTTTCCGTCAGCGCACGACGCACTGTACGCAGCAGATCAATCTTGCCAACGGGTTTGAGGAGTCGCGCATCTGCACGAAGGTATTCGTCTTCGTCTTCCGCATCGCTGATGTCGACGAATCCGGACAGGTAGACGATTGCCAGATTCTCCTGTTGCTGACGAAGCGTCGCGGCAAGGTCGGGACCCTGGGTTTCTCCGGGCAGGATAAAATCTGTCAGCAGGAGGTTGAGCCTGTCGCCGAGTTCCTCGGCCACCGCCATTGCGTCACTGCCATCGCCTGCCCCGAAAACGGTATAGCCTTCTGCGGTCAGCCGGTTGCAGAGGATTTTTCGCAAATCGGGCTCATCCTCGACTACGAGTATGACGCCCTGTGCGTTCGGCAGGTTTTCGTCGGAAGGTTCTGGTTGCCTCGGCGCAATTGCCTGCTCCGGTTTCAGCACCGGGAAGTTGAGCGTCATCGACGTGCCTTCACCCAGTTCGCTGTCGATGCGCATGGCACCGCCTGACTGTTTGACAAATCCCTCGACCATTGAGAGTCCCAGACCGGTGCCTTTACCACCCTCTTTGGTTGTGAAGAACGGTTCGATGACTTTCGAAGCGACGGCAGGATCCATGCCGGTACCGTTGTCTGTCACCTTGATCTGGACGTGCTCGCTCGGACCCGTTGGTTCTTCCGAAGTGGTCTTGGCAAATGAAATCTCGATCCTGCCTTCACCTTCAATGGCATCGCGGGCGTTCAGGATCAGGTTGAGCAGCGAACTCTCGAGCGCACCGCGGTCAATGACAAGATCGGGCAGGTCCGACTGGAGTTTCATCTCGAGGTCGATGTGACCGGGGAGCGTATGGCGCAGCAGCTGCTGGAGTTCACTGGCAACGGTCGCGAGCTTGGTCGACTCGGGTTCGAGCGTTGCGCGGCGTGCGAATGCCAGCAGGCTGCGGGTGAGCTCGCTGCCGCGGTAGACGGCGTTCAGTGCGTCCTGGACGTATTCGTCGCTTTCACCGAGGTTACCAATTTCGTTGAGCAGCTCTAGGTTGCCGAGAATGATGCCGAGCAGGTTGTTGAAGTCGTGTGCCATGCCGCCGGTGAGCTGGCCGAGCGATTCCATCTTCTGTGCACGATGGAACAGCTCGCGGTTCTCCTGCAGTTCGCGTTCAGTTTTTACCTGGTCGGTGATGTCGAGAATGAGGCTGTTCCAGAGAACGGATCCATCAGGCAGCCTGGATGGCAGGCCGCGTCCATGAAGCCATTTTCTCTTGCCCGATTTCGTCTGGATGCGCCACTTGTGAGACCAGGGTTCAAGGGTCTCGGCGGAGCGCATGACGGATTCGCGCATCGCGGGAAAGTCTTCCTCGAGCACAACCTCCCACAGGGCGGTCGGATCGCCCTCTATGGTTGCCGAATCGACTTCCCAGATATCCAGGCAGCCCGGGCTCATGTACTCGATCTCGTCTGTCCCATCGGGAAAGATCACGTAGCGGAAAATGGCGCCGGGGATATTGGCGGACAGCTGCCTGAACCGGGTTTCAGATTCGTCCAGCGCGGCTTTCGTTGCGACCTGGTCGCTGATGTCTTGCACGCTGCCGACCATTCGAACGGGATTGCAGTTCTGGTCCCAGAAGGCCTGGCCTCGCGAGCGAACATGTAAATAGTGCCCATCTTCGTGACGAAGGCGATATTGAGCGTCATATGGCTCGCCACGTTTCAGGTGATCGTCAAGGGCTTGTTCGACTCGAGGCAGGTCTTCGGGGTGGATCCGCTCGGCGAAAGTGCTGATCTGGGGGGTGAACTGGTCCCGGCTGAGGCCAACGATTTCGATAAAGCGATCTGACCAGATCAGGCCGTCGTTGCGCAGATCCCAGTCCCAGATGCCCTCGTTGACGCTGGCATAGGTCAGCTCCAGCCTTCGCTGCATCTCGGTGAGCGGATCCGAGAGATCTCTGTTCTCTTCGCTCATGTGTCGGGTGCCTCAAATGTCCTTCAAGCATCGCGGCAAGAGAGCCAGGCAGTTCTGTCCGCGAATTGTTGTACGGGCGGCAAGCGTTTGCCGCGCCCTGTCGGTTTATCGGCAGAAATAGCGTTCACTTGCGGACGAATTTCCGTCAGTCCTCCCGTTTTGCCGGCGATTTCCCGCCTTGGCCCGCTCCTTGCTGGGTTTGAGGCATGTTTGTACAGCCCATCGAAACCCCGCTCATGAGGCAGACGCTGTCTGCTGATAACCACACGAAAATTCTGGATTGCACGCTCCGTGATGGCGGCTATTACAACGGCTGGCAGTTTGATCCGGAGATGGCATCAGGCCTTGTCGCGGCATTGAACGCTGCGGGTGTGGACATCATCGAGGTCGGGTTCAAGACGCCTGCCCAGTGCGTTGAAGACGAGTATGCGGGTCTGTATCGATTCTGCAGCGAATCGCAGCTGGAATTCCTGAAAGATCACCGGCGCTCGCAATACGCCTTCATGATCAATGCGGCTGAGTACATTGAGCATGGTCGCGCCCGGAAAGAGCTGATCGAGGGCTGCATCAATCCCGCCAGCGAGTCGGTATTCTCGTGGGCGCGTATCGCCACTCACCTGAACACCTTTGACTCTGCGCTGCTCCAGGCCAGATGGCTGAAGCGCATGGGTTATGACGTTGCCCTCAACCTGATGGGTATCTCACTTCACAGTGACGACGAGATCAAAAGGGCGATTGCCCGGGCCGATGAGGACTTCATTGATGTCCTCTACTTCGCGGATTCGTTTGGCAGTCTGGAGGCGGGCGATATCGTTCACTACGTGAACCTGCTGCGAAGCTACTTTGGTGGCGCGATCGGGCTGCACGCGCATGACAACCAGGGGCTCGCTTTTTCGAATGCGCTACAGGCGATCTCTCATCGCGTGGAATATGTTGATGCAACGGTAACCGGCAGGGGCCGAGGCGCCGGCAATCTGCGAACCGAACAGATGCTGCTGGCGCTGAGAAAGAAGCATGCCAAGCTGAATCCGTCCGAGCTGCTGCCGGTCATCGAGAAGTGGTTACTGCCGATGCAGCGCGAATACGGCTGGGGCTGGGACTACACCTACATGATGAGTGCACTGGAAGATATTCACCCGGTGTATTGCCAGACGCTGCGTTCGACGGACCAGTATTCCAAGGAACAGGTTGCGAACATCCTGGCCAGCATTGCGCCCGAGTCGCGGCGCAAGTTCGACAGAACGAGCCTGACGCGGGCGATCGACAAGACCGTGAATGCGAGTCCGGTTGAGGACTCGGATGACGTTGAGCTGGACTGTTTCGAAGCAGAGCCTGCTGACGAGGTGCTGGTGATCGGTGGTGGTCCGTCAACGACCCGGTATCGATCTGCACTGGCGCAGTTCATTTCAGAGAAACAGCCGCTGGTTATTGAGTGTAATCCGCTGGATGGGGAGCTCGCCGAGCGGGCGGACCAATACCTGCAGGCGGTGCTCAATTGGGTGCGCCTCGAGCGTTTGCTGAGAGCAGGCGGTACTTCAAAGCCGCTGGTCACCGGTGTGTCCGCGTTGCCGCGACTCTTTGGATGCCAGCGCCGGCTGATCCGGCAAATGCCCTATCGTATCGCGCACGAAGAGTTTTCCGTGCAGCGCGAGCAGCTGGTGCTCCCCGACTATGACGTTGGGATGTTCGCGCTGGGTGTTGCCGCACTGTCCTCACCAAAGCGAATCTACATTGCCGGCTTTGACGGTTATGACAGTGAGGGCGGTGATGATCCTTCCCGAGTTGACCTCGGCGGGTTCTGGCCAATGCTGTCTGCACGATCAAACAGCGAGCTGATCTCGCTGACGCCAAGCGAATGGGATGTGCCCACGCGCTCGATTTTTGGATATCTCAAGTAATGCACGTTGTCGGCATTATCCCCGCCCGCTTTGAGTCAACGCGGTTCCCCGGCAAGCCGCTGATCGACCTGATGGGGCAGTCGATGATTGAACGCGTTGCCAACATTGCCACCGATGCGCTTGGTCACGGCAATGTGTTCATTGCAACGGATGACCTCCGCATACGCGATGCCGTTTCGGATGCCGGTTTTGCGTGTGTCATGACGGGTGATGCATTGACGGGGACGGACCGCGTCTGGCAGGCCGCGCAGCAGATCGACGCTGACATCTTTCTCAATATCCAGGGTGACGAGCCGCTGATCGACCCCGAAGACATCAACCTGGTTGCAAGAGCCAAATACGATGGCGGCGCTGGCGTCGTCAATGGCATGGCCCCGCTCCCGGAGATCGAACAGGCGGACAATCCCAATATTCCCAAGGTCGCCGTCAACGAGAATGGTCAGCTCGTCTACATGTCCCGTGCTGCGATCCCGGGATCAAAACATGCGCCAGAACACACGTTTTACAAACAAGTCTGCATTTATGCCTTCGACCGCTCCGAGCTGCGCGCCTTTGGTCAGTACGGCAGGAAGTCGACGCTCGAAGCGATTGAGGACATCGAGATCCTGCGGTTTTTCGATCTCGGCGTGCCGGTCAGGATGATCGAAACGAGTGGTGCATCTCTCGCGATTGATGTGCCGGAAGATGTTGCCGCTGTCGAAGAGGAACTGAAGCGACGTGCCTTTGCTGCATCGGTTGCCGCCGGGGAAAACGCAACGAGGCCGGGAGACTTTGTATGAGCGCGGCCCTCGACCAGACGTTTGCGGCTGCCGTCGCCTGTCATCAGCGCGGTGACCTCGATCAGGCGCAGGCGCTGTACAGCAATGTGCTGGATCAGGATGCCGGACACGTTGACTCACTCAGGAATCTCGGTGCGATCATGTTCGGCCGTGGGCAGTACGAGATTGCAGCCGGCCTCTATCGTGTTGTTCAGCAGCTTTGCCCACAGGATGCAGAGGCTGCCTACAATCGCGGCTGTTGCCTTCACCAGACCGGTGACATGGATGCGGCGGCAGAGCACTATGCGCGCTGTCTGACGTTGACGGGGTGCAGTCATATTGCGGCGCTCGATAACCTGATTGCCATCGAGCTCGAGCGAGCGCCGGCGACCGCGCGGACAATTGAGCTGATCGAGTCGCGCCTCGCACTCGAAGAAGATGTCGAAAAGAGACTGCAGCTGGGTGAACAGTGTGTGGCTGCGCAGCGCGCGGATGACGCCGATGCGCACTATCGACTTGCGCTTCGTACGAATCCGGAGAGCCCGGTGGCGCTCTACCAGGTGACAACCCAGCAACTGTGTCGCGATCCCTTCGCCGATTCGAGCGCTTTGGCCGTACGCTGGCATATTGAAGGTTTTGCTGCCAAGAACCCGCCGCGGCCGATTCCACTACCTCAGTGGCACGGTGAGGAGCTCTCCGGGCGCAACCTGTTTGTGGCGACCGAGCAGGGTGTGGGTGACATGGTGATGTTTGCGTCACGCTTTAACCAGATCGACGCTGAACAAGTCACGATGGAGGTCGACGCGAGAATGCAGTCGACGTTCGAGCACTCTTTCCCGACGATCAGCTGGCTGCCGGCACCGAAATCATCAATGGTTGTGCCCGACGTAGACTGGCAGCAGTTTGATGCCTGGAGCTATGCCGGCGATTTGTTTTACCGGACGGATTGCGAGGCGGAATCCGGTGGCTGGCTTGTCCCGATAGAAGACAAGGCGCGTCGGTGGGAACGCTGGCTTTCGCAGTTTGACGGTCTGCGGGTTGGCGTATCGTGGCGCGGTGGATCTGCCGCGAGCAAGACCGCCACTCACTCTCTTTCCGCATCACGATTCGCGAAGCTCATTGACGGACTGCCGGCAACGTTTGTGCTGCTGCAGTACAACGCGACTGATGAAGAGCTGGCGTGTTTCGGTGACAACCTCAAGGTACCGGATCTCGACATTCGTGAGGCGCTTGATGACGTCATTGCGCTGACTTCGAAGCTCGACGTTGTCATCACGGTAGACAACCTGAACGTTTCGATTGCGGCAGCAGTTGATACCCCGGCCTGGACGCTGCTGCCGCTCGCTTCCGACTGGCGGTGGCGAGCAAAGGCACCACTCGATGCGTGGCGTCAGCAGGTGCATCCTTTTTCAGCGAGCGAGCAAGGTTGGGAGCCGGCGCTGGAACGGCTGCGCCAGAGCCTCGAAAAAGAGATTGAAGAGCGAGTTCCTCACGAGCGTGCCCACCAGGCATCACGTTCTTCGCGCCCGGTACCTGTCAGGGAAAAAGTCCGGATTCCCCAGACGCGCCAGTCGAACGCAATCGTTGTCAACGATGCGCTGAGCAGTAACGACTTTGGTGAGTCGGTCGCCTCGCTTGGTCTGTATGACATGCTGGGCCGGAAAGGTCATACGATGACAAGCCTTCCCGACTATGCGCTGGCCGGTATTGAGGTAGCAGAAAAGCCTTTTGAACCGGAAGCGCTTGAGGCGTTCTGGTCAGAGCAGGCTGCAGTGCTTGACGCGCTGTCAGCAGCAGACGAGGTCTATCTCGTACCGAGCATGGACCCTGCGCGTGCGGTTCTGCTTCGCTACCTGGGTGTCATTGCCGATCAGCACTTCAACAAGCGGGTGCACATGTGTGATTTTCTGCCAGAGATGATGCGTGCCGGCATCGGCAGGATTGGCGCGCCGTCGAATGAGAACAGTACCCCGGAAGTTGTCTGCACGCTGTCGAGTTTCATCTCGCCGGAAGCTGCGTCGAGGCTGGTCACGAGTCTTGAGGGACTCAACGAACCCGTGACGCTGTTGCTGGGTGGCAGGGCAAAGATGTCGCGCGAACAGCTTGCGGTAGCTCAGTTCCTGACCCAGAGCGACAAGCTCGATGTGAACATCCGATGGGTGCACCACGAGGCTGAGTGGCTTGCCGCGGTGGTGGGTGCAGAACGCCTTGTGACAACCAGTACGTTCGCCGAGCAGGTTCGCCGGCTGACATCCACCGAGCAGGTTCGAAGGTTGGACCAGGACCTCTAGAGGCGCCTGGCCAGAACGACCGCACCTGCCGAGCCCGCGCCGACAATCCATTGCCACAGGCGGCCCAGCGGGCCGACGGGACGGCTTCTCTTTGATGCGGCTTCGTCGCGGTGATGGATCTCATCTTCCATGCAGCTCTGCAGAATGCTGGCGAGCTCCGTTTTGCCGTCCTCGTGGAGGCGGTCTATCTGTGCCCGATAGTGCAACTCGACAAAGGTCTCAACCGCCTCAATGGTCAGGTATACCGCGTCTCGACCCAGCAGTGCGGGCAAGAATCCAAGCACATAACCCGAGAGTCGCCACAGCGGCAGGAAGGCGCTGCGATCGGCTGTGGGCAGGATCGCATTGATGCGATCCAGGTGTTCTTCTTCAGTCGCGAGGTGTTCGGTTGCGAACCGGATGATCTCTTCATCCCGACTGACCGCGAGGATACCGCGATAGATCCAGACGGCGCCGGTCTCACCAGCCTGGTCCGAACGCAGTTCTGCAACAAGCCAGTCACGGCCTTCGCGGTCGCGATAGACAGAAGCCAGCTCCACTAGGTTCTTGCCGCAGCCAGCATGTAGTTTGCGCCGGTATTCGAGGTCAGGAACAGTGATTTTGCCAACGGATTGACGCCAACACCGGTCGTTTCCCTGACCTGGAAGCCGTCGCGCCTGAGAAACGCAAGCGTCTCTGCCGGCGTGACGAACTGGCTCCAGTGGTGTGTGCCTTTTGGCAGCCACCTGAGGATGTACTCGGCGCCGACGATGGCCGTCACGAAAGAATAGGGCGTCCTGTTGATTGTCGCGACGAACGTCATGCCACCCGGCTTGACCCGGTCAGCGCAGTCTTTCATGAACGTTGAAACGTCATTGACGTGTTCGACGACCTCCATGTTGAGGACAACGTCAAACTTCGCTGTTGGGTCCAGCTGCTCCACGGTTGTGGCGCGATAGTCGATGGACAGACCTTCAGACTCGGCGTGCTGTTTCGCAATTGCGATGTTTTTTTCCGCGGCATCAACGCCGGTGATGTGAGCGCCGCGGCGCGCCAGGGACTCGGAGAGAATGCCGGCACCGCAGCCGACGTCCAGCACGCTGAGACCTTTCAGCGAGCCGAAGTGGTCCCGCAGGTGGCGCTCGATGAAGGGTACGCGCAGCGCATTAAGGCGGTGCAGCGGCCACATCGGGCCCGACTCATCCCACCACGTGGCTGCCAGCTGATTGAAGTGATCGATCTCGCGATCGACGATGGATGTAGGCGACATGCACTGATTACGTCAGCCGTTCACGTCAGATCAGTGTGATCGGGTGATTCGATCATTGATCGAATCCGCCAATCGAAACAAGTGAAATTATTCGCTTCACTAATCAAATGCCAGTTGCCAGAATGCGCGCCATCGTCATTGACGAGTTCTATTATTTTTACTCAATCGATCGATTTTTGGAGTCCATACATGACAGCAACTATTAACTCGGAAATCCTCCCCTTCAAGGCGCAGGCTTTCCGTCAGGGCGAATTCGTCGAAGTGACGGACGCGGACGTAAAGGGCAAGTGGGCCGTTTTCTTCTTCTACCCGGCCGACTTCACGTTTGTCTGCCCGACCGAACTCGGTGACCTCGCCGATCACTACGAAGAGTTCCAGAAGCGAGACGTCGAGATTTACTCGGTTTCAACCGATACGCACTTCGTCCACAAGGGCTGGCACGATGCATCAGAGACGATCGGCAAGATCCAGTACACGATGATTGGCGACCCGACCGGTGAGATCACGAACAACTTCGGCGTGATGCGCGAAGGCCAGGGCCTGGCAGACCGTGCCACATTCCTCGTTGATCCGGATGGCGTTATCCAGACTGTTGAAATGACGGCTGAAGGCATTGGCCGTGATGCAGAAGACCTGCTCCGCAAGGTCAAGGCTGCCCAGTACGTGCGCGCGAACCCGGGTGAAGTTTGCCCCGCCGCGTGGAAAGAAGGCGAAGAGACGCTTGCACCGCAGCTGAGCCTCGTCGGCAAAATCTAAAGCGAGCCTTTCGAGGCAAACCGGAGGCGCGCGTTCGGTCCCCCAAGGGCGCGCGCCTTCTTTTTTAGTTCGGAATAACAGAAACCAGACAGGTCCAGAACATGATCACCAACGAGATTCTGCAGGCACTCAAGAGCTACGCTGCGAACATGAAGGTACCCGTTCGCTTTGTCCTCCAGACGGGCGAGCACAAGAAACGAGCCGAGCTCTTCAATTTTCTCGAGCAGATCTGCACTGCGAGCGACATGCTGTCGCTGGAAGAACGTGATGTCGGCTTTCGAAGCCCGATTACGTTCACGATCGAGGCAGATGGTGTAGACACGGGTGTTGTCTTCTCGGGTATTCCGAGTGGTCATGAATTCAATTCGCTGGTGCTTGCGATGCTTCAGGCGTCGGGCACGGATATCAAGCTCGATGACGGGCTGAAAGCACTCATTGGCGGAATCAACGAAGAACTCAGGTTTGAGGTTTTTGTCAGCTTGTCCTGCCACAACTGCCCTGACGTTGTTCAGGCGCTTAACCAGTTCGCGCTGCTCAACGACAACATCAGCGCTGAGATGATCGATGGCGGCCTGTTCCAGGAAATCATCGAGGAACGTGATATTCAGGGCGTGCCCAGCGTGTACCTGAACGGCGAGCTGTTTGCCAACGGCAAGGTCGACGCTGCGTCTCTTATCGACAAGCTGATCGAGCGTGACAGGTCCATCACGGAGACGGCAAACGTTGAGCAACTGCCGATGCAGGACATTACGATCATTGGCGGCGGTCCTGCGGGCGCGAGTGCGGCGATCTACGCTGCACGCAAAGGGCTCAAGGTCACCGTCATTGCCGATCGATTTGGCGGCCAGGTCAAGGACACGATGGGAATTGAGAACCTGATCTCCGTACCGAAGACGACTGGCCCGGAACTGACCGATGCGCTGATGACGCATATGAACGATTACGAGATCACGCTGAAAGAACACCTTCGCGTCACCGACGTCGAAACCGGACCGGTGAAGACGCTGACCTTGTCGTCCGGTGAGAAGATTGAAACCCGCGCGATGATTATTGCGACGGGTGCACGCTGGCGCGAGCTTGGCGTTCCCGGTGAGAAAGAGAACATGGGGAACGGCGTAGCGTACTGCCCCCACTGCGACGGGCCCTTCTTCAAGGGCAAGGACGTAGCGGTGATTGGTGGCGGCAACTCGGGTATTGAGGCGGCACTCGATCTCGCGGGCATTGTGAAGTCAGTGACGGTTTTCGAGTTTCTGCCGGAGCTCAAGGCTGACCAGGTGCTGGTCGATCAGGCGCTGGCGCGCGACAACATCACGATCATCAAGAACGCGGCCACAAAAGAGATTACTGCCAAAGACGGCAAGGTCGATGGTGTCGAGTACGAGGACCGTGCCAGCGGTGAGGTAAAACGTGCCGACCTCGCGGGTGTGTTCGTCCAGATTGGCCTTGTACCGAACAGCCAGTTCCTCGAAGGTGTCGTCGAGCTGACGCCGTGGGGTGAAGTTGTTGTTGATGACAAGTGCCGAACGTCGGTCGAGGGCATCTATGCCTGCGGGGACGTGACGACTGTGCCCTACAAGCAGATTGTCATTTCGATGGGTGAAGGCGCCAAGGCGAGCCTGGCGGCGTTTGAATACCTGCTCACTCATGAAGTCCCTGAGACAGAGGAAAGCCTCGCAGCCTGATCAAGCCGTTAGCCTGTCCGGGCTACGGTTGCACCCCGGTGCCGGTAAAGGCGGGGCGCCTGGCCCGGGACGCGATCGTTAAACGAATCTCCTTTTTCTTGTCCTGGCGCAAGTGTAAGTATTCCCTTACATGTTTTAGGATAATTGCTTAACCATCAGCGGAATCACTTTTGGTGACCGAAAATGGCTGAGCGAATCGACGCACTGGGTGAAACGCACCGGGCTGACCTGTTTCCCGGCGCGACGCTGACAGATGTCAGCGACGCTGAACTCCAGGCGCTCGTCGAAGCAGCCGCGAAAGAGTGTGGTACGCCCATCGCGCTGGTATCCCTCGTCCTCGATAACATTCAGTATTTCCGCGCCCAACATGGCCTGCCCCCTGATCTCGTTGAAGCGAGTGGCACTGACCGTGACGTGTCGTTTTGCCAGTTTGCGGTCAGGGAGGGCGAGCCGTTCGAAGTGGGTGACGCGAACGTTGCCGATGTTCCCACCGCCCTTGTCGATCGCTACGGCATTCGCTCCTATTACGGTGAGCCTATCTACATTCGCGACCGTGTCGCCGGCACGCTATGTGTCATCGACTTTGCTGCCCGTGACTTTGATGAACATCGTGAGGCGATGAAGCAACTTGCAGCAGCGGTTTCTCGCAGGCTCAACGAACTTGCTGACCAGGGAATCGGCGCAATCGAGACGGCCACAACGCCGGCGTTTGCGGAACTGAGAAATGCAATGACACCAATTTCTGCGAGCGTGGGACCCGCGCGCACAACGCTTGAAGACCTTGACCCGCTTGTCGAATCACCGGCGTTCGACAGTACCGACCAGATCAGGTCGCTCCTGGCGACGGCTTCCAGTGCGCTGGTGGAACTTCGGGAGATTATTGATGAACTGGAAAGTTCATCAGAACGGGTCAGCCTGACGATCCGCGCGCTCGAGGCGGCGCTGGCAACCCGCACGGAGCCAACCGCCCTGTCTGTTGTCCTGCAAAACGTCTCGGAGCTGGCTCTGCACGTGACGCGCCTTATTGGAGGCGTCAGGATACCCGAGGTATCCGGCAGCCTCACGCTGAAGCACAATCAAAAGCACGTGACGGCTGAGCTTGCAGCAGCCATTGTTGTGATTGCAGGAATGCTGAGGGAGCGAGGGCACGAAGACGGGCTGACGGTGCTCGTCGAAACCAATCATCATGATCACTATCCCGCGCAGGTTGCGATAAGCCTGCAAGCTGAGGGATGCACCGAGCAGGAACTGCTGAAGAACGTCGACGTCTTTGGCAGGAGCGTGGGTGACGTGTCCGTCAGCGACGGCTTTGTCACCTTTAACTATTCGGTCTTCTGACGACCCTTACGCGCTGAGTTTGCGCGCGCCTGGCAATGGCGCTATCTCTTCACTGAAATTCCTGACCGCGAGCGGCGGAACTTCCTCGGCGGGTATCGGCTTGCTGAAGTAGTAACCCTGCAGCAGGTCGCATTCGAGTTCCCGCAGAATGTGAATCTGGTCGAGATCCTCGACGCCTTCCGCAATGATCTGGAAATCAAAGTTCTGTGCAAGCGACATGATTGTGCGCAGCAGGATGATGTCCTCGGGATTCGTTGCCACGTCCTTGACGAACGCGCGGTCGACCTTGAGGCAATCAACCGGCAGGTGTTTCAGCGACCCTAGCGACGAGTAGCCTGTACCGAAGTCGTCGATAGCGATCGTCACGCCCAGCGTCTTCAGCTCATTCAGCATGTCACGTGCCTCGGGCGCGGACTGGATACCCGTCTCCGTCACTTCGATCTCCAACTGCTCAGGGTCGATGCTGTAATTCCTGATGGCATCTTTGACGGTGGTGAAGAGCGTCGGGTCCGTCAGGTGTTTTGGTGCGATGTTGACCGAGACGCGCATGTTGCTGAGACCCTCTCTCTCCCACTGCTGTATCTGGGCACAGGCCTGATCAATTACCCAGTCGCCCAGTTCGTTGATCAGGCTGAGGCGTTCGACTTCCTCGATGAACGCGCCGGGGGGCAGGATTCCTTTTTCCGGGTGCTCCCAGCGGATGAGCGCTTCCCACGCGTGAACGGCGCCGGTCTGTACCGATATTTGCGGCTGGTAGAACAGCACAAACTGTTTCTCGCGTACTGCAGCGCGAATCTCCTGGCCAAGCCGGAGGCTCTTTGCCGCGGCTTCCGACATCTGGTGATTGTGGAATTCAAAGCAGGCGAAGCCGGCCTTTTTCGCCGCATACATTGCATTGTCACCCGCCTTCATGAGGGAGGCGGCATCAGTGCCGTCCTCCGGGAAGCGGGCAATGCCGATGCTGGCTGCGGGAACAATTTCCCTGTTCTGGAACATCAGAGGCTGGACGATGTTGCCGAGGCATCGTGTTGCGATTGCAGCGATGTCGACTTCGGCACTCACGTTCTCGAACAGCATGCAGAACTCATCGCCGCCGAGGCGCGCGACAAAGTCACTGTCTCGTGCTGTCTCTTTCAGCCTGGCTGCAACCTCGACGAGTAATGCATCGCCCGCGTCGTGGCCAAGGCTGTCGTTGACTTCCTTGAACTTGTCGAGGTCGATGAAGAACAGCGCAAATCCTTCGTCGCGACGCCGCGCAGAGTTGATCATGTCCTGCAGCTTTTCGTTCATGTAGCCGCGTGTCGCAAGCCCCGTGAGATTGTCGAAATACGCAAGATGCCGGATCTGCTGCTCGGCTCTTCGCTGTTCGGTGATGTCCTGCACCGTCGCAATGATGCTGAGGCTACCGCCGTCACCCATCTCGGGGCTGACGTGCTGTCTGATCCACACTTCACGGTCGACCGAAGTGGCGAGCCTGAATTCGCCTTCGACAGATTCGAAGTTATCCAGGCACTGCGCGACGTTCGCTTCGAATCGTGCGCGGTCTTCTTCAGCGACCATTGATCCGAAGAAGGTCGCAGGGTCCTCTGCGTGCATCTGGACAACGCCCACAACGCCGGTGACTTCCTCGGATGCTTCGACCTCTTTGGTTGTCTCATCCCAGCGCCAGTAACCCATTTTTGCCATGCGCTGGGCCGACGAGAGCCTGTGCCTTTGCTCAACGAGTGCATGCTTCTGCTTCTGCAGCCTGTCCAGTGTTTTCTGCATGGTGTCCTGGAGCACGCTGAAGTTGCGGGCGATCTGCCCGACCTCATCGTCACTCTGGCTGATTCTTTCAACAGGCATGACTTCGGCAAAATCGCTGGCGACGTAACTTTCGATCCTGCGTGACAGTTTCTTGAGCGGGCGAGTCATCGAGTTTGACAGCAGGTAGCCCATGACAATCGCAACGATGACAACCAGCGCGATGGAAATGAAAAGACGGTCAGTCATGGCTTCGGACGTCGCAAGCATGCTGGTGGTGTAACTTGCCCGCAGGACGTTCAGCTGTTCGGTGAGATTGCCCTCTGCGGCCATCAGCAGCTGGTAAGCGCCTGAGCCGCCGCGCATCCCGATCTCGGCGTCAGCTTCGACAAGCGCCTTGAACTGACCTGCGTAGGTGATGACGAGGTCGATGAGTTCGTTTTTTTCGTCGTTGGTCAGTGAGGAAGCTGCCAGCGCGCCCTGGAAATCCTGTGCTCCGCTTTCGAGCTGCGCTACATACTTTTCCTGATTTCGGATGATGTAGTCCTTCTCGTTGCGACGCAGCGTCAATAGCTGAACAAGCAAGTCCGGCTCGGTCACTCGTGATTCCAGCGCGTGAATCGTCTCTCGCATCTCGCCAACTTTGCCGTAGTCCAGGAATCCGCGGCTCATGAGGAGGTTTGAGAGGTTGTCGACCTGCGCTTCGTAGGTGTCGAGGCTCTGGATCACGCCGTCCACCTGGGAGGCGACATCGACACGTGTGCCGGTGCTCACTTTGGTGAGTTGCCCGCGGATCGCTTCGATGCGGATATAGAAGCGGTCCAGCTGCGGAGAGGTGCCGGTTTCATAAAAGCCGACGTCGCGTTCCGCAATCGTCCAGAACTCATGGACCTCTTGCGTCGCCGTACGGAAGTGGGCGAGCGCTGTTTCGACCTCGCTCAGCCCCGACTCCAGTGCCCTGCGTTCCTCCAGATCGAGATACACGACGAAGCCAAGCACGGCGGGCGCGCACATGCACACGATAAATGAGGCCAGCAACTTTGAGCGAAAGGTCTTCACGGAGATCTCCACGGTCCGATTCTCAGGTTATCGGCGAGATTTACCGTCGCTTTAGTAATCAGGGCTCAAGTTACGTCGCGATTACGTCGATAACCCGGTGGAGAGGAAAAAGGCCCATTAGGCATGCGTGGATTGTGGAATTTGTGGAAGCCCTCGGCACCACGGACCCTTTGTACCGTCGGCGTCGAGCTCGACGAGGACGTCGCACGCCTGGCGATTGTCTATGACGCCGACAACGTGGCGGCCTGCCTGGAAGCGCCCGTAGCAGATCTTGCCAGTGAAGTGGCTGCCGCAGGACTGACCGGTGCGCCCTGCAACATTGTTCTGTCTCCCCGCGACGTGATGGTCATGCAGGCGCCCAGGCCGAATGTACCCGACGAAGAAGTCGATGAAGCCTTGCGTTGGTCCATCAAGGATTCGATCGACTATGCCATTGATGATGCCGTGATTGATCACTTTGACGTACCCGAGGATGCAATCCGCGGTAACGCGCGCGTTTCGAATGTCGTGATTGCGCAGCGAAGCAAGCTGGCTGAGGAGCTGGACCTGCTGCGAAGCGCGGGCCTCGATATTCACGCCATCGACATTCCGGAACTGGCGCTGCGCAACGTGCTGTCCCGTTACATGGAAGAGGGCCACACGATCGGTCTGCTGCTGATCGAGGAAGATCGCAGCATTATCCTGCTCTTCAAGGATGATCTGCTTTACCTGTCGCGATCATTGCCCTGCGATCCGGCGATTGCTTCAGCTAATTATGACCAGCGTGCGTTGGATAACCTGTGCCTCGAAGTCCAGCGCTCCCAGGACTATCTCGAAAGCCAGCTGGGCCAGCCGCCGCTGCAGCGTCTTCTGGTTTCAGCCGGAGAGGTGACCGACGTGCTGGCCGCTGACATTGATGCAAGCCTCGGGCTCGAGGTTGCTGGCATCAGTCTGACCCAGCTCGGCGCAGCCGCAGATGCTGTCGACACACCGGCCATGCTTCGCGCCTTTGGCGCCGCGCTTCGCGAGGTGTCAGCGTGATTCACCAGGTCAATCTCTATAAGGATGAGTTCCGTCCGCAGAAGCTGCTGCTGTCTTTCCGGCAGCTCTCATACGGTGTCGGAGCGATTCTTTCGCTTTCGCTTCTGACCACAGCATGGACAACAAGCACTCATCAGTCAGCTGCAGAGCGGTTGGCAACCGCAACCGCGCGAGAGGAATACCTCGTCAGCCGCATCGCGGAACTGGCCGAAAAGCTTGAGCAGCGGGAACAGGATTCCGCACTGAGCCGCCGCATTGAGCTGAAGCAGCGAGAGCTGGAGCGTGGCGCCAGGGTTGTTGCCCTGCTGCGAGAGGAGCGGCTGGAAAAACGATCCTCGCGGCGTTTCTCGGATGTCATGGAGGCATTCGCACGGCAGTCCAAGACGGGTGTCTGGCTCAGTGAAATTGCAATTAATGACGAGGGTTTTCGTTTTGACGGCTTTGTGGACAACCCGTCGCGAATGCCGTCTTACCTCGAGGGTCTGGGGCAAGAATCGGTGTTTGTCGGCCAGGGCTTCAGCGGGCTGAACATCACACATCGACAGAATGGCGCACCGATGTCGTTCTCGCTCCGCTCCGAGACAATTCCCGGTGATGACGCCATTGATGGCGTTGCCATGGAGGCGCCAGGACCATGAAGCTTCTGGAAACGGCGCGTACCGGATTCGAAGCACGCTCACTGCGTGAGCGCGGGATCATTGCGGCGACTGTCGCGACCCTGATCCTGTTTGGTTTCGGACAAGGTCTGTGGTACGGACAGATCGAATCGGCGCTTGGCGCTAACGAGGAAGTCAGGAGGATTGAAGGGGCGCTTCCTGCAAAAGAAGTTGCGCTGGCCGAACTCGAGCGACGAGAAGCTCAGGATCCGAACGATGCACTTCGAGAAAAGCTCGAGTCCCTTGAGAAGTCCCTGGTGCTCCAGGAGAAGGCTTACTTCGAGCAGCTCGACAGCCTTGTCAGTCCCTCAGAGATGGTCA